>Ga0153923_100132_pt1 | contig 34749 bp, 27 predicted proteins | sample TSNJ007MetaG_FD_104682 | JGI IMG/M metagenome (GOLD analysis project Ga0153923, IMG submission 104682) | Attine ant fungus gardens microbial communities from New Jersey, USA - TSNJ007 MetaG | ecosystem: Host-associated > Fungi > Mycelium > Unclassified | place: USA: New Jersey, Brendon T. Byrne...
CGGTCGGCATGGTCATCGCGACCCTGGTCGGTCAGGCCGCGGCAGCGCCTGCGCCCTCGGAGAACGCCACGATCAATCTGATCCGCTTGCTGGTCGAGCAGGGCATTCTGAAACAGGACAAGGCCGACGCGCTGATCGCCCAGGCGCAGAACGAAGCCGCCCAGGCCAAGCAGGCAGCGGCTTCGACAGCGGTCGCAGCCGGCCCGGTGGCCGCACCGGGGGATGTGCGGGTGCAGTATGTGCCGGCCGCGGTGCGTGACCAGATCCGCGATCAGGTCAAGGCCGAAGTCATGGCCACCGCCAAGCAGGAAAACTGGGCCGCGCCCAACACCTTCCCGGACTGGGCTTCGCGTATCAGCTTCGATGGCGACATCCGCCTGCGCGACGAATCGCGCTACTACTCGGGCAGCAACAGCAACGAAATCGTCGACTTCGCCAAGCTCAATAACAATGGCCCGTACGACGTAAACCCCAACAGCAGCACCAGCCTGCCGCCGCTGCTCAACACCCGGGAAGACCGCACCAACCTGTTCCGCTTGCGTGCGCGGTTGGGCATGAAAGCGGTGATTTCGCCGGAATGGACCGCCGGCATCCGCATCGGCACCGGCTCGGACAACAACCCGGTATCGACCACGCAGAACCTCGGTGGCGGCTTTGCCAAAAAGGACATCTGGCTCGACCAGGGCTACCTGAACTGGAAGCCGACCGATGAGCTGACCCTGACCGGCGGGCGTTTCGCCAACCCGTTCATGTCCACCGACATGCTCTATTCCAACGACCTGAATTTCGACGGCGTGGCGGCGATTTTCGACCACAAGCTCAACCGCGACTGGGGCGTGTTCGGCACCGTCGGCGCGTTCCCGGTGGATTACACCAACGACACCACCACCAGCAACGGCTTCGACAAGGAAGAAAGCGACAACAAGTGGCTGTACGGCGCGCAGATCGGCGCCAAGTGGGCGATCAACAGCAACAATCGTCTCAAGGGCGCGTTGGCCTACTACCGTTTCGACGACATTCAGGGCCAGCGCTCCAGCCCTTGCGAACCGTGGGCTGGCGCCCCGGGCTGCGACACCGACGGCACCCGTGCGGCGTTCATGCAGAAGGGCAACAGCGTCTTCCTGCTGCGCGACATCACGCCGAACCCGGCCAACCCGACCACCACGCCGCAGCCGCAATTCGTCGGCCTGGCGTCGGAGTTCAACCTGCTCGACCTGAACCTGGTGTGGGACGCCGACCTGCCGCAAGACTTCAAATTGCGCAGCCAGGGCAACTACATCCACAACCTCGGTTACGACGAAGGCGACATGCGCAAGCGTTCCGAGGGGCAGATCGTCAACAACCTCAACAGCAACGGCGAGATCGAAAGCGGCGCCAATGCGTGGATGGTGCAGTTCACCCTCGGCAACGCGCTGGACCTGAAGAAGCAGGGCGACTGGAACCTGTTCGCCGGCTACAAGTACATCCAGCCGGATGCCTTGCCCGACGGCTTCAACGACTCCTCGTTCCACCTCGGCGGCACCAACGCCAAGGGCTATATCCTCGGCGGCAACTACGGTCTGGCAAAGAACGTCTACGCCACCGGCCGCTGGATGAGCACCGAAGCCGTGTACGGCGCGCCGTTCGACATCGACGTCTTGCAGCTTGAGATCAACACGCGCTTCTAAGGCGCCGGGAGTACGGTCATGCACGCACGAGTTTTACTGTTGGGGCTGAGTTTTTTCATCGCACATGGCGCGCATGCCGAAGGCATGGAAGAGCGTCTGCGTACCCAGTTGCGCAGCACCACTCAGCAGTTGCAGGCCCTGCAGAGTCAGCAGGCTCAGGCCAGCGCCGCGCAACTGGCGGCGCAGAGCGAGGCCAGGGCCGCGCAGGCGCAGATCAAGCAATTGAGCGCCGAACTGGCCAAGGCCAAAGGCCTCGCCGAGCAGTTGGCCGGCCAGCAGCAGAATCTGCACAGCCAGGCCCAGGCGCAAGTGGCCGCCAGCAACGAGCAGGTCGGCAAGTTCAAAAAGGCCTACGACGAGTTGCTGGTCATGGCCCGTGCCAAAGAGGCAGAACGGTCTAAGCTTCAAGCGCAATTGGCTGAACGTGACACACAAGTGCAGCAATGTTCAGTCAAGAATCAGCAGATGTATGGCGTCGCCAAGCAGATCCTCACGGCCTACGAAAACATCGATGTCGCCGAGGTGATGAAGATCCGCCAGCCCTTCGCGGGCAGCGCCCGGGTCAAGTTCGATGAACTGGCCCAGGGGTTCGGTGACGAGCTTTACAAGACTCAATTCGACGCGCCGCAAGCTGCGCTCTCGCACTGATAAACAAGGAAGAAGCAATGACTCAATTGATCAGCCACGTATCCCCACAATCCCTGACCGACGTCCTGCAAGCCGCCGGTTATCGCGTCAACCAGACCGAGCAGAACGGCATCGTCCAGTTGCTCAGCGCCAGTCAGGGCATTGGTTACGCCGTGCGTTTCGGCAACCCGGCAGTGGAGCAGGGCAGCTACGTCGATTTCACTTTCAGCTGTGCGCTGCGGGTGCAAGGTGAGTTGCCGCAGGGCGTGGCCGAACAGTGGAACGCCACCCGGCGTTTTGCGCGGTTGTCGTTGCAGGGCGAGTTTCTGGTGATGGAAATGGACGTGGTGCTGGCGGCCGGTGTGAGCAACGATCACCTACGCGGCAATCTGGAATTGTGGGATCGCCTGTTGCAGGAGTTCATCGTCTACCTGCGTGATTTCAGCCAGGCCGCACAAGCTTCGACAGCAAAAGTCGCCACCGCTGAGCAAGAGGAAGTCGCGCTGTGAAAAAGCCTGCCATGGTGATCGGCGCCGGGGCAGTGGCGCTGTTGTTGGTAGCCGTGGCGCTGGTGCTGCGACCGGGTGCTGACCCGGTCGCAGCGCAGCAATCGTCGCCATTGGCGGCGGTTGCTGCGGGGCCGGCAGTGGCGCGCTTGGGCAATCAGCAGGTGACGCCGCAGGAGTTGCAGGCGCTGCTGGCGACATTGCCACCGGCAAGCGCCGAACAACTGCGCGGCAACCGTGAAGCGCTGGAACGCTGGATTCGTGCGCGGTTGGCGGAGAAAGCCGTGCTGGAACAGGCCGATGCTCAGGGCTGGGCGCAGCGCCCGGACGTGGTGCGGCAAACCCGCGCGGCCAGCGAACAAATCGTGTTTCGCGATTACCTGCGTTCGGTCAGCAGCGTACCGGCGGACTACCCGAGTGCGGCCGAGCTGCAACAGGCGTACGACGCTGGCAAGGCCAACTGGATGACCCCGCCGCTGTATCGGGTGAGCCAGATTTTCCTCGCGGTGCCGGATGCGCAGAGCCTGGAAGCCGTGCGCAAACAGGCGACCGAGCTGAGCAAGAAAGCCCAGAGCACGCCGGCGGATTTTGCCGCACTGGCGACTCAGTATTCGCAGGATCGCCAGACCGCCGAACGCGGCGGCGACACCGGGCTGCAACCACTGCAGCAACTGGTGCCGGAGGTGCGGGGTGCGGTGGCGAAGTTGAAGGTCGGCGCGGTCTCCGATCCGCTGCAAAGCGCGGCTGGCTTCCATGTGATCAAACTCACTGAACAGCAACCGGCGCGTACCGCGACCCTCGACGAGCTGCGCGATCAACTGACCCAGGCCTTGCGTGTGCAACGCCAGGAGCAGATTGCCCAGGCGTATCTGGACGGGATGCTCAATACCGCGACGCTGAGTATTGATGGGGCCGAGCTGAACAAGGTCCTCGAAACCAACCAATAACCCTGTGGGAGCTGGCTTGCCAGCGATGGCGGAGTGTCAGACAACACAGGGGCTGGATGTGAGGGCCCTATCGCTGGCAAGCCAGCTCCCACAGGATCTTCACAGGTTCAGAAGTTTCATACCGCGCTGGAAGCCATCACCAACAAAGATCGACAGGGAGTCATCGATGTCATTCACCGAACCTGCAGGACGACAGGGTAGCCCCGATTACCGCTGGGCACAGGGCGAGCGCGAGCCGTGGCTGGCGCAAGCCGCGACCATCGATGCCGACGTCGCGCAATATTTTCTGGTCAGTGCCCGTTGCGGCTGTTTCATGCAGGCGGCGCGCAGCCTCAACGTGCGTTCGACCTTGTTGCGCAAACAACTGGCGCAGCTTGAGCAGGAGCTGCAGCACTCGCTGTTCAGCTTTCAGGGCAGCGCCCTGAGCCTGACCCGCGAGGGTCAGCAGTTGCAGGCGCAACTGGTCGCTCTGGCCCACGAGCGCAAACTGCCGGTGGTCGAGCAGCCGCTGATTCGCCTGGCGGTTGCCGAGTCGATTCTGCATGACATCCTCGGTCGCGACCTGATCGCCCTGTTGCGGCGCAATGCCAGCGTGCGTCTGGAGATCATTGCGCTGGACAGTGAACTTTCATTGCGCGCCGTCAGTGCCGACGTGGTGCTGTGGCTGGCCCATGGCGACACCCCGAGCCCCGGCCCGACCTTCGCCACCAGCCAGCCGCAGGCGCTGGCGCGTCTGGATTACCTGCCGCACATCGCCAAACGCTATTCCCGCGTCACCGCGCGCCCGGCGAGTGCCGACGACCTTAGCGATTTCATGCTGGTGCAATGGCAGCATGACCGGCACATCGACAGCTTCCGGCCGTGGAATCACCTGGTCGAACAGCGTCTGGCCGGCGTGGTGCAGATGCAGTCCTATGAGCTGATGCTGGAAATGATCCGTTGCAGCGCCTGTATCGGTTTGCTGCCGGCGTACATGAGCCGCTTCGATCGCGGGCTGATTGCGCTGCCGGGGCTGTTTGACGAGCCGATGCAGTTGCAGGCATGGCTGGCGGTCAACGTTGAATCCCAGGCGATAGAAGAAGTCCGCACGCTGGTCGAACTCATCCACCACACCTTCAACGAACGCCAGGAATGGTTCCAGACCTGACCTGCGTACGCCATCCCCTGTAGGAGCTGCCGCAGGCTCGGGCCGCGATCGGACGATCTTTTGATCTTGCCTTTTAAAAGCAAAGTCAAAAGATCGTCCGATCGCGGCCCGAGCCTGCGGCAGCTCCTACAGTTTGTACGTGTTTGAACAAGCAGTTTAGAGTGTCAGGCCACACATCGATCCAGGAAGGATCCGCCATGCCCGACCACAACCCCGCCATCACCCTCGAACGCTTCAACGAATCCCATATCGAGGCCGTCACCGCGCTGTACAACGATCCGGCCGTGACTCGCCAGGTGCTGCAGATGCCGTTTCAGTCCACTGAGATCTGGCGCCAGCGGTTACTGGCAGAGAACGAGCGGATGATCAAACTGGTGGCGCTGCATCAGGGCGTGGTGGTCGGCCATCTCGGGCTGGAAAACTATTCACGGATCCGCCGCGCCCACGCCGGCAGTGTTGGCATGGCGGTCGCCGTAGCCTGGCAGGGCAAGGGTGTCGGGTCGAAGCTGCTGGCGGCGGCGCTGGATGTCGCCGACAACTGGATGAACCTGCACCGGGTCGAACTCTCGGTGTACGCCGACAACGAGGCAGCCATCGGTCTGTACCGCAAGTTCGGCTTCGAGACTGAAGGCCTGTTCCGTGATTACGCCGTGCGCGACGGGCGATGGGTCGACACCCTGAGCATGGCCCGTCTGCGTCGTCGATAAGCCAAAAATCCTCCGGGATCTTGGCTTGCCCTCGACGAATTCACCGCGGTTTTCAGGTATTACGCGTCATCGTTCTTCGCGGGCAAGCCACGCTCCCACAGGTTCTGTGGAGTCAGTCGCCCAAGGCAAACGCCACCGCCGCCTGCGCATGCAGTTCGGTGGTGTCGAGCAGGGGCAGGGCGCTGTGTTCGGGTTTGACCAGCAGACCGATTTCCGTGCAGCCGAGGATGATCGCCTGGGCGCCGCGCGCGGTCAGTGATTCGATCACCTGTTGATAGATTTTGCGCGATTCGTCACTGATCACCCCGACGCACAGTTCGTCATAGATGATTCGGTGCAGGTCCTTGCGCTCGGCGTCGTCCGGTACCAGTACCGTCAAACCCTGCGCAATCAGGCGCTGCTTGAGAAAATCCTGCTCCATGGTGAACGCCGTGCCGAGCAGGCCGACTGTACGTGCATCAATCGCCAATGCTGCCTGCGCCGCGGGTTCGGCGATGTGCAGGAACGGAATGCTGATCGCCGTTTGAATCTGCTCTGCGACCTTGTGCATGGTGTTGGTACACAGCACCACGCAATCGGCGCCGCCGGCCTGCAGCCTGCGTGCGGCATCCACCAGAATCGCCGCCGCATCATCCCAACGCCCGGCGTGCTGGGCCTGCTCGACCGGGCCGAAGTCGACGCTGTACATCAGGATTTGCGCCGAGCGCAGCGGACCGAGGCGGTCGCGGACCTGCTGATTGATGAGTCGATAGTATTCAGCGCTGGACTCCCAGCTCATGCCGCCGATCAGGCCGATGGTACGCATTGTATTTCCTCTGGCTTATGGCCTGTGTCGAAAGGCCAGGCCAGAGGTGAGTTTCTGTTCGTTCCCGGACGGACGCCAGTGAGAAATCAACTGTACCGACGATCCTGTTGCCAAGTGTCATGGTGCCGCTTCAGGCAAAGGCTTGCGGCAGTGTCGGCATGGCCGTTGCGGTGGCGTGGCGTGGCAGGGCAAGGGTGTCGGTTCGAAGTTGTTGTCGGCGGCACTGGACATCGCCGACAACTGGATGAACCTGCACCGCGTCGAGCTTTCGGTGTACGCCGACAACGAGGCGGCCATCGGACTCTACTGCAAGTTCGGTTTCGAAACCGAAGGACTGTTCCGTGATTACGCCGTGCGTGACGGGAAATGGGTCGACACCCTGAGCATGCGCGGTTGCACCGAAGAGCTACGGTTTGACCAATTGATCCGACTCGACATATTCAAACGTTGCCTGAGTTTCGGGCGTCGACGGCGGAAACAAGCGAATCACCGGCACCCAGATTCTGGCTGTCGTGGAATCGTAAAAGTCCTGTTGATTGCCCTGTGCTTCCGCAAGTCCGGCATTGGTGCCACCAGCTATGAAGAAGAACGCCATGAGCGGGAGTGTGTCTTGCAGGTTCTGTGGCCAGGTCTTGATCACGATTTCATTCTGTTCGGAGAAATGTGCAGGCATCTGGCTCAACATTCCCCTTGCGCGTACCGATTGATAGAAGGGCACGCCAGCAGGTTTGCCGGTGGCCTCGGAAACGTCAAACCCGCATTGGCGCAAATTTTGACTGCCGGGTGAGGTGTCCCACACCACCTTCCATTGTTCGGCGGTGGCAACCCCGGCACTCTGGCAGCGCTGACTCGTAGCAGGAAACGAGGCATAAGGGCCGCAGGGCGTTGTTCGGTTCCAGGTCCAGCCATCTATCGGAAACGAGCAAAGCACATCGAGGTCGACCTTGTCCCAGGGGGCGCCGAAGATCGGGTACAGCATGTAACCGTTGCCTTTACCCCAGGCCAGTCGTCCGAATTTCGAGTCGGCCCTGAGATAGGAAAACGAAACCCCTCCGTTGTTGACTGAAGTCGGACTGGGGTTCCAGACATGATGGGTGTCGCCGGGATTCTTGTCCGTGACTCGAAAGATGATACCGGAGCATAGAAACGCAGGTCGGTTGTCGTTCTTGTCGCAGTTCGGAAACTGGCGGTTGTAGAGCGTGTTCAACAATTCAACCACTTGGGGGCCGGTCATCGCTGCGTGCGGGTTGTTGCCGGCAATCTGTGGGAGTGTTGACCGGGTGTCGACCTGGGTACAACCGAGAAGCATTGCAATCAGTACCGCTTGAACGATGTGTTTTACGCTAACTGCTTTCAGGCTGCTCATCTTGAATGTCCTTATGCTTTTCAAGGGGCCACTTCAGGCAATGGCTCTTCATGGTTACAGCCGACTGCCACGGTTTTTGTAAGCCCTGCATCCGGGCGCCAGGGCTCCAGGTTCCACTCCGGTTTGTCCCGCGCAACCATCAGATGGCCGGCGGAGTTGCCACTTGCGCGCAGCCAATGGGCAACGCCACCAGCATGGCGCCGATTATTCTGTTCATCACGTGTGCTCACCTTTTGCAGTCAGATTGTGGTGTCGTCATTGCCAACGGTGATGTTCTTAAAGGGTCAGCCTCAGTAACCAGGAAAAGATGATCGGGTCACCGCTGCCCGTGCGCCGAAGGGTGTAGTTGAACAGCCCTGTTTTTCCCTGATTGGCGCTGAACCAGTTAGGCGGTACCTCGACATCGGTGTAGGAGGAACGAGTGATGGGGAACTCGTCGCTGTCGTAACGGGTGGTGCCGACCAGTAACGAGATACGCCCCGTATATGGTGCTTCGAGGGTGGGGTAATAGATCCTGAGGTTGGTTCTGTTGGCGTTGAGCGTGGGTTCCGGGAGGCGGTGTTTCTGGCCGGTGACGGTCAGATCAAGATCCCTAGACGGGTAGGTCGTCTGGTCACCGGGAATCTTGACGGTATAGGTGACCTCCGCCTTGCTGCCATTGCAGTCGATCACCTCATGCCGAGGTATCAGAAAACTCAGCGTTTCTCCAGCGACGGTTACGGTTTTGATTTCACTGTCGTAGGTGGTGGCGCGTCCCTTCCAATAGACTTTGACTGTCTGACCCGGGGCTGAACCCGTGTAGTTCACCTCTACCGTGGCGTGTTGCGCCGAGTAAAAATCCCGTTCGAAATTTAATACCGTGCCACCCGAGTCCTTTGCCTCCAGCACTTTTGGTTTGATCAGATCCAGAGCCGGCTTTCTCACATGCACGTCAATGGTCGTGACAGGTGACCAGATCGCCAGCGGCCCGGAAGCGTTTCCGAGTTGATCGGCCACGCGGAATTGAAGAGCGAATTGCGCATTGTCCTGCCAGAAGTCTGCCGTAAAGAGGCGGATTACCACCGAGCCCGCAGTCGCTTCAGCATTCGTCACCGTATGCGGTTTGATTCTGCTGTCCAGATCGAGCGAAATCACATCCTGCGCACGCATGAACAGGTAGCTCAGAGTGACATCCACGCCTTGTGCCGCGCGAATGGCATCCACGCCGTTGGCAATGACATCGGGCGGTAACGTCATCCTGAGGTTCGTGTTGGGGCCAGGGCCTGGGAACTCACCACCGGGGCGCGGTTTGTTGAAGAGAAACCTGAGTCCTGCCGAAGTCTCGGGCGCAGAGGAGCCGTTCCGGGTGACCTGCAGTTTGACTTCATTGGGGCCATTGACGAGAAATGCTTCGTTCAGGTTCAGCGTGAACCGTTTGTTTTCCTCACCTGATCGAATGGCTTTGTCTACTGCCGGGGTGGTCGATCCATTGACCAGAACACCGATGTAGTCTCCAGGGCTCATGTTTATCCAAGGGTCGATCCATAACTCCAGCAACTGATTGATGATCAGGGACAGCGGTACGCCTCCATGGAGGGGTGGGGAAACAGGATAGACAACCGGGGAAATCAACCCGGGGATGTACGCATCATTAATAACGAGTGGGCTATTCATTCCTGAACTCCAGACTTCCATGGTTGGGAAATCGAAAACAAAAGGGCTGTACTCATCAAAACCTATAGAGCGGACGCTGCCTACTGTCAGATCTGACAGGTAAACCGAGCTTTTACCCGCCGTTTGTCGGTTATAGGCAGGCTGCTGGATGTTCAGTGGAGGCCTTCACCTTTCAAAGAGGGCGTTTCCATCACTCAGAGGCGGCCATCGGTCTCTCCGGCTTCGAGAGTGACAATCTGTTTCGTGATTGCGCCGTGCGTGACGGGCAATCGGTCGACACCCTGAGCATGGCGCGTCTGCGCAAGCGCTGACCTTCTGTCCGTCAATGGTCGATGAGGCAACCGTGGAGGCAAATGACTCGCACGGTCGTCTTCGGCATCTGCCATGCTCAAAGTCCGCAGCACTGCTTCCTCAAAGGAACACCGCAATGGACGACGTACAGCAACTGGGCGAGATGCTTCGCCACTATGCCGACAGCGAAGCGCACAAGAAGCAATTGTTCGAGACGCAGTCGGCGACCTGGGCCACACGGATCACCGCGTTGTTCGGGCAGATTCAGCAATGGCTGGAGCCGGTGCAGGCGCCGGGTTTGCTGGAGGTGAGTCGGGAGGCTTATGTGGCGTTCGGGCCGAGCATTCCCGTGGAAAGCTCAACCTTCAAGACTGAAAAACTCAGCATCGTGATCGCCGGCAAACCGGTGGAATTCGTGCCGGACGTGATGGGCAGCGCCGGGCAGATTTCCCTGGCGGTGATGGGCCTGACGGCGGCGCGCTATGGCAGCATTTCGCTGGTGGGATTGCCGAGCGGTGAGTGGCAATGGCGCAAGACCAATGGCTTGAAGGATCCGGACACGTTCGTGTTTGATGCGGACTTTCTCGCACAGCAGTTGCAGAGCCTGATTCCCCGCGATCGCGCCTAAGATCAAGAGCTAACCCCCCTCACCCCAACCCTCTCCCCCAAGGAGGCGAGGGGGAAGGGAGCCTACCGGGTGCAATTCGAAAACTTGAGTTCGGCTCGGAATCTCAGGTCGGTGCATCTCGAAAGTACAACGCGGTCAGTTCCCTCTCCCTTGGGAGAGGGCTAGGGTGAGGGGCATGTCACTGACACCCCTCACATCTCCAGATTGATCCAGCCCGGTTTCGCCTCTTCCGGCGCCACGGCTTTCACGGTTTTACCGGTGGCCAACTCAACCCGCCGTGCCACCTCCGGATCATCGGCAAACGGCACCATGCTCGCATCGTCGAGGCTCTCTGAAGTCTGATGGCGCAGGCAGTACTCCACCGCCAGCCACAGAAACACCACCCCCAACACGTTCAAGAAAATCTCCATCCTCTTCGGCTCCCTGCCTCAGGCGATCTGCGCCTGGCTGCGGGCCAGCGCCACGTCGGCGACCCGCACTGTGCGCCAGACGTTGTAGGCCATCAGCAGCATGCCGCTGAGGAAGAACACCCCGCCGGCAAAGCGCACGATGAACCCTGGATGACTGGCCTGCAGCGCTTCGACGAACGAGTAGGTCAGCGTGCCGTCCTCGTTGATCGCGCGCCACATAAGGCCCTGGGTGATGCCGTTGACCCACATCGAGGCGATGTACAGCACGGTGCCGATGGTCGCCAGCCAGAAGTGCAGGTTGATCAGCGGCGTGCTGTACATTTGCTCGCGGCCAAAGACTTTCGGCACCATGTGATACGTCGCGCCGAAGGTGATCATCGCCACCCAGCCCAAGGCCCCGGCGTGAACATGGCCGATGGTCCAGTCGGTGTAGTGGGAGAGGGCGTTGACGGTTTTGATCGCCATCATCGGCCCTTCGAAGGTCGACATGCCGTAGAACGCCAGCGACAGGACGAGGAAGCGCAAAATCGGATCGGTGCGCAACTTATGCCAGGCGCCGGACAAGGTCATCATGCCGTTGATCATCCCGCCCCAGCTCGGCGCCAGCAGGATCAGCGACATTGCCATGCCCAGCGACTGCGCCCAATCCGGCAGCGCGGTGTAGTGCAAGTGGTGCGGGCCGGCCCAGATGTACAGGGTGATCAGCGCCCAGAAATGCACGATCGACAACCGGTATGAATACACCGGGCGGTTGACCTGTTTCGGCACGAAGTAATACATCATTCCAAGAAAGCCCGTGGTCAGGAAGAAACCCACCGCGTTATGCCCGTACCACCACTGCACCATGGCGTCGGTCGCCCCGGAATACACCGGATAGGATTTGAACCAGTCCACCGGGATCGACAGGTGATTGACCACGTGCAGCATGGCGATCACCAGAATGAATGCGCCGAAGAACCAGTTGCCGACGTAGATGTGTTTGGTCTTGCGCTGCACCACGGTGGTGAAAAACACGATGGCGTACGCGACCCAGACCACCGCCATCCACACCGCGCCGGAGAATTCGATCTCGGCGTATTCCTTGGTGGTGGTGTAGCCCAGCGGCAGGGTGATCAGCATGATCACGATCACCGATTGCCAGCCCCAGAAAGTGAAGGCCGCGAGCTTGTCCGAGTACAGCCGCACTTGGCAGGTGCGCTGCACCGCGTAGTAACTGGCGGCGAATTGCGCGCTGCCGGCGAAACCGAAAATCACCAGGCTGGTGTGCAATGGCCGCAAGCGGCCGAAGGTGGTCCAGGGCAGGTCGAGGTTCATGTCCGGCCACACCAGTTGCGAGGCGATCCAGACCCCCATCGCCATGCCCACGACGCCCCAGAAAACCGTCGCGATAACGAATTGGCGGACGACCTTGTAGTTATAAGCCTGTCCGATTGTTGCTGTGCTCATGGTCAGTTCATCCACGGTTGCAAAGTCTTGCCAGGCCACCCTGGTCTGGCACGAGCTGCACTGTAGGAACAGCGCCGGAAACAAAACAGGCTCAGGAATCTTTGATTTGTACGGATCAGATTAGAGTGCTGCCTGCGGCGTTCTGCCGCGCCCTGATACGGTTTTTATCGTTTCAGGTGAATCTGTTGCGTGCTGCGCTGCTCGTCCATAGTGCCTTTACGAAAACTGTGGGAGCGAGCTTGCTCGCGAATGCGGTGTGTCAGGCAACTGCATTGTTGGCTGACACACCGCATTCGCGAGCAAGCTCGCTCCCACAGAATTAATTGATGAGGTGGGGCAGGCACATGTACCAATACGACGATTACGACCGCGCACTGGTGTTCGAGCGCGTTGCGCAGTTTCGCGATCAGGTCGAGCGCTTCATGGCTGGCGAGTTGAGCGAAGAAGAGTTCCTGCCGCTGCGCCTGCAAAACGGTCTGTATATGCAGAAGCATGCGTACATGCTGCGGGTGGCGATTCCCTACGGCACCCTGAGTGCCGAGCAGATGCGCACGCTGGCGAGCATCGCCGCCGATTACGATCGCGGCTACGGCCACTTCACCACGCGGCAGAACCTGCAATTCAACTGGATCGAACTGGCGCAGGTGCCGGACATCCTTGAGCGCCTGGCGCAGGTCGACATGCACGCGATCCAGACCTCCGGCAACTGCGTACGCAACATCACCACCGAGGCGTTTGCCGGGGTCGCGGCGGACGAAATGATCGACCCGCGCCCGTTGGCCGAGATCCTGCGGCAATGGTCGACGATCAACCCGGAATTCCTCTTCTTGCCACGCAAGTTCAAGATCGCCATCTGCTCGGCGAAGCAGGATCGCGCGGCAATCATGATGCATGACATCGGCCTGTATCTTTACCCCGGGCGCGGCGGGCAGATGCTGTTGCGGGTGATGGTCGGCGGCGGGTTGGGGCGCACGCCGATCCTCGGTCTGCAGATTCGCGAAGGCTTGCCGTGGCAGCATCTGCTGTCCTATGTCGAGGCGATCCTGCGGGTCTACAACCGTCACGGCCGGCGCGACAACAAGTACAAGGCGCGGATCAAGATTCTGGTCAAGGCGCTGGGCATCGAGGCGTTCGCCAAGGAGGTCGAAGAAGAATGGCAACACCTCAAGAACGGCCCGGTGCAACTGACCGAGGCTGAATACGAGCGGGTCGCCAGTGCCTTCGTGCCGCCGATCTATCACACCCTGGCCGACACCGATCCGGACTTCGGCACGCGCCTGGCCGAAAGCCCGGCGTTCGCCCGTTGGGTCGCGCGCAACGTGCAGCCGCACAAGAAACCGGGCTACACCAGCGTGGTGCTGTCGACCAAACCGGGGCTGAGTGCACCGCCAGGGGATGTCACCGGCCAGCAGATGCTGGCGGTGGCCGACTGGGCGGAGCGCTTCGGTTTCGGCGAGATTCGCATTGCCCACGAGCAGAACATCGTCCTGCCCGACGTGCAAAAGTCTGACCTGTATGAACTCTGGCGACTGGCCTGCGAGCGCAATCTGGGCAGCGCCAACGTCGGCCTGCTGACCGACATCATCGCCTGCCCGGGCGGCGATTTCTGTGCGCTGGCCAATGCCAAGTCGATCCCGATTGCCCAGGCGATTCAGGCGCGTTTCGACAACCTCGATTACCTGCACGATCTGGGCGACATCAGCCTGAACATCTCCGGTTGCATGAACGCCTGCGGCCATCACCACATCGGCAATATCGGCATCCTTGGCGTCGATAAGAACGGCAGCGAGTGGTACCAGATCACCCTCGGTGGCGCGCAGGGCAAAAACAGCGCATTGGGCAAAGTCATCGGCCCATCCTTCAGCGCAACCGAAGTGCCGCAGGTGATCGAACGGATTATCGGCACCTTCGTGCGTTACCGCGAAAGCGAAGAACTGTTTGTCGACACCGTGGCGCGCATTGGCCTGGAGCCGTTCAAGGAGCGGGTCTACCCGAAAGCGCTGGAGGTATCGGCATGAATAATCTGCTGCGCTTGGAGCAGGGTGTTGCGCGGCTGATCGAAGACGATCCGTGGACGCTGATCCGCGAGCCGGAGCAGGGCAGGCCGCAAGGATTGTTGATCCTGCCATTGGCGCACTGGCTGCAATCGCCTTCGACCCACGCGGTGTGGCTGGGGCCGGACGACGACGTTGAAAGCGTGGTGCCGTGGCTGGCCTCGCTGCCGCTGATTGCCCTGGACTTCCCGAGCTTTCGCGACGGTCGCGCCTACAGCCAGGCGTACCTGCTGCGCAGCCGGTTTGGCTGGGCCGGTGAGTTGCGGGCGATTGGCGATGTGCTGCGTGATCAGCTCAGCCATATGCGCCAGTGCGGGTTCGACAGCTTTGCGGTGCGCGAGGACAAATCGGCTGAAGATGCGCTCAAGGGCTTGGCGGGGATGAGCGTGTTGTACGGGCGCTCGGTGATAGAACCACGCCCCTTGTTCCGTAGACGCTGAAGACTCTGTGGCGAGGGAGCTTGCTCCCGCTGGAGTGCGCAGCACTCCCAAACAGGCATGATGCGGTCCATCAGGTAAAACGCGTTGTCTGGTTTGGGGCGGCTTCGCCACCCGGCGGGAGCAAGCTCCCTCGCCACAGGTGTTTTGCGGTGACATGCAAGGGAAACCCTTACATTCCGCAGCATTCCCGGATTTTTCCTTGGGTCGATGCTGGCCTTTTGGTAGAGTCGCCGTCGCCAGCGGGTTTTCGGCTGGACGACGGAACGAAGAAGGGAGTCTGTTTTGTGACTGCGGGTAAAAAAATCCTCGGTCTCACCGCGTTGCTTTTGATGCTGACGCTGTGGGCCAGTTACTTTTATGTGTTCAAGGAAAACCGCGACGGCCAGTTGGGCGGCGCCGGTGAAAGCACCGCGTGGTGCGGCGCGCCGCCGTCCACCGAAGCGGCACTGTTGGGCAAGGATCAACTGACCTTGCGCGTCACCAACAACCTGCGCGGCGAGTTCATGCTCAGTGGCTCGCTGGTGGTCTCTGAACGCACCTTCAACCGCTATGACCTGGGCCGCAACGAACTGCGTCTGCGCCTGGAACCGTTACAGTGGTCGTACGGCGTGACGCCGATCTTCCTCGAACAGGTCAAGGTTCAGCCCCTGAGCCGCAACCTCGCCTCGCCGACCAAAAGTGCCTACGCCGAGCTTGAGCCACGGCCGATTGGCGTGCAGGGCCAGGTCACCGAGTTCCCCTTCGACACCTATCGCTACGGCTACAAACCGGTGCTGTATTACCTCAAGGGCAGCGAGCGCGTCGACCTGCGCTTCAAGAACATCACCACGCTGATGGACATGTCCAACACCTTCACGCCGATCCAGAAGTACAACCGCGTCGAGTACATCAACGAGAAAAACTCGATGATCCGCGACGAAGACTACAAGGCCTACGGCCCGCACGAATGCGCGTTCAGCGTCGAGCGCAAAGGCTCGTTCAAGGTCGTGGTGCTGTTGTTGCTGCTGGTGTTGTGCCTGCCATTGCTGCATGTGTTCTACCGCGACGAACCCGGGATCGACTTCCTCGCCACGCTGGTGACCATTGCCGTAGTGCGGGTACTGCTGGTCGGGCCGGTGCAGGACTTCCAGCTGTACAACATCGACTTCCTGTTCGGCGCGGCGATTCTGCTGGTGGGCTCGGTATCGCTGATCAAGGCGATGCGCGCCAACAGCCGCCGCGAGATGGCGTTGAAGAGCGGGGCGACATCGTCCTGGTAAGCGCAGATTTTGTGGCGAGGGAGCTTGCTCCCGCTGGAGTGCGCAGCACTCCCCAACAGACATGATGAGTCAGCCAGATAAATCGCAATGTCTGTTTTTGGGGTGGCTGCGCCACCCAGCGGGAGCAAGCTCCCTCGCCACAGGTATTCAGGGTTATTTCAGCGCCGGATCGCCCATGTTCATCTTCTTCCAGCCCTGCAACAGCACCTGCGCCTTCGGCTCCTGGCCGTTCTCCAGGTAGTACTGGATCAGCGACAGCCGCGCATTGCGGTTCGCCGGTTGGACCTTGAGCAAACGCTCCAGCTCGTCACACGCCTCGCTCACCTTGCCACTGTCGTGCAGCGCCACCGCCAGCACATAACCGTACTGCGGGTTCTGCGGCTCCAGTTGCGCGGCTTTGTGCAGGGCGATCATGGCTTCTGCCGTCTTGCCGGCGCGGATCAATGACAGGCCACGGGTGTGCTGCAACAACGCAGCCTCCGGGTGCGCCTTGAGGCTGTCGTCCAGCAGCGTCTGAGCTTCCTGACCTCGGCCATTGGCCTCCAGCCATTGCACCAGCGTCACCAGTGCCGGGTAGAAATCCGGATCGCGCTTGAGTGCCGTGCGCAGCAACCCTTCGACCTCGGAGGCGCGGCCACTGGCCTGATACAGCATCGCCAGATTCAGATTGGCCTCGGCCCGTTCCGCGAGACTGTTCTGCACCGCTTCGTACTCGGCAATCGCCGCGTCCCAATTGGTTTGCGCGGCGCCTAAGCCGTTGTTGCGCGCAACATTGAGCAGATCCCGCGCGGCGACTATGCGCACGGCTTTCACCGGATCGTTGAGCATTGGCGTCAGCAACGCAGCGCGCTCCGCTGGTGGCAGGAACGCACTGATGGCCCGCACCGCGCTTTCACGCACCTGCGGCTCCCGGTTTTTCAGGTCAAGCGTCGCCAGTTTCAAGGCCTGATCGCTGGGGTACAACGGCAGTTCGGCCAGCAAGGTCGCGCGCCGGATCGCCGGCAGATCGCTGCGTTGCAGCTGCTCATACAAGGCGTTGGCAGCGCCCGGTTGACCGTTGCGGATCAGCCACAGGCTTTCGTCATAACGCGGCGCCTGCGGGGCGGTGGCGGAGGCATTCCACAACTTGAACTGTGCGGTGACCTTGTCGCCGGCCTTGCCCTGATGGCAGCTCAGACAGGCATCCGGGGTACCGAGTTTTTGCGCACGCTCCGGGTTGGGAATGCTGAAACTGTGGTCATGCCGCCAGTCGTTGCCCATGTAGAACTTGCCCGGCATGTGGCAATCCACGCACTGTGAGCCGGGCTGGCCCATGGTGTGGCGCGTGTGTTCGCTGGAGTTGTAGTCTTTCGCCTGCAGGCCCTTGCCATCGACACCTTCGACCGAGGTCTTGCCAGCCGTGTTGTGACATTGCAGGCACACAGCGTTACCGGGCGCTTTCAGTTCGCTGCTGTGCGGGTTATGGCAATTGCTGCAGCGCACGCCCTTGTCGAACATCTTGCTTTGCAGGAAAGAGCCGTGTTCGAACACTTCATCCTTGATCTTGCCGTCGAGCGCATACAGTTCACGGGTGAGGGTGCTTGGCAGGTAGTCGTCCATCAGCCGTTTACCGACGGTGTAGCCATCGCCCAACGGCGCACGGCGCGCATGGCAGCGGGCACAGGTTTCGATTTCGACGCTGGCGTTCTTGTCCTTGAGATCGACCGCAAAACCCTTGTGGATCAGGTCGTCTTTTTTCTGGGCCCACTCCAGGTGATTCGATGCCGGGCCGTGGCAAGCCTGACAGCCGACGCCGAGGCTGTTCCACTGACTGTTGAACGTGTTGCTGGCCGCATCAAAATTGCGCTTGAAGCCGGTGGTGTGGCACTCGACGCACATGAAGTTGGCGTTCTGACTGGGCTTGCTCCAGTGCAGCGGATTCTTGAAGTTCACCCCTTGGCCGGGATAGAGATGAAACCAGCGATTTTTCTCGGTATCCCACGCCACACCGAGCGCCTGCAAACGGCCTTCGCCGACGTCGATCAGGTATTGCTGCAGGGGCGCGATGCCGAAGGTGTAGGCGACTTTGAAGTCGGCGTTCTTGCCGTCGATGCCTGGGGTGTTGACCCAGAACTCATCACCCTTGCGCGAAAACCGAGTGGTCTCGTTTTCGGCCTTGAAGGTGACGTTGTTGAAGTCGCCGAGCATGGTTTTGCCGTTCGCTGCCTGCATTGCCAATTGGTGATGCGAGCCTTGCCAGTCCTTGACCTGTTCGGTGTGGCAACCCTGGCATTGTTGCTCGTCGACCATGCTGGCGGGCTTCTGTACCACCGGTTGTGGTTTGGCGACCACGGGTGCGGCCACATTGATCGGCGGAGCCTTGGACGGTGCGGGCGCGGGGCTGAACAGAAACCAGCCGATGCCCGCCACAGCGGCCAGCAATACGCCGATGCTGACGGGAAACAGATAACGTGAAACGGGCGGTCGGGACGAATCAGGATCAGGCTGTGCGACTTTATTCTTATGCTTGGGCATTACGACTTCCGTGGTCCAGGTGCATTTGCCTGCTGGCGTGCGTTCAAGCTCGGTGCAGCTTTGCCGGATGCCCGTCATCTGTCAAATGACGGGTGTGAAGCAGCTCCCGGTCTTGTGTGAATTTTGCGCTTTTGCAGCGCAATCGCCGGGGTTTTAGCTATACCTGTAACTCCCCCCTAAGCAATACATTCAGGCCTTCTGACAGGAGTTACAGCATGAAGCTAGCAGTAGTGATGGGCACCCTTTGCATCGCCACCTTGGGCGTGGTGGGTTGCTCCAGCAAAACCGTCGCTCCCGATGAGTATTCCGGCTTTCTCAAGGACTACAGCCAGCTCAAGGAGGCCAAATCGCCCTCCGGTGCCGAGGTGATGCGCTGGATCGATCCAAAGGTGGATGTCAGCAAGTTCACCAGCGCCTACATCGAACCGACCCAGCTCTATCCCAAGCCGCAACCGACCGCAAAGATTTCCCAACAGACCCTCAACGGCATCACTTCCTACTACGATCAGGCGCTCAAGCGTGAAATCAGCAAAGACATGCCGTTGGCCAGCGGTCCAGGCCCGGGCGTGATCGTGGTGCGGGCGGCGATCACCGCCGTCAGCAGCAAGACCGAAGGCCTGCACGCGTATGAAGTGATCCCGGTCGCTCTGGTCGCGGCAGCGGTCAGCACCGCCAGCGGTATCCGCGATCAGGAAACCACCCTGGCCACCGAAGCGGTGTTCCTCGATGGCGCGACCAACAAGGTCGTGGCACAAGTGGTGCGCAAAGGCACCGGCAAACCGCTGGAAAACGACACCCAGGCAATGACCGCCAACGACGTCAAACCGGTGATCGATGGCTGGGCCAATGACATGCATCAGATGTATGTGAAGCTCAAGGCCGGCAAATAACCCGGGGGCCCCTGTAGGAGCTGCCGCAGGCTGCGATCTTTTGACTTTGATTTTGTAAAAACAAGATCAAAAGATCGCAGCCTGCGGCAGCTCCTACAGGGGGCAGCATTACTGCCCGGTAAACCAGCGGAAGTACGGATTGCCACCCTCCCAACGCATCACTTCACGCATATCCCGCCCCCAGGCATCCCGATCACCGTCATACGCATGCAGGCTGGCGCGGTAGAACTGCATCAGGCGCTGGCGGTGCGTGTCCATTCGCTCGGTAAAACCGGCATCGGCATTCACCAGCGGCGGCGGCACATACAGATCCAGCAACGCCGGCAGCACCCGGGTAATTTCCTGGCTGCGCACCCACGGCGCGTATTCGATGCGGGGCTGATCGTCCGTCACCGCCGGGGCATTTGCCGCAAAGCGTTCAAGGCCTGCGCGGTCGGTGACCCAGGTGGCGAGCAGCGCCGCCGCCGAGCCAATCCCGACATCCTGCAGAGTGCTGCGCACACTGGCCTGCTGGAAGCGCTCGGTGATTTTCGTCGCGTCCAGTTCCATCGGCAGCAGCGAGCCCACCAGCAGCATTTCGTGGAACTCGCTGGTCCACAGCGAGGCATACGGGAACACGTCGAGGAAGCTGCGCGCCAGTGAGCGCGAGTCATCGATGTTCTGGGTCGGCAACGGCAGCCATTGCGCGACGATGCCTTGTTGCTCAAGGCGACTGGCCGCCAACTGGTAGAAGTCCCGCGAGTACAGATTGACCACACCGGCCGCCGACGGCGGTGGCGGCTCAAGGGTGATCAGGTCGTAGGTCTGCGGGCTGCGCAACAGTTCCTGACGGCCATCGCGCAGGCGCACATCGACGCCGGGATCGCTGGCGGCGTTGAAGTTGCCTTTGAACAGAGGCGCTGCCTTGACCACCGATGGCAGCAACTCGGCCACCACCCGATGTTCCAGCCCCGGATAGCGCAGCAGGGCGCCGGCGGTGATCCCGGTGCCGAAGCCGATCACCAGCGTCGAACGTGGTTCGCCGTTGTGGATCAGCAGCGGCAGCAGTGCCTGGATGCGCATGTAGCGCAGCGACGGCATGGCGTCGCCGGTGTTGGACACGCCTTGAATGTACAGGCGGTGGAAGCTGTTCTCACCACGGCCCTGAGCGACCACCGCCACGGTGCCGCCACGGCCTTCTTCGTAGAACGCCAGCGTGCCGTTGCGCGCACCGGGCAACAGGCTGGCGAGTTTGTCCACTGGCGTCAGCACGGCGAGCACGACCGACAGCAGCCCCAGCGCGACCACGGCCTGACGCCGGCCTTTTTTGACGTGATGACCCTTGCGGACGGCCACGTAGCCGATGCCGGCCGCGATGATCGCCAGCAAGCCCAGCGTGCGCACCAGCCCCAGCAGTGGGATCAGCAGGAAACCGCAGAGCATCACTCCGACTATTCCGCCCAGGGTGTTGAACGCAACCACGGCCCCGACATCGCGGCCGACCCGCTCACGACCGACACTCAAGCGCAGCGCCAGCGGAAACGCCGCACCGAGCAACAGCGTCGGCACGAACACGATGCTCAGCGCCGCCACGGCGAAACGTGCGCTCATACCGGCCAGTTCGCTGGCGCCCAAAGCCAGCAACCAGCTCTCGGCCTGACTTTGTGCCAATACCAGCCAGCGCCCGAGCAGGGCAATTTCCAGCAAGGCGATCAGCCCGGCACCGGCAATCAACAGACCGAACACGCCCCATGGATCGCGAATGCGCTCGACACGGCGGGCGAGCAGGGCGCTGCCGATGAACAGCCCGGTCAGGTACGTCGCGAGCACCACGGCAAACGCGTAGGTGCGGGTGCTCATGAACTGCACGATCGATTGCGACCAGACCACTTCATACCCCAGCGCCACGCCGCCGGCGATGGAGTACAGCCACAGTGCGGTGCGGTCCGCAGCTTTCTCGGTGTGATGTTTGACCGTGGCCGCAATCGGCATCGGACGCTGACGCTGCAACCACAGCGCAGCGGCCGCAGCCAGCAGGTTGAGCATCGCCGCAAACAGCGCGCTGCCACGCACACCGAGGGTGGCGATCAGCACGAACGCGGCGAGCAAGGTGCCGACAATCGCGCCCAACGTGTTCGCCGCGTACAACTGACCGCCGGCCTTGCCCGGGTCAGCCGCCAGCGAGCGCACCAGCACCGGCAGCGTGCCGCCCATCAATACCGCCGGAATCCCCACCAGCGCAAAGGGCAACAGCCAGGCCAGCAGTCCGACATGGCTTTGCAACCAGGCAAACGGGCTGGCCGCCAGGCTCATCGCAACCGTGGCGCCAACACCAAGAATCGCCACCAGTACTTCCAGCCCGGCGTAGAGCAGCACCGGTTGCAGCAAGCGATCAGCCCAGCGCCCGAACAGCCAGCCACCGATCGCCAGCCCGGCAAAAAACGCGCTGATGCCGGTGGTGATGGCGTAAACCTCGACACCGACCACTTGCGACAGTTGCTTGATCCACAGCACCTGATACACCAGCGCAGCCGCGCCTGAGGTGCACAGCAGCAGGGCGGGGATCAGCAGCGCCGGGGTGACGGCTTGGGTGGTGGGTATGGCCGACGGCTTGCTGGCGATACGTGAGGACATGCGGGGGACCTTGTTCAAATCACACAATATTCGTGACGGTGCGGGCCTCATCGCTGGCAAGCCAGCTCCCACAGGGATTTTCAGTGAACACTCATGTTGTGGTCGACAGAAATACCTGTGGGAGCTGGCTTGCCAGCGATTGGGGCTGGCGCGGTCTCAGGTGGAAACAGGGCCGCCCGCCGATGAGGGCGAGCGGCGGTTCAACGGTCTTACTGTGCAGCCGGAGCCGCTTTCATTTTTTCCGCGATCTTGGCGTCAACCGCCGCACGAATCTGGTCGATGCTGAAGCTCGCCGGTTTCTGGCTTGGCGGGTATTCGATGAAGGTCTGCAGGAACTCTGCCGACTTGGTCACCGCGACGCCGGCCAGATAAACGTTTTTGGTGTTCCAGTCATAGAACTGGTCAGACACCACGTCCGCTCGCTCATACGGGTCCATCCTCAGGTTGAGGATCTTCGGTACGCGCAGGCACACGAACGGCTCGCTCCAGACCCGGAAACCGCCCGGCTGGCGTTGCTCGCAGAACACTACTTTCCAGTTGTCGAAGCGCATCGAAACCAGCACGCCGTCGTCGTTGAAGTAGTAGAACTCCTTGCGCTCGCCCTTGGGCTGCTGGCCGGTCAGGTAGGGCAACTGGTTGTAGCCGTCCAGATGCACCTTGAAGCTGGTGCCGCCGGACGTCGGTGCCCAGCCCTTGAGCAGTTTGTCTTTCACGTCGGTTTCGCCAGCCGCCGCGAGCAGGGTCGGGAACCAGTCCATGCCCGAGAACAGCTCGTTGGAGACCTCGCCCGGCTTGATCTTGCCCGGCCAGCGAATCATCGCCGGTACGCGATACGCACCTTCCCAGTTGGAGTTCTTCTCGTTGCGGAACGGCGTGGTCGCCGCGTCCGGCCAGGAGAACTGGTTCGGGCCGTTGTCGGTGGTGTAGACGATGATCGTGTTGTCGGCGATTTTCAGGTCGTCGATGGTTTTCAGCAGTTTGCCGACGTCGGCGTCGTGCTCGAGCATGCCGTCGGCGTATTCGTTGCCGGGCATGCCGCTCTGGCCCTTCATCGAATCACGTACGTGGGTGAACACGTGCATGCGCGTGGTGTTCATCCAGACGAAGAACGGCTTGTCGGCCTTGGCCTGTTTCTCGATGAACGCCTGTGCGGCGGCGGTGGTTTCGTCGTCGATGGTTTCCATGCGCTTGGTGGTCAGCGCACCGGTGTCTTCGATCTTGCCGTCGGCGAAGCTGTGGATCACCCCGCGTGGCGAGTTGGCCTTGACGAAGGCGGCGTCGTCTTTCGGCCAGTACGGACGCTCCGGCTCTTCCTCGGCGTTGAGGTGGTAGAGGTTGCCGAAGAACTCGTCGAAACCATGATTGGTCGGCAGGTATTCGTCGCGGTCACCGAGGTGGTTCTTGCCGAATTGCCCGGTGGCATAACCCAGGCCCTTGAGCGCTTGGGCGATGGTGATGTCACGTTTCTGCAGGCCGACCGGTGCACCCGGAATGCCGACTTTCGACAGGCCGGTACGCAGTGGCGTCTGGCCGGTGATGAACGAGGAGCGTCCGGCGGTGCAGCTATTCTCCGCGTAGTAGTCGGTGAACATCATGCCTTCTTTGGCAATCCGGTCGATGTTCGGGGTCTTGTAGCCGACCACGCCCATGGAATAGGCGCTGATATTGGTCTGGCCGATGTCATCACCAAAGATGACGAGAATGTTGGGTTTCTCAGCCGCTGTGGCGGTTGCCGACAGCGCCATCACCGAGGTTGCCACCAGGGCGAGTTTCGGTAGCCACTTGCGTATGCGAGTCATCTGACTTGCTCCTTATCGCGGGGGTCGTTGTTGCGACTTACGTTTCCTGCAGTCCTGCATCACGCTTTTTCTTATTGCACCTGCCCGGTTGCCGGTGGATCGAACGGGTAGATCCGGCGCCATTCGGTCGCCATGTCCACCACGGTCCAGCCACGGGAATTCGCTTCGTCGAGGGCTTTGTCGAGTCGCCCGATATCGGATTTTCGGTCATAGGCCCACTCGCGCTGCGCATCGGTGTGATGCACCAGTCCCATGAAGCGTTTGCCGGAGCCGGCGGCGGTCCACTGCAGCATTTGCAGGTCGCCGTCGGAGTTGCCGAACGCGAGGATCGGGCGCTTGCCGATCACTGCATCAATGCTCTCCGGTTTGCCCGGGCCGTCGTCGTTGTGCGCCAGTTTTTGCGTACGCAGAATGGAAGCCTTGCCATCCTTGAACTGGAACGCGGTGACGAACGTGGTGCCGATCACCTGTTCCGGCGGGATGCCGTAGACCTTCTCGGCGAAGGCGCGCATGAACGCGGTGTCGCCGCCCGAAACGATGTAGGTCTTGAAGTCCTGGCTGCGCAGGTAGTCGAGCATTTCCAGCATCGGCTGGAAGATCATTTCGGTGTAGGGCTTGCCGGTCTTCGGATGTCGTGCCTGGCTCAGCCAGGTCTTGGCGTAGTCGTCGAAGGCCTCGGTGGTCATGCCGGTGTGGGTGGCGCCGAAGATTTTCAGAATGCCGTCCATGCCAGCGGCGGCCAGTGCCTGGTGGTCGTTTTCCAGCACCGCTTTGAACGGCTGGGTGGTTTGCCATTCCGGGTGCTGCGGCGCGTTGCGCTTGACCTCATCGAGGGCGAACAGCAACTCGAAATACATCGGCTGCTCGCTCCACAGGGTGCCGTCGTTGTCGAACACGGCAATGCGCTCGGCGGGTTTGACGAAGTCTTTGCCAGACTGGTCGGTGACGGCTTGCACAAACTCGATGATGTTTTTTTTGGCCGGGCCGTCGTTCCATGACGGCAGGGGTTCCGTGGCCTGGGCCAGCAGTGGTACTGCCAGCGCCAACCACAGTGCAAGGCTGAAACGTTGACGGTGCGGCGGCGGGTTGGTCATGGGAATTCCCTTTCCTGAGCGGGGTTGAGCGGGCGCAGGGCCGATGCCGGTTTGTGCGCCTGTTGTTCGGCCTGACTGTGAAGCGTAGTCAACGATTCACGCAGTTGAGCGAGCGTTTGTGCAGTCTGTGGCTCACGTCCATAAAGTCCGCGCAACAGGCCTTGCAGGCGCGGGCCGGCATTCACCAGTTGCAGCCCGAGCCGACTGCGCCGCAGCCACAGATACAAGGCGCTCAACTGCGCCGGTTCAGCCTGCAGTTGCGGGTTGATCTGCTGCCAGGCGAACTCCGCCGATTGCTCCCAGGCCAGTTGCCGCGCGTGCTTGCGCGCCTGCCATTGATGCCGGGCACGCAGCAGGGCAGGACGCAGCCAATAACCGACGCCGATGCAGACGGCGAGCAGCGCCAGCCACAGCAGCCAGCGTGTGGAAAAGTGCTGGTTGTTGCGACCGAGCTGCCGGAGATCGTCAGTGATCGAAAACACCGGTTTGTAGGCGCTGTTGGCTGTGGCTGCGAAGGTCACGGCCGGTACTTGCGCAGTTCGGCTCTGCTGCGTTTTCACGTCCCACCATTTCACCGCGATGGCTGGCAGGGTGTAGGCGCCGGCCTTGTCGATGCGGTAGGTGACGGCGTCGATCCGCTGACCACCGAGCACGTTGCCGCGACCGTCGTCCAGGCGGGTGATCTGTGGGGCCTGCAGGTAACGACTCAGGCCGGCCACGTCACCCAGTGGCGGAACCGGCAGGGCCATCGCCAGTGCGCCATCGGCCTGCAGAGTCAGTTGGCGGGTAACGCTGTCGCCGGTTTTCAACGGGGTTGCCGAGTTGGTCAGGCTTTGGCTCAGGCGCACACCGCTGGCCACCAGCGGCGTTTCTCCGGGTTTCAAGCCGGGTGGCTGGGTGGAGCTGAAGTGCAACGGTTGGCTTTGCGCGCTGAGCGGGGTGGTGGCCTGACCCGGTGTCGCACTCACCGTCAACGGCGGAATGTCGAAGCGGCGGGCGACATTCGGGGTGATCAGGTAGCTGTAGCGCAAACCGCTGAAGGATTGTCCGTCGATGGTCTGATTCAGGTGTTGAGCCTGGCCGTCCGGCGGCGTGACCAGGGCGCCATTGAGTTTCAGCTCGGGCAGGGTGGCAGCGCTGGTGAACCAGGTATCGGTGAGCACGTCGACTTGCAACTCGACCAGCCCGCCGACCATCGCGCCTTCGGCGGGTTGCAGGTGGGCCTGGATTTTCAGTTGGGGTTCGGCGGCAGAGGCAGTCAGGCTGAGCAAGCCGGTCATGAGCAAGGTGCAGATTTTTTTGCTGGCAGATCTGGCCTCATCGCTGGCAAGCCAGCTCCCACAGGGGGTGTCTGTGTTTTCGCCAATCGAGTTAACAGCGCAAACCTTGTGGGAGCTGGCTTGCCAGCGATGAAGCCAACCCGGTTCATGGTTTGGCCCCCGATTGATCCTGCAAACTGAATTTCTGCCTGAGAAACTTCGCCGGCGAGGTGCTCAGGTTCTGCAGCCACAACGCGTCGGAAGCCGCCTGTTCGGTCTCGACCTTTTTGCTCTGGCCCTTGCCCGGCGCCTTGTCGAATTTCACTTCGTCCGGTTTGGTCTCGGGGGCGTTCTTTTCGGCGCTGTCGGTGTCCTTGAGCAACGCCTGCGCCAGCGCCAGATTGGCCGTGGCTTCAGGGAATTGTGTTTGCCGCTGCAAGGCTTGGGTGTAGGCGGCGATCGCCTGATCGAACTTGAAGCGCCGCACGTAAATGTTGCCCAGGTAAAACCACGCTTGCGCCGTGTCCAGCCGGGCAAAGGTCGCCAGTGCGAGGTCGTAGTCTGCCGCGTGATAGGCCGCCACACCTTTCCAGTACGGATCGACAAACAGCGCCTCTGCTTGCGGCCAATGCTCATGCTCGGCGGCCCAGCGCCCTTGCTGATCGCGGGTGAAAAACGCGTCGGTCAGTGCACTGGCCTGGGCGGGGGCGGCAGGCCAGCCAAGGCTTGTGGCCAACAGCAGCGCCGGTACCCAGTTGACGCTCCAGCCCTTGCGCACACCGAGCAGCGCCAACAATAGAAGCGGCCAGCACAGCCAGTAACCGGCGTCCTTCCAGTGCAATTGCTGCTGTTCGGCGCTGGCACTCTGGAAGTGTTGTTGGGCGTGCAACTCGATCCAGTCCAGATCATTGTCGTCGAGGGTGAGGCTGCCCAGCGGCGCGTCAAGGGCGGCGGCCAATTGCTTGAGTGCCGCCGGATCGAAACGGCCGAGCAGCGGGCGCCCGTTGCTGTCGACTGCCGGCTGGCCGTTGGCGCCCTGAATCACCCCGCCATCCGCGTTGCCGACCGCCAATACCAACACTTGTAATTGGCTGCCTTTGAGTCGCTGGTCGAGGTCATCGAGTTGCGTGGTGTCAGCGCCGTCGGTGATCAACAGCAGGCTGCCCGGAGTGTTCTCGGCGCTGAGCAGGCGCTTGGCCTGCTCGATGACGGCGGTAACGTCCTTGCCGGGTTTGTCGATGAGGCCAGTGCCCAGCGCTTGAATGAACGTGTCGAGCAACGCCGGATCGTCAGTCGGCGGCAACACCAGATGCGCGCTGCCGGCATAAGCGATCAGCGCGGTGCGCGCGCCGGCGCGACGCTGGATCAGGTCATGGAGTTTGTGTTTGACCGCTTGCAGGCGCGTCGGTGGTACGTCACTGGCGTCCATCGATGGCGACAGGTCCACGGCGACGATCAGCGGCGCGCGATTCTGCAGAAAATCCGGGCGATCCTGCTCCCAGGTCGGCCCGGCGGCGGCGATCGCCCCGAGTGCCAATACCGCGCACAGCCAGTGCACCGGGCGCAGGCGCTGCTGATCCGTTGGGGTGACCAGCAGGTGCGGCAGCAAGTGTTCGGCAATGTTGCTGCGCAGCCGCCGCTGCAAGTCGCGGGTGCGGCGCCAGAGCAGCGGCAGCAGCGCGGCGAACAGTGCGAGCAGCAGCCACAGCGGACGCAAAAAGTGCAAGTCGCCGAGATTGATCTCCATCTCAGGCCTCCTGCCGCTGGCGGGCCGGCGCCAGGCGCGGGCGCAGCAGTGCACCGAGGTGATACAGCGCCAACAGCGTCAGCGCCGCGCCCAGCGGCCAATGAAACAACTCGCGCTGAGGCTGATGGCTGAGGGTTTTCACCTGATGCGGGGTGAGGCGGTCGAGAGTGCTGTAGACCTGATCCAGCGCCGTGCGATCTTCGGCGCGGAAGAACTGCCCGCCAGTGGTCTGGGCGATCTGTTGCAGCCCGCGCAGATTGACCTGCGCCTCGCCGGACGCCGTCGGGTCGCCGATGCCGATGGTGTGAATGACCACGCCCTTGTTGGCGGCCATTTCCGCGGCGTGGTCGGGGGTGATCGCGCTGCTGGTGTCGTTGCCGTCGGTGAGCAGGATCAGCACCTTTTGCTGTTCGTGCGCCTGATCGAGCAGCTTCAGGCTCAATCCGATGGCATCACCGATGGCGGTGTTCGGCCCGGCCATGCCGATGCCGGTGTCGGCCAGCAACAGCGAGAGGCTGGCGTGATCGAGGGTCAGCGGTGCCTGCGGGTAAGCGCCGCTGCCGAACACGATCAAGCCGATGCGGTCATCCTTGCGCTTGTCAATGAAGCCTTGCACCACCTCTTTGACGGCGGCGAGGCGATTGATTTTCTGGCCGCTGGCGTTGGTGAAGTCTGCGGTTTCCATCGATTGTGAAATGTCGATGGCGAGCATCAGGTCGCGCACCGGTTGCTGGCGCTCGATGGGTTTTTCGACGAACACCGGGCGCGCGGCGGCGAGTAGCACCAGCGCCCAGACCAGCAGATTGAGCAGCCGTTGCCAGTGGTTGTGACGATTGCCAACCCGGCTCGGCGCTTCCCCGACCGCACGGCTCATGGCGGCGAAAAACGGCACGCGCACGGCGCTGCGCGCTTCCTGATACGCCGGCAGGTACCGGAAGGCCAGCCACGGCAGCGGCAGCAGAAGCAACAGCCACGGGTAATCAAGCTGCCACATGATGCTGCTCCACCCAGTGTTGGCAGGTGTCGAACAGCGCCTGACGCTGTTCGACGGGGAGGGCGCGCAGGGTGGCGTCGGGAGCGTAGGCGAGCTGGGCGAGTTGGGCGCTGAAGTCGTCGGGCAGCCTGGTTTTACTGTGCTGCTGCAGAAACGCCTGCCAATCCGCTCTTCCCAACGCCGCAGGACCCTGTGGGAGCTGGCTTGCCAGCGATTGCGTCCTGTCAGTCAGCTCGGATGTTGCAGGTGATGGCCTCATCGCTGGCAAGCCAGCTCCCACATTTATTGTGTTCCACCAGCGAGCGTTGGGTATGGGCATCGACAGGGCCACGCGCTTGAGTAACTCGGGCAGCTCACGCAGGGCATTGAGGTCATCACTGCGCCCGCGCAACTGCGCCAATCGCACCAATGCTTCGCGCCGGTACTGATCCCGTCGCCATTGCACATAACGGCGCACGCCAACCACCAGCGCCAGCACAACCAACAACGCCAGCAACAGCCACCAGCCCCAGGTCTGCGGCGCATAACTGACCGGCGCGGGCAGGCTCAGCTCCTTGAGCTGGCTGATGTCGGGGATATTCGGATTCATCGCCGTGGGCCGGCAGACTTGCCAAGCTCGGCGCGCAATTGCGCGTGGGCCTCTTCGGCGGTGCTGAACATCATCAGCGGCACTTGACTGCGACGCAGCAGGGTGGCGACATCCTTGAGTCGGCCGCCGAGGTAATCACCCAGAGGCTGATGCACGCTGCGTTTCTCGACAGCCAGTTCCACCTGCAATTGGCCTTGGGTGACCAGCAGCCGGCCATCGCTCGGCAGCTTCAAGGCCAGTGGGTCGTAGACTTGCAGGGCGATCACGTCGTTATGCGCGCGCAGTTGCCGCATCAATTGCAAGGTGCGCTCACCCGCCCCGGCGAAGTCGCTGACGATGCAGATCAAATGATCATGCCCGGCCAGTGCGAGGCAGCGCTGCAAGGCCTTGTCAAGCTGATCCTCGTCTTCGGCGTCGGGATTGGCCGCGCTCAGGGCCTGATTTTGTTGCGCCACGTGGCTGAGCAAGGCTTCGACCCGTTTGCGGCTGCGCAGCGGCGCGATGCTGTCGATGCGCTGATCGTTGAACACCAGACCGCCGACCCGGTCACCGGCGTTGAACACCATCCACGCCGCCAGCGCCGCCAGTTCAGCGGCGAGGGCGGATTTGAAACTGCGTCGGGAGCCGAAGAACATCGACATGCGCTGATCGACCACGATCAATGCCGGGCGATCGCGTTCTTCAGTAAAAGTGCGTACCACCGGTTTGCCGGTGCGCAGCGAGGCGCGCCAGTCGAGGTGGCGCAAATCGTCGCCGGGTTGATAGCGACGCAACTCATCGAAGTCCAAGCCACGGCCACGCAGGCGCGAGGCATGATTGCCGGCCAGGATGCTGCCCTGGGGCTGACGCGCGAGAAAACTCAGGTCACGGGCCTTGAATTCCAGCGCCATCAATTGCGCCAGAGACACGTAGACCAGACCCTCCGTGTTCATGCCGGAATCGCCACTTTATCCAGCAAACGGTCGAGCACCTGATCGGCAGTCACGCCATCCGCGACCGCGTCGTAGCTCAATTGCAGGCGGTGACGCAACACCGGATGCACCACGGCGCGCACGTTGTCCGGCGAGACAAAATCCTGGCCCTGCAACCACGCATCGGCCCCCGCAACGATCCAGGCCGATGCCGCCACGGGGACTGGCACCGATGCTGATCCAGCGTCCGAGGTCATCGTCGTAATCGGCCGGGTGGCGAGTGGCGTTGATCAGGTCGATCAGATAGCGGTCGATGGCTGGTGATACGTGCACCGCGCTGACCTCCTTGCGCGCAGCGAAAATCACTTCCTGTGACAGGCTGAAGCCCTTGCCCGGCGCGGTGTTCGCACCCTGGGCAAACTCTTCGGCGCGCAACAGGCGCAGCACCTGGCTTTCGTTGTCGGCGCTGGGGTAATCCAGCAGCACCTTCATCAGGAACCGGTCCATCTGCGCTTCCGGCAGCGGATAAGTGCCTTCCTGTTCGATCGGGTTCTGTGTGGCGACCACAATGAACAGCTCCGGCAGCACATGGCTGGTGCCGGCCACGGTAATCTGCCGTTCTTCCATGGCTTCCAGCAGCGCCGCCTGGACCTTGGCCGGGGCACGGTTGATCTCGTCGGCGAGGATCAGATTGCCGAACAGCGGCCCTGGCTGGAAGCGGATCTCGTTTTGCCCGGCGACCTGATGCAGCACTTCGGCGCCGGTGATGTCCGAGGGCAGCAAGTCGGGGGTGAACTGGATGCGGCTCATCTTCGCGTCCAGGTGCGTGGCCAGCGCCTTGACCGTGCGCGTCTTGGCCAGCCCCGGCAGACTTTCCAGGAGCAAATGCCCGTTGGCCAACAGGCCGAGGAGGATCTGCCGAATGACCTGATCCTGGCCGAGTACGGCTTCGGCGATGCTCGCTTGCAGGGCGTTGAGGTCGGTGAGTGCGGTCATGGGGCAGTCCTTTGTGGCCGGTCTAGAAAAACGCCAGGGTCATGTTGACGGCAATCCCGTTGCCTTCGGGGCGGTTCTTGGTGTCGAACTCTGGCACCCAGCGCGCGCTGATGTTGGCCTGGGCGTCGGCGAATTTGCCGGCCCAGGCCACCACCGGCCCGGCGCCGACCGAGCGGCCACGGAAGCCATTCAGGCTGTCGGCGGTCTGCCCCTTGTCGTCGGTGACCTGCTGGATATAGCCGGCCGCCAGACCGGCGCTCCAGCCACTGCCGAAGCCGTGAGTCCACAAGGCATCGAGGGTGAAGATGTTGCCGTTGCGGTAATCGGTGGCGGTGTTTTCGGTGTAGAACTCCAGGCCACTGGACAGAGTGAACTCGCCACCCTTGCCGTCCAGATGGGTGAAGGCCACGGTGGGCATGAACGTGTAATTGTTCTGCCCGGGGTTGGCCAGGCGATTGTCGTTGTAGGCGCCGGTCGGCACGTAGATCGGCAGGGAGAACGCGATGTGGTTCAACTCATCGAAGTGGTAGCCGGCGGCAATCGGCGTGACCAGCGCGTCGGCGAACTGGGTCCCGGAATCGCTGGTGCCGAGGGTGCGTCCGCGCGGGCCGGTGATCGCCGCGTCAATGTCGGTGTACTGCACTGGAACGCCGACTGCCGAGGCAAAGTTCCATGGGCCTTTGCCGGTGTCCCAGATGTGCGTCAGGTTGGTCATGGTGTAGGAGACTTTCATGTCGATCCCGGCACTGACCTCACCGGAAATCGGCGCGCCGCGACTGCCCTTGAGCGATCCGTCGTACCAGATGCTGGTGACCGAGACGACCCAGCCCGGCTCTGGCGGGATGATCCCGGCGTTGGAGTACACCTGTTGCCCGGTGATCGGCCGGCCCACGCCACCCTCGGCTGCATAGAGTTGAGTACTGCCGATCATGCACAGCGCCAGCAGCGGACGCACAACGTAAGGCTTGACCATCACTGGCTCCGTTTATTGTTTTGAGTTGACCGGGTTGAGCAGCGGCATCTTCCATTCGCCGCTGGCCACTTCCGGTTTCGGCAGGTACAGGCGCAACACGCCGTAGAATGGCCCGTTCGGTGCCGGCAGCCAGTTGGCCTGCTTGTCCTTGCCGGGATTGTCGTGCTGCACGTAGAGGGTCAGTCCGCCGTCGGCATCGAGCTTGAGATCCGGCAGCATCCGCGAGTTGATCAGGTAGCGATTGAGCGGGTTGGCCACCAGCAACTTGCTTTTGCCGTCGTACATGGTCAGCGACCAGAAAGCGTCGGCCGGGGGCAGGGCGCCTTTGTCGAAATGCAGGGTGTAGTCGTGTTTCGCTGCGTCGGCCGGCTGGCCGTCCTTATCGACGAAATAGCCGATGTAGTTCGCCTCTTCGGCAGAGTTGCCGAAGATGCCCATGTTGGCGCCGGCGTAGCGATACAGGTAATTGCCCTTGAGGTGATCGCGGGTGCCAAACAGGTCACCGCTGCTGATTTCGTGCGTGTCGACCTTGTCTTTCTTGAACGCGGCGAATTCAGCCTTGGCGTCACTGATGCCGTCTTCGAGGGCCTTGCGTTGCTCGGCACTGAGCGTTTTCAGGTCGAATGGCTGACCGGCGCCGATGCCGATTTTGGCGAAGCGTGCGAGCAGGTCTTTTTCGACATCCTGCGGCGGGGTGAAGGCGAGCATGAAGTTCAGGTAGCGGAACAGCTCCGGGGTTTCGCTCATGGTCGGCGTCGGTTTCGGCCAACTGACTTTCGGCGCCGGCGCCGGGGCCTTCTGTTTCACGTAGTGGCTCAGCGGCTCGACCTTGTAGCCTTTCTGGATCTGCTTGACCTTGCCCAGATCTTTTTCGTCGAACAGCTGCGTGCGGTACAGCGCGTAGGCGATGTTGCTTTCGCTGCGCACCAGCCGGTCGATGTTGATCGGTTGCTGACCCTGCCAGTCAGGCCCGGCGATCATGAAGTGGCCACCGTTATTACCGGTGCTGCGGGTGCCCAGGTAAGCGAAGTTCTGCGTGTAGGCGTCGATCAGTTGCACCGAGTAGTAACGGTGTTCTTCGATCGGCGGCAGGGTCAGGATCAACGGCTCGCTGCGCAGATCCATCCAGACGAACGAGTAGGGCGTGTCGGCGTTCGGCGTGACGAACGCGGTGTCCTTGGCGGTGAAGGCCTTGGCGGTGTTGCCGATCTGGTTGAACGGTGCCTTGAAGTTTGGGCTCTTGCTGTCCACGGCCTGGGTGTACAGAGTCTTGTACATTTCCACTATCGGGAAGCCATAGAGGTAGGCGTCCCTGGCGACGCCTCGGGCTTCTTCGGGGCTGGCGCTGAAATCGGCCCAGGCGCTGCTGCTCAAGGCGAGGGTCAGGCCGGTCAGCCATAGATTGCGTGCGTTCATGCGGCGTCCTTATTCATTGCACGACCGTGATGTCGTCGAGTTTCCAGCTCTTGTCGAAATAGGCTTCGGTCGGCGCGTACAGGCGGAAATAGCTGAACCAGTGCTTGCCGGGCACGGTTTGCACCCAGTTGTTTTCGAAGCCTTTGGGCGCGCTCGGGCCGAAGTACAGGTCCACCGAGCCGTCGGCGTTTTTCTTCAGATCCTGGCGCGAGGACAGGTCGGCCTTGCGTTGCGGATTGTCGATCAGGCAACGGCTGTCGATGTCGTACACGGTCATCGACCAGAATTGTTTGGCCGGCGGGTTGGCGCCGACGTGCAGGCGATAGGTCTTGCCGCCGTCGAGCCAGTCGCCCTTGGCATCGGTGTAGGCACCGAGGTAGGTCTGGCCGAGGCCAGGGGTCCTGGAAACCATGCCTTTGGTGTTGGTCACCGCTTCATAGAACCAGGCGCTGCGTTCCCACAACTGGTCGTAATAGGCCACGCGTTGCGATGGTTCGGCGATGTTCAGCACCGTGTCCCAATGCCGGTCGGGCCAGTACTGCGCGTCAGGAAAGCGCTTGGCAAAGGTGTTGGCCTTGGCGATCAGTTCACCGACCTGCGCGCCGGACTCCAGGGCCTGACGCTGCTGGGTGTTGGGGTTGAAGGGTCTGTCCTTCTCGATGCCGAGACTGGCGAGCATTGCCATGTAGAAGCGGTCACGTTCGTTGACCGGTTCTTTCTGGATGATCTGGTGCAGCCGCTGCCAGTAAGCGATGCCGCGCGGCTGGGTGCCCGACCACTTTTTACCGTCAGGCGACAGCAGGCGGGTCTTGCTCGGCTCGGCACGTTTGGCGTACGGGTACATCTTGAATTTCTCGACCAGCGCCTTGCCTTTGGCCGGATCCGGATCCAGCACCCGGAAGCCCACCAGCACGTTCATGGTTTCCGATTTGGCCAGGTAATACTTGTCGGCATCCGCCGGTGGCTCCGCGCCCGGTGGCAGCACCAGGTATTTGCCGCCC
>Ga0153923_100133_pt1 | contig 34718 bp, 34 predicted proteins | sample TSNJ007MetaG_FD_104682 | JGI IMG/M metagenome (GOLD analysis project Ga0153923, IMG submission 104682) | Attine ant fungus gardens microbial communities from New Jersey, USA - TSNJ007 MetaG | ecosystem: Host-associated > Fungi > Mycelium > Unclassified | place: USA: New Jersey, Brendon T. Byrne...
CAGCCAACCGACAGACATTCAGCGAACTCCGGAAATACACGTAGGAAAAAGCAGTTTTGCGGGTCAGACGACCCAAAGAACCGCGAAGAATACGTCAGCCATCAAAACGCCGCCAGCGACGTCTATCGGCACATACAAAGTAGCTCAATCGACGCAATGGGTTGTCCCGGCGCGATGCATTGCATAGGCTTGCGCGATTGTTTGCCCGCGCCTGACGCGAGCCGCCTCGAGGAGACTGTAAATGGGCCTGAATAACCAGTGGATGCAACGCGACCTCGCGGTGTTGTGGCATCCCTGCACCCAGATGAAAGACCACGAACAGCTGCCGCTGATCCCGATCAAACGCGGCGAAGGCGTCTGGCTCGAAGACTTCGAAGGCAAGCGCTACCTCGACGCCGTCAGCTCCTGGTGGGTCAACGTGTTCGGCCACGCCAACCCGCGCATCAACCAGCGCATCAAGGATCAGGTCGATCAGCTGGAACACGTGATTCTCGCCGGTTTCAGCCATCAACCGGTGATCGAACTGTCCGAACGTCTGGTGAAGATGACCCCGGAAGGCCTGAACCGGGTGTTCTACGCCGATAACGGTTCGTCCTGCATCGAAGTCGCGCTGAAGATGCGCTTTCACTACTGGCTCAACCGCGGCCAGCCGAACAAGAAGCGCTTCGTCACCCTGACCAACAGCTACCACGGCGAAACCATGGCAGCGATGGCGGTCGGCGACGTGCCGCTGTTCACCGAGACCTACAAAGCGCTGCTGATGGACACCATCAAGGTGCCAAGCCCCGATTGCTACCTGCGCCCCGAAGGCATGAGCTGGGAAGAGCATTCGCGCAACCTGTTCGCCGCCATGGAACAAACCTTGGCAGAACATCATGACAGCGTGGCGGCAGTCATCGTCGAGCCATTGATTCAGGGCGCCGGCGGCATGCGCATGTATCACCCGGTGTACCTCAAGCTGCTGCGCGAGGCCTGCGACCGATATGGCGTGCACCTGATCCACGACGAAATCGCCGTCGGCTTCGGCCGCACCGGCACCATGTTCGCCTGTGAACAGGCCGGCATCCGCCCGGATTTCCTCTGCCTGTCCAAGGCCCTGACCGGCGGCTACCTGCCACTGGCGGCGTGCCTGACCACCGACGAGGTGTACAGCGCGTTCTACGACGATTACCCGACCCTGCGAGCCTTCCTCCACTCGCACAGCTACACCGGCAACCCGCTGGCGTGTGCGGCGGCGCTGGCGACGCTGGATATCTTCGAGAAAGACAACGTCATCGAAAACAACCAGGCCCTGGCCCGGCGCATGGCCTCGGCCACTGCGCATCTGGTCGATCACCCGAACGTCTCCGAAGTGCGCCAAACCGGCATGGTCCTGGCCATTGAAATGGTCAAGGATAAAGCCACCAAAGAGGCCTACCCCTGGCAGGAACGCCGTGGCCTGAAGGTGTTCCAGCATGCGCTGGAGCGCGGCGCGTTGCTGCGGCCGCTGGGCAGCGTGGTGTATTTCCTGCCGCCGTACGTGATCACCCCGGAGCAGATCGACTTCCTCGCCGAAGTCGCCAGCGAAGGCATCGACATCGCCACCCGGGACAGCGTCAGCGTCGCGGTGCCGAAGGATTTCCACCCGGGGTTCCGTGATCCGGGCTAAGCCTTCGCTCTGCCCCCTGTGGCGAGGGAGCTTGCTCCCGCTGGAGGCCGAAGGACTCCCTATCCCGAGCGATGCGGTATTACAGACATACCGCGCTGACAGGATTTGCGACTGCTGCGCAGCCGAGCGGGACGGTGCGACGATTCGACAAGCTCCCTCGCCACAAAAGCAAGACATCAGTAAGCCGTCACTCTGAGCCAATTTTTTAGAGACCCGAAATGAGACTGTCCCGCTTCTTTATCGACGCCCCCCTGAGCACCGGCGAACACGAACTGCCGGAAGCCCAGGCGCATTACATCAGCCGCGTGCTGCGCATGGCCGAGGGCGATGCGGTGCAGTTGTTCGACGGTTCCGGCCATGAGTTTCGCGGCGCGCTGGTGGAGGTCGGCAAGAAACGCGTCGTCGTGCAGATCGACGAGCAGTTAGCCGGGCAGATTGAATCGCCGCTGCAGATCCACCTCGGCCAGGGCCTGTCCCGTGGCGAACGGATGGACTGGGCGATCCAGAAAGCCACCGAGCTGGGCGTGACGGAAATCACCCCGATCTTCAGCGACCGCTGCGAAGTGCGCCTGAAGGACGAACGCGCCGACAAACGCCTGCTGCACTGGCGCCAGGTGGCGATCAGCGCTTGCGAGCAGTGCGGTCGCTCACGGGTACCGGTGATTCATCCGCCGGTGTTGTTGGCCGACTGGATCAAACAGACCGAAGCCGAGCTGAAACTGGTGCTGCACCCGGTGGCCGAGCCGCTGGTGAGCCATGCCAGACCGGCGACGCTGGCGTTTCTGATCGGGCCGGAGGGTGGTTTGTCAGATGCCGAGGTCGAGCAGGCCAAGGGTAACGGCTTCCATGCGGCACGCCTTGGGCCGCGGGTGCTGCGCACCGAAACGGCGCCGGTGGTGGCGCTGGCGGTGGCCCAGCAGCTTTGGGGTGACTTCTAGAATACGTACCCCCTGTAGGAGTGAGCCTGCTCGCGATAGTGGTCTATCAGTCACAAACACTGTCGACTGACAGGACGCCATCGCGAGCAGGCTCACTCCTACAAGGGGATGGCGGTGTGTTCAGAGGACATAAAACAGAATCGCCATAAAGTGCAGCAGACTCCCGGCGATCACAAACAGATGCCAGATCCCGTGCGCATGACGCAACCGGTGATCCAGGGCAAAGAAGATGATGCCCACGGTGTACAGCACCCCGCCCGACGCCAGCCAGGCAAACCCTGCCGTGCCCAACGCCGCAATCAACGGTTTGACCGCCACCAGCACGATCCAGCCCATCACCGCGTAGATCACGATCGACAGGATTCGCGCTTCCGAGCGTGGTTTGATCTCCTGCAGGATGCCGATCAGCGCCAGCCCCCAGACAATCCCGAACAGCGTCCAGCCCCACGGCCCGCGCAGCGTCACCAGGCAGAACGGCGTGTAGCTGCCGGCGATCAGCAGGTAGATCGAAAAGTGATCGACCTTCTTCATGATCGCTTTCTTGCGCCCGCGCACGCTGTGGTACACGGTCGAGGCGCTGTAGAGCACCAGCAAGGTAAAGGCGTAGATTGCCACGCTGACAATCTTCCACGGACTGCCGTCGAGGCTGGCAATCACCAGCATCCACACGCCGCCGATAAATGCGGCCACTGCCCCGACAAGATGCGTCCAGGCGTTGAGTTTTTCCCCGTGATACATGTGTCGCTCACCTCGTTATTCGTTACCGCAGCGCGCAAGGCTCGGGCCTTGAGCGTAAAAGCGCAATGTTTCTGTTCAAAGCCAGGATCAAAAGATCGCAGCCTGCGGCAGCTCCTACAGGAAGATCGCATTCCACAGGTAGGAGCTGCCGAAGGCTGCGATCTTTTGATCTTCAAGGCACAATCGACGCATTCGAAAAAGAGTCCGCGCCATGCTGATCGACGAAGAATTGACCCTGAAAAAACTCGAGGTGTTCCTCGCCTTCATGCGCACCGGCAACCTGGCGCGCGCCGCTGTCGAGTTGCAGACCAGCAATGTCAGCGTGCACCGGGCGATTCATTCGCTGGAAAGCGCCCTGCGCTGCCCGCTGTTCAAGCATGAAGGGCGCAACCTGACGCCGCTGGAAAGCGCCTACGTGCTCGAAGAGCGCGCGCAGAAGCTGATTCAGGACGTGGTCGAAAGCGTGCGCCTGACTCGCGAAGCCGCCGGGTTCTCCGCTGAACGCTTCAAGCTCGGCTCGCTGTATTCGCTGACGGTGAAAACCGTACCGCAGTTGATCATGGGCCTGAAGATCCGCCGCAGCGAACTCAACATCGACCTGATTCTCGGCTCGAATATCGACCTGCTCTACAAGCTGAAGAACATGGAAGTTGACGCGATTCTGGTGTCGCTGGACGACACGGTCAGCGACCCGGACTGCGAGCAGATCCCGCTGTTCTCCGACGACATTTTCCTCGCCACACCGGCAGATTCAAGATTCGCCCAGCGTCAGGAAGTCGATCTGGCTGAAGTGCGCGACGAAACCTTTATCACCCTGACCCAGGGCTTCGCCACCCATCAGGACGGCATCCGGGTGTTCAAGCAGGCGGGGTTCGAGCCGAAGGTGGCGATGCAGGTCAACGACATCTTCACCCTGCTGAGCATGGTCAGCTCGGGGGTCGGTTATGCATTGCTGCCGGGGCGGATTGCAGCGGTGTACGAGAACCGCGTGAAGCTGATTCCGTTGCAGGAGAAGTACCGCTTGCAGCAGCACATTGGCGTGGTGTTTCTCAAGGCCAAGGAGCGTGATCCGAATTTGCTGGCGTTGCTGGCGGAGTGTCGGATGTATGCGAATCGGCAGGCTGGGGTTTAGAACAAGAGCAACCCCCTCACCCCAGCCCTCTCCCCCAAGGGGTAGAGGGGGAAAGGGAGCAGATCGGGGGCTTTTCAAAACCTGAGTTCGACTCAGGAATTTCAGGTCGGCGTACCTCCAACATCCACCTCGGTCAGTCCCCTCTCCCTCCGGGAGAGGGCTAGGGTGAGGGGCTTTTGAACTTCAGCCCACAATCCCGCGAACAATGAAGAACAACAGCGAAGGCCCAAGCAAACAGCCAAGCCCGGTGTGGAACGTAGCGGTCAACGCCCCGTAAGGCACCAACCGCCGATCCGTCGCCGCCAGCCCCGCGGTCACCCCGCTCACCGTCCCGGCCAGACCACCAAACACCATCGCCGAACGCGGGTTATCCAGGCCCATCCAGCGCGCCGCGACCGGCGTGCCGACCATCACCAGAATCGCCTTGATCAATCCGGTGGCAATCGACAGCGCCATCACATCCGAGGTCGCGCCAATCGCCGCGCCGGTCACCGGGCCGACGATGTAGGTCACCGCACCGGCGCCGATCGTGGTCATGCTCACCGCATCGCGATACCCGAAGGCCCAGGCCATGCACGCGCCGACAATGAACGGCAGGATGGTCCCGAGCAGCAGCGCGATCACGCCGATCAACCCGGCCTTCTTCGCCTCGGTCGCCTGCACTTCGAACGCCGTGGCGACGATCGCGAAATCACGCAGCATCGCCCCGCCCATCAGGCCGATGCCGGAGAACAGCGTCAGATCCGCAAGGCCTTTCTGGCCACCGGTCATGGTGCCGCCGACCCAGGCCAGCACCAGACCGATGACGATAGCGATCGCCGAGCCGTGAATGCGCCCGAAGGTCAGACGTTTGGAGAGAATCACCGAGACCCACATGATCACACCGACGAAGGCGAACGCGGTGATCAGGCCGTTGTGTTCCAGACCGTTTTCAATGAGTGCCCACATGTCAGCGACCTCCTACAGGCGTGCCGACCGGAGTGACTTCCACCGGTTCGTCGGGCAACGGTTCGCCCTTGTGGGTGCGGCTGATCAGAGCAATGGTGCAGCCACACACCACCACCGATCCGATGGCCGCCAGCACCGCCACCGGGCCGCCGTGCAGGGCGGTGACGACGTTCTGTTGCGCGGCCATCGCCACCACCACCGGAATGTACATCGCGCCCCAGAAGCCGACGCCCATCTCGCAATCCTTGGTCATGCCGCCGCGTTTCTGCATCCACAACCGCGCGCAGATCAGCAGGATCATGGCGATGCCGACCCCGCCGACGTTGGATTTGACGCCCAGCAACACGCCGAGCATGTCACCCATGATCACCCCTGCCAGCGTACAGATCGCCAACAGCGCCACACCGTAAATAATCATTGTTGTAGTCCTCAAAGTGCATCGTCGAATGTTGTTTTTGTTGTTCGAAGCCTGAGTCGCGGCGGTTTAGGGTCGGCGGTTTCCCTCCTCACGCAACAGCGCCTGCAAGGTGTCCAGACGCGCACCGTCAAAGGCAGTGACCGTGCCCGATTCGAACGCCCGGCGCGCCAGCCCGGTCAGCACCGCACCGGGCGGCAGTTCGATTTGTAAACGTACGCCGCGCTCGTAAGCGCTTTGCACGGTGCCGCGCCAGTCCACCACGCGGCACATGTTGAACGCGAGATCGTCGCGCAGGGCGTCAGTCTTGATCAGCGGACGTGCGCGACTGCCACTCAGGTAAGCGATTTTCGGGGTCTTCAGTGCAACCTTGGCAAAGGCTTCGGCGAGGGTTTGCGCAGGTTTCTCCAGCAACGGACAGTGCGATGGCACACTCACCGCCAGGCGTTTGGCCAGACCGGCGCCCTGACTGCGCGCCAGCTCCGCCACCGCTTGCATCGCCTTGTCGCTGCCGGCAATCACCACCTGGTTATCGGCGTTGATGTTGGCCAGGTACACCGGCGACTCCGCGCTGTGCACCTGCGCCAGCAGCGTTTCGACGGTGGATAATTGCAGACCGATGATTGCGGTCATGCCATAGCCCTGTGGATAAGCCTGTTGCATCAACTCGCCACGCAGGCTGACCAGATGCAACGCGTCGCTGAAGTTCAAGGCCCCGGCAACTACTGCTGCCGGGTAGGCACCGATGGACAGGCCGGCGACGTAATCCGCCGTGAGTCCGTCCTGCAGCAACTGCCGCGAGGCAGCGACCCCGGCGATCAACAGGCACAGCTGAACCGCCCGGGTGCTGCGCAACGCATCGGCAGAATCGAGCAATGCGACATCTTCACCGAGCACCTCGCTGGCCTCGGTCAAGGTTGCCCGAGGCAAACGCTGGAGCATGCCCGGTTGCTGCGCGCCCTGGCCGGGGAACACCAACAGGCTGCTCACGCTGCCTGCTCCTGCGGGTTCCACGGGTCAGCCACCAGACACGCTTGATCGGCGTTTTTCAGCAGCACCCGTGCAGACCCGCTGGCCCATTCGCGCAACGCGACTGCACCGAACGGCGTCTGCAATTGCATGTCGACCCGGCACACGGCTTGATCAAAGAGCTCGACCAGTTTGCGTGCCTGATTGCGGGTAATCAGCTGCGGTGTACGCAGAATCAGATCGAGATCGCTGGCCTCATGCATCGCAACAAAACCACTGGCCAACTCAAACCCGACACTGCCGCTGATGCCCCAGACCCAACCGCAATCATCGAGCATCGGCCGCAGTTGTTTGAGTGCCTGCATCACCGGTAAATCACGCTCGCAATCTACATGACACAGCGCCTCCGGACTGACCCGACGCACAACCGCCTCAAGCGCCATGAACGCCGCCAGCCGCTGCTCACGGAACACACCGCGCACGCCCACCGCGATCAAACCTTCAGCGCTCACCGCCCGCCGCACCACCACCGGTTGCCCGGCAGCCAGCGACTCGTTCGCCCACTGCGGCGCATCCGCCGGCAGCTGCGCCGGGGTCATGCCCCACAGCAGGTCGTGGGCCAGTGGCAGGTTCACCACTGCGCCCTCAGCAGTTCACGCACACGGCTGGACGCTTCACGATTTTTCGCGCCGAGACGCTTGCGCAAGTCAGTGCCGGAGATATCGTCGATCGCCTGTTTCAGGCACTCGGTCACCCGCGCCAGATCCTCCGCCGTCGGCTGCTCGATCTGCTGCACCGAGAGGGTTTCCCAGAGCAATCCGAGGCTGGCGTAGCTGTCGATGTCGTAGGCCATCGGCGGCACGCTGGCGGCCAGTGCTTCCAGTTCCTCGACACTGCGCAGCGTCACTCGCGCCGCCGAGGCCTTGCCCATCGCATGCACCATCACCCCGGGATCGCGCAGGGCAATCAAACGGTTGGCCTGATAACCGTGAGCGAGAAACGCCCCGGACATCGCCTTGCCCACCAGCAGCGCAATCACCGGATGCCCGGCCAGACGGGCGCGGGCATAACTGTCCGCCGCACCGGCCAGGGCCTGATGAATGCCGAGGGCTTCTTCGCGACGACCGTAAGCCTGGCTCGGGACGTCGACGATGGCGATTATCGGGCGCTTCTGTGTTTTGTCACGATCCGCCGTGATCACGTCATCCACAGCCTTCGCCAGACCCCAGCCTTCGAGCAAACCGACTTCGCCATTGCGAGCGCGTGGAAAGCGGTTGTCGGGGTCAGTGACCACAGCGATAAACCGCCCGAGTTCGCCATCGGCGACCTTCAACGATGGCGGCAAACCTTCGACCGCTTTCGCCCCACCGGTCAGGGCATTGAACCAGTTCAAACCGCGCACGGAATAACCACTCATGAGCGCTCTCCTTGATACAGGTCGCGAACCACCGACGGTTCGATTTGCTTGGCAGTGTCCAAACGGTTCAGGCGTTGCAGGAACCATTCGGCACGCTGACTGCGCGGTTGTGCTGGCAAACCTTGCTGCAACAGTTCACCGATTTGCTGGCGGATCTGCGCCACATCATCGGCGACATAACGATCCACCAGCCCACTGGCGAAACGCTGCTCGCCGCCAGTCAGGCTCCAGATGAAGGGCCGGTCGCGGGGGTCGTATTCCTCGATCCCGGCTTCCTGCTCGATCACCTGCGGGCCGTTGAGGCCGAGGCGCGCTTCCTGGGTCACCAGCAAATAGCTGCACAGTGCGGCGGCAATCGACATGCCGCCGAAGCAACCAACACTGCCCGCGACCACACCGACCACCGGTTGGTACTGCTGCAAATCGACAATCGCCGCATGAATATCGGCAATCGCCGCCAGCCCGAGGTTGGCTTCCTGCAAACGCACGCCACCGGTTTCCAGCAGCAACACGGCGCGGGTCGGGATGCCTTTGCGGTTGTCTTCGGCGGCCAGTTCCAGCGCGCCGGCAATCTTCGCCCCGCCGACTTCGCCGAGGCTGCCGCCCTGGAACGCGCCTTCGATGGCGGCGATCACCACCGGCAAGCCGTCGAGGCTGCCTTTGGCAATCACCACGCCGTCATCGGCTTGCGGCACCACGCCCTGGCGTTCGAGCCACGGCGACATGACCCGTTGAAACGGGTCGAGCAATTCACGGAAGGTCCCGGCATCGAGCAAGGCTTTCGCCCGTTGCCGCGCCCCGAGTTCGACGAAGCTGTGCTTGTGCAACAGCGCTGCGCTGTCAGTCATGGCCGATCTCCTCGAAACCTTGTTCCAGACGCAGGCGCACCACACCCGGCGTGGCGCCGAAATCGTGAATATCGATGGCCATCGCCGGTGGCGTGGTGCCGTCGAACATCCGCGCAAACAGATGTTGCCAGCGCTGCTGCGCGCCGTTGACCGAGGTCTGCACATTGATCGTCAGCTTGCCGGCCAGCCCCGGTTCGATCAGCACTTCCAGATCGCCCGAGCCGACACAACCGACCAGCGCGCGCCCGCGCGGCGGCTGCCCGGCGGGGAATTCAAAGGATAAGGTTTCCATCAAAACGCTCCCTGAAGGATGCCGTCGCGCTCGATACGGTCGAGCAGCAGCGTGGCGGCGAGCAAGTCGGCGGCGCCACCGGGCGAGGCATTCAATGCGATGAGTTGTTGATCCAGTTCGTGCAGGCGACGACGCCCGGTGAGGCTGGCGCTGCCGCCAGCGTCGAGCACCGCTTGCGCGCCTTGCTGCATAGCGTGCAGGCCCTGTTCACCAGCGCGGTAGAGCACGCAGGTGTCGGCCAGATCGGTCATGATCGCCAGCAGCGCATCGAGCCGGGCATTCTGTTCGCCGTGGCCGCTGGCGCGGCTGCGTTTGAGTTGCGGCAGGCCACGTTGCAGCACGGACGGGAAGCCGAGTTGCGCTTCCTCACGGGCACCGCGTGCGCCGTAACGCAGGGCGACCTGGGCGCCGTGGCTCAGCGGTTTTGGTGCGTAGCGATCATCCAGCAAGGCCAGACGTGCGGCGCGAACAGAGACGGCGTTGGCGCTTGAGGATTTCGGTTCCAGCGCAGCGGCGGTCACCAGTAATCCCAGTGCCCAAATGGCGCCGCGATGGGTATTCACGCCGTTGGTGGTCGTGAGCATGGCTTGCTCGCCTTCACGGCCGATGCGGCCAATCGCTTCGCGCAACGTTGAATCGACTGCGCCGATTTCAACCGCCGCTTCGGCCATTTCCTTGAACGCCGGCCACAACGACAACGCCGAGGCGTGCATCAGGCCCAAATGCAGATCGGTGTGCGCTCCATTGCCACGCCGGTCGACCAGCGCCGGTTTCGGCGACAGATCGGCTTCGTCGATCAGTGCATCCACTGCCAGATCCGACAGGCGTTCGCTCAGGCTCAGGGGTTTCGCTTGCAGGTTGAGTGCGTGCATTACCAACTCCTGAATTTGGCGGGCGGGTTGTACAGGCCGCCGGACCACTCGACCAGATCGGCCACGCTTTTCGCCGCCAGCAGTTCACGGGTGGCGTCGGTGCGGCGGATGCCGAGGTCTTCGGGCAAGGCGATCAGGCCTTCGCGGCGCATGCGTTCGGTGTCTTTCGGGTTGTGGCGCAGGCCGATGACAGTCACGCCCGCAACCGCAGCGATCATCGCCTGGCGTTCTTCCAGCGAGCGCGCTTTGTACAGGTAGGCGATGCCCTCTTCGGTGAGCAGGTGGGTAACGTCGTCGCCGTAGATCATGATCGGCGCCAGCGGCATACCGCTTTTCTTCGCCACTTCCACCGCGTCGAGGGTTTCGACGAAGGTCGGTTTGCCGCCCTCCTGGAAGGTCTCGACCATTTGCACCACCAGTTTCTTGCCGCGTTCGAGCATCGGTTGCGGCGCGTCGTCGTGGCGCATGTCGAGCCACGCCGGGGTGCCGTGACGGCGACCGCGCGGGTCGTGGCCCATGTTCGGCGCACCGCCGAAACCGGCGAGGCGGCCACGGGTCACGGTTGAGGAATGGCCATCGCCATCAACCTGCAGCGTTGCGCCGATAAACAGATCCACCGCGTATTGCCCGGCGAGTTGGCAGAACATCCGGTTGGAGCGCAGCGAGCCGTCGCGGCCGGTGAAGAACACGTCGGGGCGTGCGGCGATGTAGTTTTCCATGCCCAGTTCGGTGCCGAAGCAATGCACGCTTTCGACCCAGCCGCTCTCGATCGCCGGGATCAGGGTCGGGTGCGGGTTGAGCGTCCAGTTACGGCAGATCTTGCCTTTGAGGCCGAGGGATTCGCCGTAGGTCGGCAGGATCAGCTCGATGGCGGCGGTGTTGAAACCGATGCCGTGGTTGAGCGACTGCACGTTGTGTTTTTCGTAGATCCCGCGAATCGCCATCATCGCCATCAGCACGTGCACCGGTTTGATGTGCCGTGGGTCGCGGGTGAACAGCGGTTCGATGTAGAACGGCTTGTCGGCCACCACGACGAAATCCACCCACGAGGCCGGGATATCCACGCGCGGCAATTCGCTGACGTCGTCCACCAACTGGTTGACCTGGACGATGACGATGCCGTCGCTGAAGGCCGCCGGTTCGATCAGTGCCGGGGTGTCTTCGGTGCTGGGGCCGGTGTAGATGTTGCCGGCGCGGTCGGCCATGAACCCGGCCGAGAGCACGACGTTGGGGATCAGGTCCACCACCAGCCGCGCGTAGAGTTCGATGTAGGTGTGAATCGCGCCGATTTCCAGCAGGCCGTCTTCGAGCAACTGGCTGATGCGCAGGCTCTGGGTGCCGGCGAAGGAGAAATCGAGCTTGCGGGCGATGCCGCGTTCGAACAGATCAAGGTGCTCGGAGCGACCGACGCTGGGCATGATCATGTGCAGATCATGCAGCTTGGCCGGGTCAGCTTTGGCCAGCGAACGGGAAAGGAAATCCGCCTGTTTCTGGTTGTTGCCCTCCAGCACCACACGGTCGCCGGGATGGATCAACGCTTCAAGCGCGGCGACGATCTTGTCGCTGGGCAACACCACACCGTCGGCCAGCCCGCGCACCTTGTCGAGACGCCGCTGCTTCTCGTCACGCCGCCGCGTCCAGCGCGAGTCGGGGGAAATTGTTGTTGTCATGCTCACTCCACGGGGTTCGCTGTCGTGGAGCCAAGGTAGGCGTGTGAGCGGGGCGCATCAATCAAGCGCGGTGGTGGATCGTTACGGTCAGGGTAACGATCGAGAGCTGCCCTCACCCTAGCCCTCTCCCGGAGGGAGAGGGGACTGATTGGGGGTTGCTCAAGGGATACGCCGACCTGGGAGTGTTGTACTGAATCCGGAATTCACCAGGTTTACCAAATCCATAATCGACTCGGTTTTTCAGGTCGATGTACAACGCCAGACACCTCGGTCGGCCCCCTCTCCCTCCGGGAGAGGGCTGGGGTGAGGGTCGGCTTTTAATCACTCCGTCGGCACCAACCTATCCAACACCCGATTCACCGCCATCTCCGCCACCATCACCACCTGAGCAATGCCCTGCAGCGTCTTGCGGTGCGTGCCTTGCACCAGCGCCGCATGGTTGTTGAGCATGACCGTAGCGGAGCCGAGGGATTCGCTGGCGTCGGCCAGCAGGGATTCGCTGTCGGCGTCGGGGTTGGCCATATACAGCGTGTTGGGGGTGTAGGGCGTGGCCATGAGGTCGGGTTTTGGCGGGCCGAGGTAATGGTCGAGGGCGCGTTCGGCGGCTTCGTGGAATTTCTTTGATTCGGGGGCTTCGTAGGGGGAGGCCGTGTCGGTGACCGGCGGGTTAGGTGTTACTTTGAACATCGGAATGTACCTCTGTGAGGCCGCACCATCCCGCTGCTAAACGGTAGGGTGGCGGCTGTGCGCAAGTTAGCAGACCGGTCATTCCGGAACCCGGCGCACCCGAAGGTGCCATGCACACAGCCACCATCAAGCGCAGGCGAATGCCTGACCGGATGAGACTTGTACGACCGGAATAAAACGAAGCCGGGCTGCTAAACCCGATCACTGGGAATCAGTGACGGGATCAAGTTACGCAGCCTGCCGGGGGCGCACAAGCCGGCGGATTCTGGTGCATGCGTAGGCAGTGGCGCAAGGATTTGTAGGCGGATTAGGCGTAACACTGAGTGTCTTTAAACAGCGATGCTGAATAGTGTTTATTGCACTGAAGGGATTGAGATTTGTCTGTCGGATTTTGGGCGATGCCGCAGGCGCTATCGCGAGCAGGCTCACTCCTACAGGGGGAACGCATTCCAAATTGTAGGAGTGAGCCTGCTCGCGATGAGGCCAGTCAGAGCACCACAAAGGATGGATCAGTGAGCGAGCCCAGCCTCAACCAACAACTGCTCCAACCCCAACAAATCCGGGACCTTGGCCACCTGTTCCCCGACCTGCACCGCCGCCTGTTCCAGCGCACACAACGGCACATCGACATAACTCAACTGACTGTCGAGCTTGTACGAACGCGGAATCCCCTGCACCAGCAGCGCAATGAATTTCAGCTGCGGCAAGCCGCCAAGGGCATTGAGGATGACGATCCGCGCGCGTTCGCCGATGACGATTTTCTGCCCGCAGGCCGACTCGAAACTCAGCAGCGGAATCTGTCGCTCACGCCAGCTCACCCGCCCCAGATACCACGGTGGCGTGTCCAGATCGAAGGCGCTGGCCTGGTAGTCGATCAGCTCGGCGACGGCGACGTTGGGCAGGATCAGGTTGCGATCGGCCAGTGGCAGCAGCAGGCCGGTGAGTTGGCTGGTGCGCGCGTTGTGGCGGCGCTCATGCATGTTTCTTGCTCCAGAGGGCAATGCTTTCGAGCAGCACCGATTCCTGATACGGCTTGCCGAGGTAGTCGTTGACGCCGATGGCCATCGCGCGGTCGCGGTGTTTCTGCCCGGTGCGCGAGGTGATCATGATGATCGGCAGGTGTTGCAGGCGTTCATCGTGGCGCACCTGGGTAGCGACTTCGAAGCCGTCCATGCGCGGCATTTCGATGTCGAGCAGCATCAGGTCGGGCATGTGTTCTTCGAGCAGCAACATGGCGTCGACCCCGTCCTTGGCGGTCAGCACATTCATGCCGTGGCGTTCGAGCAAACGGCTGGTGACCTTGCGCACGGTCACCGAGTCGTCGACCACCAGCACCAGCAGTGGCTTTTGCGGTTCGCTGTCGATTTCCGCCTGGGCCGGACGCTGCGCAACCCGCGCCTGCATCGCGCGAATCGGTGCGAGCAGGTCAAGAATCAGCACCACCCGGCCATCGCCGAGAATCGTCGCCCCGGACACGCCCTGCACCGCCGCGAACTGCGGGCCGAGGCTCTTGACCACGATCTCGCGAGTGCCGGCCATCGCATCGACCTGCACCGCGATGTGCCGGTCATTGCACTGCACCAGAAGCACCGGCAACGGCAGGCTCTGGCCGAGCAGTTTCGGCCGTGGCGCGGTTTTCAGCAGCTCGCCCAGATAGCACAGTTCGTAGCGCTGACCGGCGTAGTGGTAGCTCGGCGGATCGTTGCGGTAGTGCGCTTCCAGATCATTCGGCAACACGCGGACGATGCCTTCGATGGTGTTCAGCGGAATCGCGTATTGATCCTCGCCGCACTGCACCATCAGCGCGCGGTTGACCGACACGGTGAACGGCAGACGAATGCGAAAATGCACACCCTGCCCCGGCACCGAGTCGATGCTCATGGTGCCGCCGAGCTGACGGACTTCTTCGTGAACCACGTCCATGCCGACGCCGCGCCCGGAAATCTGGGTGATCTTTTCCGCCGTGGAGAACCCCGGCTGCAGGATGAATTGCAGCACGTCGCGGTCGCTGATCTCGGCGTCCGGTGCGAGCAGGCCACGCTTGATCGCCTTGCGCCGCACCGCTTCCAGCGGCACCCCGGCGCCATCGTCGCGAATATCGAAAACGATGTCGCCGCCCTCGCGAGTCAGGTCGAGGGTGATCGTGCCCTGCGCCGGTTTGCCCGCCGCCATCCGCACTTCGGCCGACTCCAGGCCATGGTCGACGGCGTTGCGCAGCATGTGTTCCAGCGGCGCGGCCATGCGTTCCAGCACGTTGCGATCCATCTCGCCTTCGGCGTTGCCGATGATGAACGCGACGTCCTTGTTCAGCTCTTCGGCGACCTGCCGCACGATGCGTTTCAGGCGCGGCAGCATCCGCTCGAACGGCACCATGCGCGTGCGCATCAGGCCTTCCTGCAATTCAGTGTTGATCCGCCCCTGCTGCTGCAACAGGTTCTCGGCGTCGTGGTTGCGGCGCTCGAGGGTTTCCTTGAGGTCGAACAGGTCGGAGGCGGACTCGAACAGCGCCCGCGACAGTTGCTGCAACTGCGAATGGCGGTCCATTTCCAGCGGGTCGAACTCTTCGTAACCGAGGCGTTCGGCATCGACTTGCTGACGGCTGAGGATCCGCCCCTGGGTTTCGGTGTCGAGCCGGCGCAACTGATCGCGCATGCGTTCGATGGTGGTTTCCATCTCGTTCAGCGCGGTTTGCGCATCGCTGACTTGCTGCTCGATACGCCCACGGAAAATCGAGGTTTCCCCGGCCAGATTGACCAGCTCATCGAGCAGTTCGGCGGAGACCTTGACCATGTCCGCGCCGGCATCAGCGGCGGGTGCTGCAGGTTCGGTCTTGGCCGCAAGCGGCAACGGCGACGGTGTGTCAGGAGTCGCCGGGTGGCTGAAATTCTGGATCGCGTTGATCAGCCGATCCGCCGGCGGGCATGGCTGCCCGGCGCGCACGCCGTCGAGCATTTGCGCCAGGCGGTCATGCCCGCGCTGCACCAGCGCGAACAGTTCGGCGGACGGTTGCAGCACGCCGGTGGCGAGGCTTTCGTAAAGGTATTCGAGCTCATGGGCGAGGTCGCCGATCGGGCCGATCTCGACCATCCGCGCACCGCCCTTGAGGGTGTGCAGATCGCGCAGCAGGGTTTCCACTTCCTGGCGATTGCCCGGCTCTGCCTGCCAGCGCTGCAGCGCCGCGCCGGAGCTTTCGATGATGTCGAAACCTTCTTCGAGGAAGATTTCCAGCAGCTCCGGGTCATGTGCGGCGCTGTCGTGGTCGGCGGCCGGTTGCGCCGTTTCGACAGTGCCGGAGGCGCCCTGGCGGAACTGGCGGATTGTCTCGATCAGATCCTGAGCTGGGCGCAGTGGTTGATGCGCCTGCAACTGCTCCAGCAACAAGGCCAGGCGATCGTGGCCCTTTTGCAGCAATCGCCCCAGCGCCTCACTGTAACTGTAGCGACGATCCACCAGCCCTTCGTAGAGACTTTCCAGCTCATGGGCCAGATCGCCGATGGCGTCGACCTCGGCCATTCGCGCGCCGCCCTTGAGGGTGTGCAGATCGCGCTGCAACGACGACAGCGGCGCAGCGTTGTCCGGGTCGCTCAACCAGCGTTGCAAGGCTTGCCCGGCACTGTCGAGGATGTCCACCGCTTCTTCGAGAAAGATCTCGACGATCTCGTCGTCCGGCGCCGTCTCGGCATTGGCGTGGGACAGTTCGGCGGTGGCGGCGCCCAGCTCATGGATGCTCAAGGTACGGCTGCCGTCGCTACGAATCAGCCCCATCGCCGTCGGGTCGAGGCTTTCATCGAGCAGTTCGTGCAAGGCGCGGATGCGCTGCGGCTGCGGGGTGATTTCCTGGCCGGCAGCCAGTTCGTCGAGCATGTTGATCAGCGCTTCGTGGGCGTTCTGCGCTTCGTGGAAAAACCTGTCGCTGACCGCCAGGCTGCTTTCTTCGACGGCGCCATACAGGTCGAGCAAGGCTTCGCAGAGCACGTCCACCGGCAGCAGATCGGCGAGGTGTGCGCCTTCGCCGAGGGTGGTCAGTTCATCGAGCAGCGCGCTGAGTTCTTGACGCTCGCCGGGGTGCTGCTGCCAGCGTTGCAACAGGCTTTCGGCGTCGAGCAGGATGTCCATGCCTTGAGCGAGGAAGTTGTTGATCAACTGCGGATCGCGCTTGATCCGCAACCCGGTGTTCGGCGCGTTGAGGATCGCTTCCAGACGTTCGGCGAGCAGCGTTTCGGTGCGTTTGATCAGCGACTGCGCACCGACTATCGGTGCCAGCGGATCGTGCTTGAGCTGACGCAAACCGACGCGGAACAGACCTTCGGCTTCAAGGAGCAATTCCACTTCATCCAGATCCAGCGGCAACTGATGCGCCTTGAACTCGCGCGCCAGTTTATCCAGCGGCGCGGCCAGTTCGGCAATCGGCAACACGCCGGCCATCGACGCACTGCCCTTGAGCGTGTGCAAGGCGCGCTGCAATTCGTCGCTGGCCGGCAGCGGCACATGCTCGGCAGCCTGATCGAGGAAGCGGTTGAGGCTGGCGAGGTGGGTTTCGGCCTCGTTGCGGAAAATCTCCAGCAACAACGGGTCGAGGGCCGCCACGTCGGCGACGTCTTCGGCCGCCAGCGGCTCGACGCCTTTGGCCAGCGCATGCGCACGGGCCGCCAGTTGATCGACATCGTTGCGCTGACGCTGACGGTGCGTGGCGAATTCGCTGATCAGTTCCGGTAGCAGCAACACCGTGTCAGTGAGCAACTGCTGCACCTGTGCGCCGGGTTCGACGCTGTGCTCCAGCACACGGTTGAGCAGGTTTTCCACGGCCCAGGCCAGCTCGCCAAGGATCAACGCGCGCACCATGCGCCCGCTGCCCTTCAAGGTGTGAAAGGCGCGGCGCAGTTCGGTCAGTGCGGCGCGATCATGGGTGTCGGCCGTCCAGCGCGGCAGGTATTCGTGCAGAACCTCGAGCACCTCGTCGGTCTCTTCGAGGAACACTTCGCGCAGCTCATCGTCCACCGGTTCTTCATCGACCGGCGGCGGCATCAGGCTGCCGGGGGTGATCAAGGCTGGCGGGTTGACCGCCGACACCGGGCTGGCCAGCACCTCGGCCAGCGACTGTACGGTCTCGGGGTCATCCAGCGCTTGCAGGTCCTGCATCACCAGCGCTTCGCTGGGGCTGAGCACATCGTCGAGCAGCGGCACGTGCGGCTCATGTGGAAAGAACCCCAGCCTGGCAAGGCTCTTTTGCGCGACATCCAGCAGTTGTTCGTTCGGCGCTTGCGGGTCGTCGCTCAGGCGTTCGAGGTAATACTCGAGGCTGGTGATGACGTCGGCCAGATTATCCAGTTGCTGCCAGCCCGGCTCATGCGGATCCAGCAGCAGGTGTTCGCGAATAAAGCTGTTGCAGGCCTCGACCAGACTCGCCGCGCGGCTCAGCGGAATCATCGCCAGCGCACCGCGCACCTGGGTCAGCAACTCCGGCAGCGGTTGCAGTTGCTGGCGATCCCAATCGGCGTCGATGTAATCGACGATCATGTCCTTGGCCTGTTGCAGGCAGATGCGCGCTTCCTTGATCACGATCTGATGGATCTGCGTCAGGTCGGTGGTCGGCAGGCGCGCATCTTCGGGGCTTTCCGGCTCGACGGTGCCGACCATTCCGGCGAGGTTCGCCTCGACGTAGAGCAGCGCGCCGGCCACGTCCATCAGGGTCGCGTCATTCGGTTCGCGCTGGCCCTGAGCGAGGCTGAGCACCACCGCCAGTTGGTCGATGATGACTTTGCGCGGCTGGCCGAAACCGAGCACCGCGAGGGTGTCGGCGATCTGCCGCAGCGGCGCCAGCAGACTCTCCAGGTCGGAGGTGTGCTGACGGTCGCTGCGCACGAACAGGTCGAGGCGCTCCTTGACCCGCACCAGCTCTTCGCACAGCGCCGCCAGCACCGAGCGCATCGCATCGCGGTCGGGGCCGGCCAGACGCGCACGTTCTTCGTCGACCATCGCGCTGTCGGGCAACGCGTCGTCCAGGGAGTAGCGATCTTTCATGGTCAGCATCTGCCCGGTGGGATGTTCGGCTTTGGCAATATAGAACAGCAGGCTTTTCAGCAGCTCCGGCGGGGGCGGCTGATTGAGGCCGCGCAGGCCTTGTTCGAGCAGGCGCTTGAGTTCCTTGTCGGCGTCCTTGAACAGACTGCGCAACGCCGGACTGTTGGCAATCGCGCCTTCGCGCATGCCTTCGACCAGCGCGGAAGCGACCTGCCACAGCGGGCTCAACGGCGCATCGGCGCTGAGCGCTTCGAGGCGCTGGAAAACTTTCGCCAGATATTCGAGGTGGGTCTGGTCATCCTGCTCGCGCAGCAAACCGACCAGCGCCATTTGCAGCATCTGGCGCAACTTGCGCAATACGTTGGGCAGGTCGGCCGGCTCCAGCGCGGCCAGGGCTTCTGCGCTCAACGGCGGCAAATCCGGCAGTGGCGGGCTGAACAGGCTGGTTTCCGAGAGCAGGCTGTCGCCGCGCGCACTGCGCAGGTCATTGATCAGCGGCAGCACCACCAGCGGCAGATCGCGGCGGGCACTCTGCACCCGATCGAGATAGATCGGCAATTGCCCGAAGGCTTGCAGCAGCAAGTGCAGGGCTTCGTCGCGATGGGCGATGTGCCCATGCTGCAAGGCTTCGACCAGATGCTCCATTTCTTCGGCGAGCAACGCGGCGCCGTAGAACTCGACCATCTGCAAACTGCCGTGCACCTGATGAATATAGGCCAGGCACTCATCCAGCCCCGGCGCGGCCTGCGGGTCATCGAGCACGCTTTCAATCGCCTGATGCGCCTGTTTCAGCGTTTCGGCAATTTCACCCTTGACCCATTCGAGGGCCACGTAGTCGTGCCGGTCACCCATAACCACTCCACTCACGCCTTGTCCGTCGCGGACGCCGACGGCAAGGTGAAACCGGATACCGAACGGCGCAGCTGACTGGCCATTTTCGCCAGATTGCCGATGCTCTCGGCGGTGGCGGTCGAGCCGGACGAGGTCTGCGTGGTGATCTGCTGGATCACGTTCATCGTCAGCGAGATCTGCCCGGCCGACGAGGTCTGCTGCTGCGCCGCGTTGGAGATGCTTTGAATCAACGCGGCGAGGGTTTTCGAAACGCCTTCGATTTCTTCCAGGGCCACCCCGGCATCCTGCGCCAGTCGGGCGCCGCGCACCACTTCGGTGGTGGTCTGCTCCATGGAGATCACCGCTTCGTTGGTGTCGGTCTGAATCGCCCGCACCAGGGTTTCGATCTGCCGGGTGGCGGCGGATGAACGCTCGGCCAGCCGCTGCACTTCGTCGGCAACCACGGCAAAGCCGCGCCCGGCATCCCCGGCCATCGAGGCCTGAATCGCCGCGTTGAGAGCGAGGATGTTGGTCTGGTCGGCAATGTCGTCGATCAGGCTGACGATGTCGCCGATTTCCTGGGACGATTCGCCCAGACGCTTGATGCGTTTGGCGGTGTCCTGGATCTGTTCGCGGATGTTGTCCATGCCGTGGATGGTGTTGTGCACCACCTCGTTGCCCTTGTTGGCGATTTCCACCGAACGCTCGGCCACCGCCGAGGATTCAGCGGCGTTGGCCGAGACCTGATCGATCGACTGGGCCATGTCGCTGATCGCGGTCGAGGCTTCGGAAATCTGCTGCGCCTGATGTTCCGAGGCTTGCGCCAGGTGCATGGCGGTGGCCTGGGTTTCCTGCACGGCGGCGGCGACCTGGCCGGCGGTGAGGTTGATGGTCGCGACCAGATCGCGCAGTTGGTCAACCGAGTAGTTGATCGAATCGGCGATGGTCCCGGTGAAGTCTTCAGTCACCGAGGCGGTCACCGTCAGGTCGCCGTCGGCGAGGTCTTCGATTTCGTCCAGCAGGCGCATGATCGCGTTCTGATTGCGTTCGTTCTTCTCGGCGGTCTCGCGCAACTGGCGGTTGGTTTCACGAACCATGACCATGCCGATCAGGATGATCGAGGCCAGCGCCAGCAAGCCCAGCACGTAACCGCCGATGGTGTCGGTGTTGCGCCCGCCGGCAAGGTTTTCGAAACCGCTGGCGAGATGCGAAGCCTCGTCGAGCAGGGTTTGCGACAGGCTGAAAATGTTGCTCGCCGATTCACGGACCTTGAACAGTTCCGGCGAGGTTTCGAGGATTTCGTCCACGGAGCCTGAAACGAACTGGAACAGCTCGGAAATTTCACTCAGGCGTGCGCGGGCGTCGCGGTCTTCGACCTGGCTGATTTTCAGGGTCGGGTTGCCCTGCAGCATGCCGTTGAGGACCTGGCCGAAACGGGTGGCGTCGCGGCCAAACGCATCGGCAGCCTGCTGCGAATTCTCGTCGCCAGCGAGCACGGTGTAAACGCGCCGAGAATGCGTTCAGCGAGCAGCGATTGGCGCTGGGCCATCGCCACCTGCGCAGCTGGCGCACCGCGCTGCAGGAGGATCTCGACGACTTTTTCGTATTCGATCTGCAACTGCGGCACGGTTTCAGCCAGGGTCGCGGCGACCTGATGCAGCGAGAGCACGGTCTGCTCGCTGGAGAGAATCGCATCGGTGTTTTTCAGCAGGCGTTCCCAATCCAGCTGCACCGCGCGCATTTCCGGGCGCACGGTGGCTGGCGCGGGTGGCAGGCCGGTGGCCGGGTCGCCCTTCTTCAGGTAACCCCAGCGCTGGGCGAAATCATTACGCGCATCGCTCAGCAACTTGAACGCAGCAGCCTTGCCGGCGGCGGCTTCGGTGGCGTTCTTGGCGATGCGTTGCGACAGCACGCGCAGCTCACCGGCGTGGCCGATGTACTGCTTGTCGTAGTTGGCCTGGGTGTTGAGGTAGGCGAAGTTGGCGAACAGCAGCATGATGAACACGATCAGTGCGATGAACAGCACGATGATCTGCGAGCGACTGCGCGATCCTTCCGCCGATTTGCCTGTTTTTGCTTTTGTCATCGGTCCTCGCCTGTTTGAAGCTCACCGTAGAACCTGTAGGAGTGAGCCTGCTCGCGATTGAACGATAACGCGGTGTACTTGATACATCGCGGTGCCTGAATCGCGAGCAGGCTCACTCCTACAAGGGATCTTTGTTGTAACGGCTATATCGCGACGATCATGAACACCGGCGATTTCGCCAGCGCAAACAGGCTGAACACCCGCCAGTTCTGCTCGCGCCGGAAATAGCCTTTGACGAACTCGGCCTTGGAACCCTGACGCTTGCTGATCGAGATCGGCTCGAAGCTGTCCTGCTCGAAGTGCTGCAAACCGAACACCTCATCCACCAGCAACCCGGCGAACACGTCGTTGTGCTCCACCACCAATACCCTGCGCTGTTTGCGCAACGGCGACAGTTCGTGGCCGAAGAAGCCGCACAGGTCCATGATCGGCAGCAAGCGCCCACGCAGGTTAGCCACCCCTTTGACCCACGGCTTGACCCCGGGCAACTGAGTGCAGCGCGGTTCGTGCAGCACTTCGCTGACTTCGCCCATCGGCGTCACGTACCAATGTTCGCCGAGGCGAAAACCGATGCCGCTCCAGCGATCCTGACGGCCGGGTTGCGACGGCAGGTCCGCCGCCAGCAGGCGGCAGCGCTGGTCGATCTGCCACAGCAGTTCGAACGCAGTCAGCGATTCGTTCATGGTCGCGCGGTCAACCGGCCAGCACGTTGTTCAGGGTCTTGATCAGCATGTCTTCTTCGACCGGTTTGGTCAGGTAATCCTTGGCGCCCTGACGGGTGCCCCAGACCTTGTCGGTTTCCTGATCCTTGGTGGTGATGATGATCACCGGGATGTGGCTGGTCTCGGCATCCTTGGTCAACTGGCGGGTGGCCTGAAAGCCGTTGAGGCCGGGCATGACGATGTCCATCAGCACGGCGTCGGGCTTTTCCTGACGGGCCAGGGCCACGCCGTCGGCACCGTTTTCGGCCTTGAGCACTTCATGGCCGTGCTTTTCCAGCATGCCGGTGAGTTTGTACATTTCAGTCGGCGAATCATCGACGATCAGGATACGTGCCATGGTCTTCCCCATTTTTCTTGTCGACATCCGGCCCGCTGGCCGAGCGTCACTGTACGTGTCTTACTGCGGCAAAACGGCGGCGAAGCCCGGAACGTGGGCCTGAATCGCGTCAAGCAGCTCTTCCTTGCTGAAAGGCTTGGTCAAAAACTGATCAGAACCGACAATCCGCCCCTTGGCCTTGTCGAACAGCCCGTCACGCGACGACAGCATGATCACCGGCGTGGCCTTGAACGCACTGTTGTTCTTGATTAAAGCGCAGGTCTGATAACCATCCAGACGCGGCATCATGATGTCGACAAAAATGATCCCGGGGTGGTGGTCGGCGATCTTCGCCAGGGCGTCGAAACCGTCGATGGCCGTGATGACCTCGCAGCCCACATTTTTCAACAGCGTTTCGGCGGTACGACGAATCGTTTTCGAGTCGTCGATGACCATGACCTTCAAGGCGCTGGACTGCTGTTCCATAAGAGGGCTCTACCGTCGCCTTTGCGAATCAAATTGTCCGTTTTGCGATGAGTAATGGCTGGAAACCCTTGATGTTCAAGGGCCAGCACCGCATGGCAGCCTTTTTAGCACAGTCTCCCGGTCCAATCTATCGACGGGTTTTCCCTTGACCGAAAACCCGCCCGGAGCCACTCTGGCGGCACTTTTTCAATACCGATCCGGTAGCCAATTTTCGAGGAAAACCCAATGAGCGTTCGCGTCGGGATTGTCATGGACCCTATCGCCAGCATTTCCTATAAAAAGGATAGCTCGCTGGCCATGCTGCTGGCCGCGCAGAAACGGGGCTGGGAACTGTTCTACATGGAGCAGCGCGACCTGTATCAGGCCGAAGGTCAGGCCCGGGCGCGCATGAAGCCGCTGAAAGTCTTCGCCAACCCGGAAAAATGGTTCGAACTGGACGCCGAGCAGGACAACCTGCTGAGCGACCTCGACGTGATCCTGATGCGCAAGGATCCGCCGTTCGACATGGAGTTCGTCTACTCCACCTACTTGCTGGAACAGGCCGAAACTGCCGGCGTGCTCGTGGTGAACAAGCCGCAGAGCCTGCGCGACTGCAACGAAAAACTGTTCGCCACGCTGTTCCCGCAGTGCACCCCGCCGACCATCGTCAGCCGCCGCGCCGATGTGCTGCGTGAATTCGCCGCCAAGCATGGCGACGTAATCCTCAAGCCGCTGGACGGCATGGGCGGCACTTCGATTTTCCGTCACCGCGCCGGCGATCCGAACCTGTCGGTGATTCTGGAAACCCTGACCGCCCTCGGCAATCAGCAGATCATGGGCCAGGCCTACCTGCCGGCAATCAAGGACGGCGACAAACGCATCCTGATGATCGACGGCGAGCCGGTGGATTACTGCCTGGCGCGAATTCCGGCTCAAGGCGAAACCCGTGGCAACCTCGCGGCCGGTGGTCGTGGCGAAGCGCGGCCGCTGACCGACAAGGATCGCTGGATTGCCGCCCAGGTCGGCCCGACTTTGCGCGAGAAAGGCCTGCTGTTCGTCGGTCTGGACGTGATCGGTGAAAACCTCACCGAAATCAACGTCACCAGCCCGACCTGCATCCGCGAAATCGACAATGCTTTCGGTACCGACATCGGCGGCATGCTGATGGATGCCATCGACAAGAAGCTGCAAGCCGCCGGCAAAAAGCCGCAAGCTTGACGTGCGTCACATGCAGCTTGTCGCTTGAAGCGTGAAGCCCAAGGCGTGAAACCAACATTGCGTTATCATGCGCAGCCTCTGAAAAACGCGATGTTGGTTTTCTTGTCATGACCCTCCCGTCCGATCTGCCCGCAGAACTCGCCCATCGTGGCGTGCGCCCGGCCGATCGCCTCGGATTTACCCTGTTTCTCGCGGCGCTGATTCATTTGGCGCTGCTGCTGGGTGTCGGCTTCACCATGGTCGAGCCCAAGCAGATCAGCAAAACCCTGGAAATCACTCTCGCCACCTTCAAGAGCGAAACCAAGCCGAAAAAGGCTGATTTCCTCGCTCAGGAAAACCAGGAAGGCAGCGGCACCCTCGACAAGAAGGCAATCCCCAAGACCACCGAGGTCGCGCCGTTCCAGGACAATCAGGTCAAGAAGGTCACCCCGCCACCGGCCGCCAAGCCGGAAGTGCGCGAAGCGGCGCCCAAGGCTGCGGTGACCACCGTGGCGCCGAAACAGCAAAAGGCGCCGACCAAGAAAGAAGAAACCAAGACCGAGACCAAACCTGCGGTCAACGCACCGACGTTCGACAGCTCGCAGCTGTCCAGCGACATCGCCAGCCTCGAAGCGGAACTGGCCAACGAACAACAGCTGTATGCCAAGCGCCCGCGTATCCACCGTTTGAGCGCAGCCTCGACCATGCGCGACAAGGGCGCCTGGTACAAGGATGACTGGCGCAAGAAGGTCGAACGCATCGGCAACCTCAATTACCCGGAAGAAGCGCGGCGCAAGCAGATCTACGGCAATCTGCGCCTGATGGTCTCGATCAACCGCGACGGCTCGCTGTATGAAGTGCTGGTGCTGGAATCCTCCGGCCAGCCGCTGCTGGATCAGGCGGCGCAGCGCATCGTCCGGCTGGCGGCACCGTTTGCGCCGTTTACCGGCGATCTGTCGGATATCGACCGACTGGAAATCATCCGCACCTGGAAATTCGCCCGGGGCGACAAACTCTCCAGTAACTGACCAGCGCCAAGCGAGCTTTTGTGGCGAGGGAGCTTGCTCCCGCTGGGCTGCGAAGCGGCCCCCTGCTTTTTCCAGATACACCGCGTTGTCAGGTTTTACGACTGCTGCGCAGCCGAGCGGGAGCAAGCTCCCTCGCCACAGAGGCCCGGTGAAGACCAGTTGCAACGCATCGTCAGCTTGTCAGTTTGCCCCTACGACGCCACACTATCGCTCATGAAAAACGTCAGCCCCAGCTACCTCAAGCATCACTTCCTGATCGCCATGCCGCACATGGCCGACCCGAACTTTGCCCACACCTTGACCTACATCGTCGAGCACACGGCCAATGGCGCCATGGGGCTGGTGGTCAATCGACCGCAAGAGCTGAATCTGGCTGACATTCTCGAGCAATTGCGCCCGGACATCGATCCGCCAGCGCTGTGCCAGCATGTGCCGATCTTCATTGGTGGCCCGGTGCAGACCGATCGCGGGTTCGTCCTGCACCCGTCGGGCAAGACCTTTCAGGCCACCGTCGAGCTGGACGGTGATCTGGCGCTGTCCACCTCCCAGGACGTGCTGTTCGCCATCGCCGACGGCGTAGGCCCGGCGAAAAGCGTAATCACCCTTGGTTATGCCGGTTGGGAAGCCGGGCAACTGGAGGCTGAACTGGCCGACAACGCCTGGCTGACCTGCCCGTACGACGCCGACATCCTGTTCAACACCAGCAGCGAGCTGCGTCTGGAAGCGGCGGCACGGCATCTGGGGATCAACCTCAGCCTGCTGACCAGTCAGGCGGGGCACGCCTGATGGCCCTGCGCCTGATTCTCGGCTTCGACTACGGCACCAAACAGATCGGCGTTGCGGTCGGCCAGGTGATTACCGGCCAGGCCCGCGAGCTGTGTACCCTGAAAGCGCAGAACGGCGTGCCCGACTGGAATCAGGTCGAAGCGCTGTTCAAGGAATGGAAACCCGACGCCGTGGTGGTCGGCCTGCCGCTGAACATGGACGGTACGCCCAGCGAGATGTGCCTGCGCGCGGAGAAATTCGCCCGACGTCTCAATGGCCGCTTCAATGTGCCCTTCTATACCCACGACGAACGCCTGACCACTTTTGAAGCCAAGGGTGAACGACTGGTGCGCGGCGGGCAGAAAGGCAGTTACCGCGACAACCCGGTGGACGCCATCGCCGCCGCCCTGCTGTTGCAGGGCTGGCTCGATGAAAACACTGCATTGTTTGAATCCTGACAAGCGCTTCGGCGCTTTTCTTTTGGTTATAAACCCAGCCACGTCCGGCAGGACGCGGCTCGGAATCACGAAGGAGCAACCATGAGCCTGCCCAATCCCGCCGATCTGATCAGCCAGATGGCGACCCGCCTCAAGGCGCACCTTGCACAGCGTGATATCAGCGAACCGCGTTACATCGGCATCCGCACTGGCGGCATCTGGGTCGCGCAGGCCCTGCTCAAGGAGCTGGGCAGCGACGCGCCGCTGGGCACGCTGGATGTTTCCTTCTACCGCGACGACTTCAGCCAGAACGGCCTGCACCCGCAAGTGCGCCCGTCGGCCCTGCCCTTCGAGATCGAAGGCCAGCACCTGGTGCTGATCGACGACGTACTGATGAGCGGCCGCACCATCCGCGCTGCCATGAACGAACTGTTCGACTACGGCCGCCCGGCCAGCGTGACCCTGGTCTGCCTGCTCGACCTGGACGCCGGCGAGCTGCCGATCCGCCCGAACGTGGTGGGTGCGACCCTGTCGCTGGCCGCCAATGAGCGGGTCAAGCTGTCCGGCCCGGAGCCGCTGACGCTCGAACTGCAAGACCTGAATTCCTAACCCGCCCTTATTGAGAGTCCCCCTCGCGATGACGCCTCTAGATACCAAGCGCCCGCTGCAGCTCAATGATCAGGGCCAGCTGCGCCACTTCCTCTCGCTCGACGGCCTGCGCCGCGAGTTGCTGACGGAAATCCTCGACACTGCCGACTCGTTCCTCGAAGTCGGTGCCCGGGCGGTGAAGAAGGTCCCGTTGCTGCGCGGCAAGACCGTGTGCAACGTGTTCTTCGAAAACTCCACGCGCACCCGCACCACCTTCGAACTGGCGGCCCAGCGGCTGTCGGCGGACGTGATCACCCTGAACGTGTCGACCTCGTCGGCCAGCAAAGGTGAAACCCTGCTCGACACCCTGCGCAACCTCGAAGCGATGGCCGCCGACATGTTCGTGGTGCGCCACGGTGACTCCGGCGCCGCGCACTTCATCGCCGAACACGTCTGCCCGCAGGTGGCGATCATCAACGGCGGCGACGGCCGTCACGCGCACCCGACCCAGGGCATGCTCGACATGCTCACCATCCGTCGGCACAAGGGTGGTTTCGAAAACCTCTCGGTGGCGATCGTCGGCGACATCCTGCACTCGCGGGTGGCGCGCTCGAACATGCTCGCCCTGAAGACCCTCGGCTGCCCGGACATCCGCGTGATCGCGCCGAAAACCCTGCTGCCGATCGGCATCGAGCAGTACGGCGTCAAGGTCTACACCGACATGAATGAAGGCCTGAAGGATGTCGACGTGGTGATCATGCTGCGCCTGCAGCGTGAGCGCATGACCGGCGGCCTGCTGCCGAGCGAAGGCGAGTTCTACCGTCTGTTCGGCCTGACCACCGCGCGTCTGGCCGGGGCCAAACCCGATTGCATCGTCATGCACCCGGGGCCGATCAACCGTGGCGTGGAGATCGAATCGGCAGTGGCCGACGGCCCGCATTCGGTGATCCTCAATCAAGTCACCTACGGCATCGCCATCCGCATGGCTGTGTTGTCGATGGCCATGAGCGGGCAAACAGCGCAACGTCAATTCGAGCAGGAGAACGCCCAGTGAAGCTCAGCATTCTCGGCGCCCGCGTCATCGATCCAAGCAGCGGCCTGGATCAAATCACCGACATCCACGTAGAAGCCTGCAAGATCGTCGCCCTCGGCGCCGCGCCGGCCGGTTTCACCGCGGTGGAAACCATCGACGCCAATGGTCTGGTTGCCGCACCGGGCCTGGTCGACCTGAACGTGGCCCTGCGCGAGCCGGGCTACAGCCGCAAAGGCACGATCGCCAGCGAAACCCGCGCCGCGGCGGCTGGCGGCGTGACCAGCCTGTGCTGCCCGCCGAAAACCAAACCGGTACTCGACACCTCGGCCGTGGCCGAACTGATCCTCGACCGCGCCCGCGAAGCCGGCAACACCAAGGTGTTCCCGATCGGCGCGCTGAGCAAAGGGCTGGACGGCGAACAGCTTGCAGAGCTGGTGGCGCTGCGCGACGCCGGGTGTGTGGCGTTCGGCAATGGTCTGGAGAGTTTCCGCAACACCCGCACCCTGTGCCGGGCATTGGAATACGCGGCGACCTTCGACCTGACGGTGATCTTCAATTCGCAGGATCACGATCTGGCCGATGGCGGTCTGGCCCATGAGGGCGCGGTCGCCAGTTTCCTCGGTCTGCCGGGCATCCCGGAAACTGCGGAAACCGTAGCCCTGGCCCGCGATCTACTGCTGGTCGAGCAGACCGGCGTGCGCGCGCACTTCAGCCAACTGACCAGCGCGCGCGGCGTGGCTCTGATCGCCCAGGCCCAGGCCCGTGGCTTGAAGGTCACGGCGGATGTCGCCCTGTATCAGTTGATTCTCACCGATGAAGCGCTGATCGACTTCAGCAGCCTGTATCACGTGCAACCGCCGCTGCGCACCCGCGCCGACCGCGACGGCCTGCGTGAAGCGGTGAAGTCCGGGGTGATTTCGGCGATCTCCAGCCATCACCAGCCGCATGAACGCGACGCCAAACTGGCGCCGTTCGGCGCGACCGAGCCGGGCATCAGCAGCGTGGAATTGCTGCTGCCGCTGGCGATGACGCTGGTTGAAGACGGCTTGCTGGATCTGCCGACCCTGCTGGCGCGCCTGAGCGCTGGGCCTGCGGACGCGTTGCGTCTGCCGGCGGGCAAACTGGCGGTGGGCGGCGCGGCGGATATCGTGCTGTTCGATCCGAAGGCATCCACCGTGGCCGGTGAAGGCTGGCTGTCGAAGGGCGAGAACTGTCCGTTCCTTGGGCACACCCTGCCGGGTGTGGTGCGCTATACGCTGGTGGATGGTCGGATCAGCCACCAGGCCTGAAGACAAGGGATAGCAGGCTGCAACGGCCTGCTATCCCTTGAGTGTCATTTGATTTGCGACAAACATTTTTATTAATAAACTTCACTCAAAATCATTGCTCGCAACAGACATCTCCTTCCCGCCATTCCCGCCGATAGGACTACACCAAGTGGCGTAGGAAAGCGGCCGCCCGCCGTAAAGAAATATCCGACGCTTTACTCGCCTGTAAAAACAGCTTCCACACAATCAGAAACAGCCTACAAAGTTACTTTAGGCGACATATACGCACAGCCATTAATATCAAATCGTCAGAAGGACAACCAATACCCACAAGGATGAACATATGAAAAATGGACTTACGCTTCCCCCTATTGTCACCCGAGGCACAACAGGAAACTCTGGCGGTTTTACGGTCGATACCGGATTCAGTTGGGGGACCTACGCAGTAGCAGACTGGCAAGGCGCCGGAGAGGCCATCGTTACAAATAACGGCCAAACCTACTCACTACCAATGAGCACTGGACCCGTAATAACCTCAGCAGAAATGGATATGTTTCATGCCTGGCTTGAAATGAAATCCGGAATCAAAGCCTTCACCTATGAACTGCAAATGGTCAGCAAGGCAATCAATAACGACACCTTGGGTGGAATTCGAGAACTTTGGAGAATCACAGAAAGCGAAGACACCTGCACAACGGAGAGCGAATGAGCAGAATCCACAAGCTGTCAAGCCATATATACCTGATCACTCTCGCACTTACATCTGGCGCAGGAGCACTCATACTATTAAAGAATCTCGAAACAGGAATTTATAGTGTAAATCAGGACTCGATCGGCCTGCCCATTGGTGTAACGCTGATTATTTTTCTTACGCTGACGCTAACACACCTACTGCAGATTCTCTTATTACGCCGAGCACACACTAAATCGTTCGCAGGTCTGTTATTGAAAATATCAGCCTACTTGATTGCAACAATATCGCTGATGATTCTGGTTGACCGGATTGTGTACTGGTCCATGCCCCATCACGCCATCATTGCAATACTTTATGGTGTCACTGCCCTTACGTTTGTCGTTTTTCAAATGCAAACCTTCGCGCATCTGAAATAACACAGATGCACCACCGGAATTCGAGGGGCCTGCCAGCGCGCGAACTGCGCCCGCGGCCTGCCCCTCTTTTCACTTACTGGAAGGCGCCGCGATTCTGCGCGTTGCGCACCGAAACCTGATCATTCAGGGTCCAGAAGTCATACAGCACCCCGATAAAGAACAACCCGCCGGTCAGCAGATACAGCAACCCGCTGATCCACTTGCCCTGGTACATCCGGTGCACGCCGAATACGCCCAGGAACGTCAGCAGTATCCACGCCACGTTGTATTCGATCGGCCCTGCGGTGAAACGCAGGTCCGCCTCGCGATCCATTGCCGGGATCAGGAACACGTCAATCAGCCAGCCAATGCCCAGCAGACCGAAGGTGAAGAACCAGATCGTCCCGGTCACCGGCTTGCCGTAATAGAAGCGGTGAGCGCCGGTGAAACCAAAAATCCACAGCAGATAACCGATGATTTTGCTGTGCGTATCCTGCGGTGCAGCGACCTGCTGATAGCGGTTCATGAAGACCTCGATTCACACGATAGATAAATTTTCTTTAATTCTTTGTGACTTTTTTACATGTAGCCGACGTACGGCAAATGTTACCGTGTCATCCGTCAAAGCCTTATAGCACCGGACTTCTGTCCGACAATTGCGTCCGTTTGCCGCTTGTTTGGTTCCGTTGCCCTCCGATGCAATCGACCAACGGCCTCGGAAGGGACAAAAAAGCTGTTATAAAGTTGCGCGCTAACACATAAGAGCCACGCCTAATGCGACCATTTTTCAAGACATGGCTAACTATTTGCCTATTAATGCCACTGGCCGCCCACGCCACCAATCGTGAGCAACGTCTTCCCAACGTTAACGGTTTCACCCCTAAATCCCATGCTTCGGCTCCTTCGAGCAAGAGCAGTAAACAAACCAGACACACCACGCTCGCCAGCAAGAATCACGGCAAGCTGGTGCCACCGATGGCCAACAAGGAAAGCAGCAACGTCCTGAGCCGCGCGGTGAACGTCCTCGGTACTCCCTACCGTTGGGGCGGCAGCAGCCCAAGTAAAGGCTTCGACTGCAGCGGGCTGGTGAAATATGCGTTCAATGACGCTACGTTCGACCTGCCACGCACCTCCAACGCGATGGCCAGCGGGCATGGCGAGAAAGTCGAACGCAAGGATTTGAAGCCGGGCGACCTGATTTTCTTCAACATCAAGAGCCGTCGGGTCAACCACGTTGCCATCTACCTGGGCAACGACCGCTTCATCCACGCACCACGTCGTGGCAAAGCGGTGAGCATCGATACGCTGAACAAGCCGTACTGGGAACAGCATTACGTAGTTGCCAAGCGTGTGCTGCCGAAAGAACCGGCTGGCAAGCAGATGCGCGTGGTTCAACGCTGAAACACGATCAACTGTGGCGAGGGAGCTTGCTCCCGCTGGGCTGCGCAGCAGCCCCAAAATCTTGTGAGCGCTACGCGCTCAAGCGGGAGCAAGCTCCCTCGCCACAGGTGCATTCCAGCCTTTAGAAATTATCCGGCGTACGCGCCTTCTCCCGCGCATGCTCGCGGCTGATCAAGCCTTTGGTCACCAACTCCTTCAGGCACATGTCGAGTGTCTGCATCCCCAACGACCCGCCGGTCTGAATCGCTGAATACATCTGCGCCACCTTATCCTCGCGGATCAGGTTCCGGATCGCCGACGTTCCCAGCATGATCTCGTGGGCTGCCACCCGCCCGCCGCCGATCTTCTTGATCAGGGTCTGCGATACCACTGCCAGCAGCGACTCGGACAACATCGAACGCACCATCGACTTCTCGTCACCCGGGAACACATCGACAACACGGTCGATGGTCTTGGCGGCTGACGTCGTGTGCAGCGTGCCGAACACCAGATGTCCGGTCTCGGCGGCGGTCAGTGCCAGGCGGATAGTTTCCAGATCACGCATCTCACCCACCAGGATCACATCCGGGTCTTCGCGTAAGGCCGAGCGCAACGCGGTGGCGAAGCTGCGGGTATCGCGATGGACTTCGCGCTGATTGATCAGGCATTTGCGCGATTCGTGGACGAATTCGATCGGGTCTTCGATGGTGAGAATATGGTGATGGCGATGGATGTTGAGGTAATCGATCATCGCCGCCAGCGTGGTCGATTTGCCGGAACCGGTCGGCCCGGTCACCAGCACCAGCCCGCGCGGCGCATCGGTGATCTTGCGAAACACGTCGCCCATGCCGAGGTCTTCCATGCTCAGCACTTTCGAGGGAATGGTGCGGAACACCGCGCCGGCGCCCCGGTTCTGGTTGAACGCATTGACCCGAAAGCGCGCCACGCCGGGGACTTCGAACGAGAAATCCGTTTCCAGGTGTTTCTCGAAGTCGACGCGCTGGGTGTCGTTCATGATGTCGTAGATCAATTCGTGCACTTGCTTGTGATCCAGCGCCGGCAGATTGATCCGCCGCACATCGCCATCCACGCGGATCATCGGCGGCAGACCGGCCGACAGGTGCAGGTCGGAAGCGCCCTGTTTGGCGCTGAACGCCAGCAGTTCAGTGATATCCATAGCGTCCCTCAATTCCAGTAGAATGCCGCGAACCTTCAGACCGCCGGCGCCTCTTGATGTCCACGATAGCAGACAACATCCAACTGGTTAGTTCGCGCATCCAGGCTGCCACCGCAGCGGCCGGGCGCAGTGAAAACAGCGTGCAGTTGCTGGCGGTCAGCAAAACCAAACCCGCGTCGGACCTGCGTGAAGCCTACGCCGCCGGCCTGCGTGACTTCGGCGAGAACTATCTGCAGGAAGCCTTGGGCAAACAGCTCGAACTATCCGACCTGCCCTTGATCTGGCACTTCATCGGCCCCATTCAATCGAACAAGACTCGCGCCATCGCCGAGCATTTCGACTGGGTGCACTCCGTGGATCGCCTGAAAATCTCCCAACGCCTGTCCGAACAGCGCCCGGCCGAGCTGCCGCCGCTGAACATCTGCATTCAGGTCAACGTCAGCGGTGAGGCGAGCAAGTCCGGCTGCACCCCGGCCGACCTGCCGGCGCTGGCCGAGGCCATCAGCACCCTGCCCCGCCTGAAACTGCGCGGGCTGATGGCGATTCCCGAGCCGACCGAAGATCGCGCCGAACAAGATGCCGCCTTTGCTGCCGTGCAACGTTTGCAGGCCAGCCTGAATCTGCCGCTCGACACACTTTCCATGGGCATGAGCCACGACCTCGAGTCGGCCATCGCCCAAGGCGCTACCTGGGTGCGGATCGGTACCGCCCTGTTTGGCGCCAGAGATTACGGTCAGCAATGACCGACAGCCATCTGAAAAAGGACCTGACATGAGCAACACACGCATTGCCTTTATCGGTGCCGGCAACATGGCCGCCAGCCTGATCGGCGGCCTGCGGGCCAAGGGTCTGCAAGCCAGCCAGATTCGCGCCAGCGATCCGGGCGAAGAGACTCGCCAACGCGTCAGCGCCGAACACGGCATCGAAACCTTCGCCGACAACGCCCAGGCCATCGACGGCGTCGACGTGATCGTGCTGGCGGTCAAGCCACAGGCGATGAAAGCCGTGTGCGAAGCCATCCGCCCCAGCCTGAAGCCGCAGCAACTGGTGGTGTCGATCGCCGCCGGCATCACTTGCGCGAGCATGACCGCATGGCTTGGCGAGCAGCCGATCGTGCGCTGCATGCCGAACACCCCGGCGCTGCTGCGTCAGGGCGTCAGCGGCCTGTACGCCACCAGCGAAGTGACCGCCGAACAGCGTCAGCAGGCTGAAGAGCTGCTGTCCGCCGTCGGCATCGCGCTGTGGCTGAACGAAGAACAGCAACTCGATGCCGTGACCGCGGTCTCCGGCTCCGGCCCGGCGTATTTCTTCCTGCTGATCGAAGCGATGACCGCCGCCGGCGTCAAACTCGGCCTGCCCAAGGAAATCGCCGAGCAGCTGACCCTGCAAACGGCTCTGGGCGCCGCGCACATGGCGGTATCCAGCGATGTCGACGCCGCCGAACTGCGCCGCCGCGTGACCTCGCCAAATGGCACCACAGAGGCCGCGATCAAATCATTCCAGGCTGATGGCTTCGAAGCCCTGGTAGAAAAAGCACTCGGCGCCGCCGCGCACCGCTCGGCCGAAATGGCCGAACAACTGGGCAAATAAGGAGCCTTACATGATTGGATTGAACACCGCAGCGGTTTACGTGCTGCAAACCCTCGGCAGTCGGTAAATGCTGCTCGTGCTGCTGAGCTTCGTCCTGCAACTGGTGCGTGCGCACTTCTCAAACCCGATGTGCCAGTTCGTGGTCAAGGCC
>Ga0153923_100134_pt1 | contig 34579 bp, 30 predicted proteins | sample TSNJ007MetaG_FD_104682 | JGI IMG/M metagenome (GOLD analysis project Ga0153923, IMG submission 104682) | Attine ant fungus gardens microbial communities from New Jersey, USA - TSNJ007 MetaG | ecosystem: Host-associated > Fungi > Mycelium > Unclassified | place: USA: New Jersey, Brendon T. Byrne...
AAATTTACAAAGAACTCGGTTCTCCTAAGCTAGAGACTACGGATGATTTGTATGCTTACTTAAATGCTGTTAAAGCGAAGTTCCCAGATGTTATTCCGTTTGAGACTGGCTTAGCGAAAGATGGTAACGGTATTGACCAGTTGTTCTCCTCTTTTAAAGAGAATAACCTTTCGTATACTAGAATATATGCTGTACCTGATGGCGACAAAATGGCTTCCATTTACAAAGATGAAGGGTTCCGTGAGTCCGTTGTCTTTGGTGCTAAATTAATGCGTGAGAAGCTTATGACACAGGATGCGAATACCCAAACAGAAGACCAAATCAGAGAGAAAGCGATGAACGGCAAGTTCGCTGTGATTGCGACATTCGATCCGATGAAGTTGCTCGCTACTGCTGATGAAGAGATGAAGAAGAAAAATCCGGAAGATGGTTATATGTTTATTAAACCAATCTACAAACCGGGCTTGGATCAAAGTAAAATCACTCCGGGAACGTACAATCAGTTAGGCTGGAACGTGGCTACAATCACTAAAAACGCTAAAAATCCAGAAGCTGTATTCGCAATGCTTGATTGGATGACAGGTGCAGAAGGTTCTATGGTTCTGAACTGGGGCCCTCCAGGACCAGACGCTTACTGGGATGGCTTTGAAGCAGATGGACTTACTCCTAAATTTAATAAAGATAAATATCTAAATGAGCCAGAAGCATTGTCTGAAATCAGCGGTAAGGCTGGTGACTTGGTTTGGGTAGGAAACACGGTTTTCTTGGATAATACGAAGAAAATGATGTTGCAAACCCTTCCAGCTGATAAGATCGACTTTAGTAACCGTTGGCAGATGGAAGTAACGTGGGCTTCACAAGGCGACTTTACGGAGTTCCTAAACTGGGATCCGGCTCCAGACAGTGAAGAAGGTATTATCAGACAAAGCGTTAGAGATATCTGGCTAACTGCTAGAGCGAAATCAATGTATGCGAAGACCGATGCAGAAGCATTAGCCATTCTTGACAAAGCACATGATGATTCCATGAAGGTTGGTTATGAGAAATTCCTTGATTATGTTACAAAAGTATGGACAGAAAACAAGAAAGCTTTAGGAAAATAATAATTAGTAATACGAAGGTTTGCTACTAGGCAAGCCTTCGTTTTTACGTTGTATTCCGATGACTCATTGTTTATAGGCTGGTAGACAAATTTATGAATGGTATACTGGGAAAGAGTAATGGTAGAATTTACAGGGACAGATTTATGCATTTCAAAGGGGGACTTGTTGATGTACAACGTATTATTAGTAGACGATGAGATGCTGGATCTAGAAGGTATGAGACAATTTATTCCTTGGAATGAGCTTGGTATGGAAGTTGTAGAGGCAGCAAATAACGCGTTTACCGCGTGCGATATTTTAGATCAGCATGTTATTGATATTATCGTAAGCGATGTGAATATGCCGAATATGTCGGGCCTTGAGCTGGCTCGAATTGCTATAGAGAAAAAAAAGGATATACGCGTGATATTTGTAAGCGGTTACCAAGATTTTAGCTATGTTAAGCAAGCACTGTCACTAAAGGCGTATAGCTACGTCCTTAAGCCAATGGATGATAGCGAACTCATTGCTGCACTTCAGAAAGTAAGGCAGGATTTAGACGATGAACGTAAACGACGTGATGTTGAAGAAGCCTATCAGCATATGATTCCAATGGCCAAAAATGATTTGTTGATACGCTTATTCGAAGGGGAATGGGAAGGGGAAGAGGGTAGCCAGGCCGGAATGTTGTCGCTTGTGAAGTCATACGGTCTGGATAAGCTGAATTGGCCTGTTCGTGTAGCTGTCTTGGAGCTTGACTACTTCAACTGGCTTCAAGGACAGGATAATCTATCTAAACATCAAATGGCTAAGGACTTCCTTTATGAAGTGAATAGAATAGGTCAGAAGCACGGAATGCCACATTGCTACAAGGTATCGTCCTATCGGATTGCATTATTGATTAACGAGCAGGAAATGGAAAAGTTCACTGAGGATATTTACGCCTCGATTCGTGCGAAGTTTCCAGTCACAATGACTGTAGGTGTAGGCAAACCAACATTTTCTATGGAACAGATTCATATCTCCTATCGACAAGCTATGGAAGCTGTGGACGGAAAAATGTTTATTGGCAAAGGCAATCTTATAATGTATGAGACCGTTAGCAGTGAACCAGGGATGATCGATGCTCGTATGTTAGATACCCGTATGGATACGCTGTTTAAAGCGGTGAAAGAGTATGAGCTAGTTCTTATTTATGATGAGATCGACAAGTTATTCCGCTCTGTAAGTAGTTTGAGATCCAAATTCACTATTCATAATCTGGCAATGTATATCATTTGGAAGCTGGATCAGCAGTTAAAGGATGTTAGTGAGGATTTATTTGAAATTTTAGGTATGGAGATACATAGTTTAGATGTTTTACACCAATTCGATACGATCAGTGATATTCGCTCGTGGCTCGTACTCAAAACGTTTGAGATCTCTGAGTACCTGCGTAGTAAATCAGATTCAGTGAACCATAAATTGATTAGAGAAATCATCCAAACGATGCAGGACAGAATGAGCGATAACTTTACGCTTAAAGATATTGCGCAGCAGTTCTCTTTCTCCCCTAACTATTTGGGCTATCTATTCAAAGAGGAAACTGGGAAAACGTTCAGTGAAGTACTTACACAGCTTCGAATGGATCAAGCAGGCAAGCTTTTAAAAGATCCGACCTGCAAAATCTATGAAATCGCTAGCAAGGTAGGCTATCGGTATCTCCCTTATTTCAGCAGACAGTTCAAAGAGGCTTATGGTATGACACCTATGGAGTATCGTAAGCGCGACAAGTGATGGGGGATGATGTTCTATGAAATTACGAAGAAGACATAAGTATGTGCCGATTGGGTATAAGTTAATGCTGACGTATATGTTTTTTATAATTATTCCTATATCCTTGATAGGGTTCGTCTCTCATTCCATGTATAATGATTCATTACGCGAACATATCAATACGAATATTAAAGGAACGTTATTGCAGATACGTGACAATATTGATTATAAAATGGACGAAGTTACTCGAATATCAACGCAATTATACAGTGATTTTGATTTTTATCGGAATCTTCGGAGTTATGAGGAAGGCTGGGAAAATTACGATCGGATGTCTAAGAAGGTGCTGCCAAAGCTTGACGTAGCTATTCAATCTACTGGTGTGAAGATAGGGATGTCGCTATTCTTAAAGAATGAATCGATCCCTGAGATCTATTCGAATTCACTTGAGGGCTATTTGGATAATAGTAGCTTTTATCATCTCTACCACATGAAACGGATTGAAGGTAAGTCCTGGTATTATGATTTTCCAACTGAAAAATACGCTGAAACTATGAAATGGTGGCAGATCGAGAGTGATGTAGAGAATAATCGCATCTCGTTGCTCCGTAGACTAATTGATACATACGAGCCTCTTAAGCCTAAAGAGATAGGATTCCTGCGGATTAATGTAAGGATTCCAGATCTATTTGACAGTGTCAATTATACGAAGATAGGAAAAGGAAGTAATTTAATTATAAAGAATGAGTTTGGAAGAACGATGTATCAATCGGGTGAACTACCGGAGAACTATACTAATGAAGCCGAGCTAAATAAGGATTACCTGACGATTAAAGAAACGATTATGGTTGCTAACCAAGCATGGCAATTAATCGCGCTTGTTCCGATTACAATCCTTGAAAAGGATGCAATGAAGGTACGTTTGTTTATTATTTTAATGTGTCTCATATGCTGTGTGGTTTTTAGCTTTGTAGGTATATTTATATCCCGTTATTTTTCGATTCGTATTAATAAGTTCGTATATGTGCTTAATGCCTATCGGGAAGGTGATCTTCACAAGCGTATTAAATATCGAGGGAAGGATGAATTCTCTCAGATAGCAACCGCACTGAATGATATGGGTGAGAATATTGATATGTTGATTAAAGAGGTATATCTGACGCAGCTCCAGAAGAAGGAAGCGGAGCTTGAAATCCTACAATCGCAAATCAACCCACATTTTCTGTACAATACTTTGTCGTCTATTATTCAATTAGCCAAATTTGGTCAAAATGAGAAGCTGCAGAAGATGGTGATGGAATTAGCGAAGTTTTACCGCTTAACGCTTAATGAGGGCCGTACGATGATCCCGGTTCCAACTGAAATTGAGCAAGCAAACGCCTATTTAGAAATCCAGAAAATTAAATACGGTGACCGCTTAGAGGTTCTGTTTGATTTTGATACTGAGATCTGGCCTTATGAGACCATTAAACTGATTCTACAACCCTTTATCGAGAACGTCCTGAAGCATGCTTGGTGCGGCGATCACATTCATTTACGGATTGTAGGACGTAAGGAAGGCGATAATATTCTCTTCCGTATTATTGACGATGGTATTGGCATCAGACAAGAGCGTATTGATCAAATTTTCGATTCGAAGGGACACACAAATACAGGTTATGGCGTCCGTAATGTGGATCAACGGATTAAGCTGCAATATGGACCTGAGTATGGCGTAAGTATTTTTAGTCGTGTGGGAATTGGAACATCAGTTCAGATCCTGATTCCTGCCAAAAAAAGAAAGTAAGCGGTATTGCAGTGATGATGTAGAGAAGGGGTCATTAAGCTAGTTATCGCTAGCTTAATGACCCCTTTGATTGTTCAAGTGATCGTTAGAAACCTTTGTATTGAGGTTCTTCTGACTCTAATTCGGTTACCCGATTTTCAACCTGTGTAACGATTTGTTGCGTTTGCTCAGCTGCATTTGTAAATAAAGTTTTTGCACTTTCGTTTTGTGTTTCAAGTGCAAATTGCTCCAAGCTCGCTTGAGCACCTTTTAAAGAAGATAAACATGTTTTAACTTGTGAGGCTACTGTCATTAGGTTTCTCTCCTCTGTTTTAAGTTTCTAGCATGACGTTTCCTATTGTCCTCAACCGTTACTTTAGTTATGCAGGAAAAAAATAGAAGTTTTACACGTTAACCGATTTCCATAAATAAGTAGTCTAATTCAGGATTGAATGGACCTTTTTTGACAAATAATGAGTGTTAATAAACAAGTGTTGATTTAAAAAGGAGGAAAATTGTGATGCCGGAGTGGTTGGAGGTTGTAGTACGAACACTCTTTGCTGTGGTTGTGCTTTTCTTTTTAACTAAATTACTGGGGAAGAGACAAGTATCGCAGCTTTCGTTCTTCGAGTATATTACGGGGATAACCGTCGGCAGCTTAGCCGCCTATATTTCTTTGGATACGGATAAGTATTGGCATTTAGGACTCATTGCACTGATTGTATGGGTCGCTTGTTCTTTAGGAATTGAATGGCTTCAGATGAAGAGTAAAAAAGCAAGAGACTTCATTGACTTTAAGTCCACCGTTCTTATAAAAGACGGGAAAATACTTGAAGATCATATGAAAAAGGAACGTTTAACAACAGATGAATTATTGGAAGAGCTACGTAAAAAGGATGTATTCAATATATCTGAAGTGGAATTTGCGATTATGGAGTCTGATGGAGCGATTAATGTTCTGCTTAAGAAGGAGTATCTCCCTCTATCGGCAAAAGACCTGGGTGTGAAGGTTGCCCCACAGAAAGAGTCACAAGCCGTCATTATGGATGGGAAAGTATTAGATAAACCGTTAGATACCTTAAATCTGACTCGCAGCTGGCTTGATGGAGCGCTAGAGAAAATGGGGCTAACCGTCGAGAATGTATTTCTCGCTCAAGTTGATTCTTATGGAGAGCTGACAGTCGATTTGTATGCCGACAACTTTAAAGTTCCACAGCCACAAGATAAACCACAATTATATGCTTTGCTAAAAAAATGTGAAGCGGATCTGGAAATGTTCAGTTTGTCGACAGAAAATGAAAAAGCTAAAAAAATGTACGAACAATGCTCAGAGCAATTGCAAGCATCTTTGAAAGTACTAAAGCCTTTAATCCAAAGTTGATGTGCTACAAAGCTCATACCCAAAAGCAAGAAAGAACCGATTTTTCACATCGGTTCTTTTTTTCGTATACAGCTGAATGGAGTAGGAAGTATAAACCTCGTAAACAATTGGCAAACTAAGCCAGATTCGCAAGTCACAACCAAGGAGGTATACAGCCTATGTCAGGAATTCTAGAAACTATTAAAGATCAACTGGAGGGATGCAGTGATGCGGTGTATCAGTCCATTTCTGTTCATGGGCACACATGTCTTTTGATCTATATCCCTTCCATCATCGATTCTAAGACACTTCATGAAAGTATTGCTTTACCGCTAAAAACAGAAGCAGAAGCAAAGCTCGAATGGGCGAATTTTTTAGAACGGTTAGATCAAGGAATTGTTTTTCCTATCCAATATCTCAAGGCATTTGACTTACAGAAGGTCGTAGATATGATCGTTGCTGGAAAAGTAGTGCTTTGTATAGAGGATCTTCCTTATGTTTATTATTTTGAAATTACCCAATATCAAAAAAGATCAGTGACCGAATCACAAAACGAACTTGTTGTGATTGGTCCCCAAGAGGCTTTCATTGAAGATATTGAAACGAATCTCTCTTTGATTCGACATAAAATTAAACATCCGGATCTAAAAACCATTCATTATTCGATTGGTAAATATACAAAAACTGATGTGTATGTGGTCTACATTGAAGGACTTTACAAAAAAGAAGTTCTTGAAGAGATAAAACAGAAACTAAATGAAATAGATATCGACGGGATACTAGGGATTAGTTATATATCAGAATATTTAAGGGATGGTAATCTCACGCCATTTCCGTTATTTCAATATACAGAACGTCCTGATTCGGTGGCTGCTTCTTTAATGGAAGGCCGAATCGGAATCTTACAAGATGGCACACCTACTGCAATGCTCGCTCCGACATCTTTTTTCACCATGCTGCAATCCTCTGAGGATTATTACCAAAGCTTTTATGCAGCAAGCTGGATTCGTGTTGTTAGATTTCTGTTCTCAATCATATCCATGATTCTTCCATCACTTTATGTAGCGATTACAACCTTTCATCCTCAAATCATTCCACCAAACCTGTTAATTACAATTGCTTCTGCGAGAGAGAACATTCCTTTCTCAGCGCTTACCGAGGCTTTAATTATGGAGCTTACCTTTGAAGCGCTTAGAGAAGCCGGGACTAGAATTCCGAAACCTGTAGGACAGACGGTTTCAATTATTGGGGGTATCGTTATTGGTCAGGCTGCGGTCCAAGCAGGAATTGTATCTGCTCCAATGGTTATTGTTGTTTCTATTACTGGAATTGCCACCTACATCATTCCACATTATGAGCTAGGTCTGACTTTCCGGCTACTTCGTTTCCCGTTACTCGTTATGGGTGGAACAATGGGGCTGCTCGGGGTATATATTACAGCTTTTTTGATTTACGGTCATTTAGCTAATTTAAGACCGTTAGGTGCTCCATATTTGCAACCCGTTGCCCCACTTGTGTTACGGGACTGGAAGGATACATTAGCTCGTTTTCCCTCGAACTTTATGACGAAACGCAGCAATCTCTATACTGATAGGAATAAAAGGAGACAGAAAGAGAAATGAGAATCCTGAAGATAGGAGTGATTGTAATCCTGCTCCTAAATATAACAGGTTGTTGGTCGTCGAAGGTTGAGTTGGATGAACTAACATTTGTATATGGAATGTTTATCGATGAAGGCAAAGAACCAAATACTGTTGAAATTACGATTAACTCACCCTTGCCCAATCGTCTTAACGCAGCTGGACAACCTTCAAATGGCGGTGGAGGAGACGGTAATACTTATTCTACCGTCTCTAAGACCGCAGAAACGATTGCAGATGCCATGCTGTTAATACAAAAAGACTTAACACGTCAGCTTAGTCTTGCTCAATTAAAAGTAATTGTCTTAGGGAAGACCTTTGCTGAACAAGGAATCAGCGAACTACTATTATGGATTGAAAGAGAACCAAGTCTTCCTCTGGGTGCTTTTGTTATGGCTAGTCCGGGAAGTGCAAAAGAGATGAATACTTTAACACCTATTTACGAGCAAATACCCTCGGATGTACTAAGGAACTTTGGATCAGAGAGATATTTGTTTTCTACTACGATTAAGGATTGCCTGTATGCAGAGGCATCCGGTGTTGGATTTGCTATAAACAATCTTTCATTTGGTAAAAAAGAAGAAACATCTAAAGATGGAAAACCGGAATTCTGGGCAGGAATCCAAGGGGCAATGCTGTTTCAAAAAGATAAGATGAAAGGAGTTCTTAAGCTTAAAGAGGGAAGGGCATTAGCTTGGGCGGCAGGCAGTCTTAAGCTGGCAGTTTACTCCGTCGATTGGGATGAGGGAAAAAGCGCCGCAAGTGTTGTATTTGTAAGCACAAAATCATCAAAGAAGTTAAATAAAACGGATAAGGGTCCTGTGTTCACAGTGAATTTAAAGGGGAAAGCTAGTGTAATTTATTTAAGGGATCCTAAGAATAGGGATGCAGAGGAACTCGGCCAAATTATCATTGCGAAGCTTAAAGAGAAAGTCTCTGATAATCTTAACGAAGCTATTCGTAATACCCAAAAAGCAGGTGCCGATGTTCTGCAACTCGGATTGTTACTGGAATGGAACGATCCAAAGCAATGGAAGCAGCTTAGAGAGCGGTGGGATAATTATTATGCTCAAGAGGCTGATATTAAAGTGAAGACAGATTTTAGCATTGTGGATTTTGGAACAGCAAAATAAGACGTTTAGAGGGAGAAGTTATGCAAACATCGAAATGGCAGCTGTTCCGTTTTTTTATTATTTTCTTCAGCTCCCAAACCACTATTTTTTTGATTCCGACTCTAATTGCTACTTCATCCTATCAAGGCTGGATTGGTTTAATAGTGGGATCTTTATTAGGGTTAATATTATTGTGGTTTACTTTTCACGTCGGTATGCTGCGGCCTAATCAAGCGTGGGTTAACTTTGGAAAAGATATCATAGGTAAATGGCCACACAAGTTCATGCTTCTTATGCTTTTATGCTGGTGTGTTTATTATGCATCCTTTGATATTGAGAACTTTGTGCTATTCTTTGGTTCTAATTATTTGAGGGGAACTCCACCTCTGTTTATTCAATGTGTGATTGGGCTAGTGATTATGTATACTGCAAGTTTAGGCTTTACAACGATTGCGTATATGGCGGATGGACTTTTTCTTATTTTTTTCATCACGATGATCATTTTATTTAATTTATTTCTCCCGAATGCGGACTTCAATATGCTGCCAGCCTTCATTCATTATCATGATCCCGGGATTGCCCTGAAGGACTCTATTGTAGTCATGTCATGGTTTGGGGAATGGATTGTCCTCTTGTTTGTTGTGCCCGATCTGAAGCTTGAAGCGAAGATGCTGAAAAGATTAGTTCTTACGGGGATATTTGTCTTAGTAACTGTCTTAATTGGTTGGTCACTGACGATGATGAGTTTTGGTCCACATTTGGGTCAGGAACTGCAATATCCTTTCCTTGAATTGGTGCGCAGCGCCAAACAAGATAATCTGCTAGGTAATTCGGATCCGCTCTTAATTGGAATATGGTCGTCTTCTATGTTCATTCACAGCTCTTTTCTTATCTATGTAGCCTCTAGATGTGTATCCGGCTTGTTTAATACAAAAGCTAGAAAAATGTACATTCCCTTTTTAACAATAGCTTCAATAACGATAGCTTTTTTATATTCACGACACATAGGCAGTTATTATAAACACTATAATAGTTATGCTATTGTTGTCATTTGGCTAATCGTTGAAAGCATACCGATCTATTATGCCATCACGGCTTTCTTTCGATATCGGTATAAAACTGCGAAGTAAATGAAAACAGGAGGGGAAATTTAGGTTCTGCCTTTTTAATAGGCAGGGCCTTTTCTTGTGAATTATATATTGGGTACACTTTCTGTTATGATTAAAGGACTTATTACAATAATTTCCTCAGATTGGATGGTGTATTTACATGAATCTTCAAGAAGTTACTGAACTCATCAAATCTATTAGAACCAATCTAGCTAAAGTCATTGTAGGTAAAGAAGATGGAGTAGACCTGCTATTAACCGCATTACTTGCCAATGGTCATGTTCTACTGGAGGATGTTCCGGGTACAGGTAAAACCTTGTTAGCCAAAGTCCTTGCAAAGTCTTTAGATTGTACATTTAAACGTATTCAATTTACACCAGACTTGCTGCCTTCTGATTTAAGCGGCATTAATTTTTATAATCAAAAGTCAGGTGAATTTCAGTTTAGACCAGGTCCAGTATTTGCGAATATTTTGTTGGCTGATGAAATTAACCGTGCAACACCAAGAACTCAATCCAGTCTGCTGGAATGTATGGAGGAGCGGCAAATCACGATCGATGGTGTGACTCATGGCCTAGAAGCACCTTTTCTCGTTATTGCTACTCAGAATCCGATTGATAACCAAGGCACTTTTCCGTTGCCTGAAGCTCAATTAGATAGATTTCTAATGCGGATTACTACGGGGTATCCTTCATTTGACGAAGGGATTCATATTTTGCAGCGTTTCCGTGAGAATAATCCACTTGAAAAGACTTTTGCTGTGGCTGCCGCTCAAGATATACAAGCTGCACAGCGTTTGGCTGCTTCCGTGAGTATAAGTGATGATTTGCTAGCCTATATCGTTCGGATTACGGAAGCTACTCGCAAATCTGCGGCAGTAAAACTAGGGGCGAGTCCACGTGCGAGTGGAGCATTGCTCAGATCATCTCAAGGATATGCTCTAATCCAAGGCAGATCTTTCGTTACACCAGATGATATTAAAGCCGTAGCTGTTCCGGTGCTTGCTCATCGTCTACTTCTTCATCGTGGATTGGGTTCAAAAGAGGGACAGGCCGCGGAAATTGTGTTACAAGTGCTTCGTGAGGTAGAGGTGCCGACAGAACTCGTTGCATCCTTAAGAGGCGGAAAGGTGGAATGAGCTATGGCTTTGCCTTGGTTCATTTTCATTACAATAGCTCTCCTGTTCCTTCTTGCCGTTATCTATGAACGGAATGGTCTGAAAGCGCTTAGTTATACTCGGTATTTTTCAACGAAGGTCGCTTATGAAGGGGATAACCTTGAGATGATCGAGGAGATCGTTAATGCGAAACTTCTGCCATTACCATGGCTTCGACTGGAATCTAGTATTGCAAGAGGCTTGGAATTTGGAAGTCAAGATAATCTCGGTATTAGCACGGGTGAAATCTACCAGAATCATATCAGCTTGTTCTTTCTTAAATCTTACCGTCATATTAAACGGCGTCATCAAGTAACTTGCGAACGGCGTGGGATATACCGTTTGGAGTCAGTCACCATGACCACTGGAGATCCCTTTGGATTGATCCGGAAAAATAAAACGTATCCTCTCCAATTAGAGTTATTAGTCTATCCTAATTTGCTGAATCTAGACGATCTTCCGCTACCGATACATAGCTGGCTGGGTGAACTTCCAGTGAAAAGATGGATCGTAGAAGATCCTTTCCTGACTGCAGGTATTCGCGAGTATAGCTCAGGAGATTCTATGGGACTTATAAACTGGAAGGCTACAGCGCGCACAGGGACTATGCAGGTACATAAGAAAGACTACACTGCGGATTCTAGACTCGTCATTTGCTTGAATATAGAGGACAGTGATTCCATGTGGAGAGCGGTAACGGATGTGGAACGTATCGAGCAAGGGATAAGATATGCAGCCACTATCGCCGAATACGCTATGCGCCATGGAATTGAGACGGGATTTATCTGTAACGGCAGATTGGATAACGGGGGCGAAAGAGATCCTGTTGAAGCAAAACCTATGGCTGAGCTGGAAGACTTGCTAGAGCTGTTAGCAAAGCTGGAGCTAGACAGAACGCTTCCTATGAGTCGATTGCTAGCCCTGCAGGCCGAGAGCGGAATAAGTGATACAGACTTTCTGATCATTAGCTGTCATAGAGGAGCAGAATTACAAGAGGCTGCTGACCTCCTATTGGTGTTGGGCAATGGTATAGAATGGCTGGATATTCCGGAACAGGGAGGAGAGAGCGCATGAAACTTCCGTTATCTGGTTACGTATGGAATACGGTCAAACTCTGGATATACTCTATCTTAGAACTATTATTAGTTTTACCTGTATGGATTCTGTTTCAGGTTTATGTACTGCCCAAGCAAGTTGAACCTATGTGGCTGACTGCCATACCACTAATATCATTAGTAGGTATTCTGTTACGAAAACAGTGTAGTGTTAGATGGAAGCAACTGCTGGCTGCTCTAATCCTTGGGACGGTGGTTGGGGCTTTGTCAGCAGGAAGTCTGTCTATCGAGAGTCTGCCTTTAGGTGTCGCAGGTTTTATATGCGCTTTTCTCGGAATGACTGCTGACTCTCGAGATCAGTCCAGTAAGAAGTATTGGATAGGTATTGTAATCTATTTTGTTGCGACCATTGCATTTGGTAGAATTCCCGATTTGGAGGGAAGTGTTACACTACTGACCTGGTGCGGTAGTTTGTGTCTATTGCTCACACTATTTATTTCTAATAGTAGCTATTTACAGTATAGTTCGCTTTCTCAAGAGGGCAAAGCTTTGCCAAAAGGATTACAAAGGAATAACCGTATTTATGTCATTGGAATAGGAATTGTTGCGGCCGTATTAGCGGCAGGAGTCGGAAAAGCTATAGGGACACTGCTATGGAATATGGTACGCTCGTTCTTTGGATGGATTAGTAATTTATTCTCTGGGTCAAGTGAGCCGCTACCCCCGCCAGTAGAACAGCCTCAAGCGAGTCCTGAACTACCTTTTGTTGGAGATGAAGAGCCTGGTCTACTAGCTGCTATATTAGATGTTGCTTTATATGTTGCTGGAGCTGTGTTATTGGGCGTTGCAGCTTATTATGGACTTCGGTGGTTGTATAGAAATGCCGGTGGGAAATTAAAGAGAGCCATGGATGCCTTGCTATCCATGCTGCGCAGGGAACATACGCCAAAGGACAATACAACTTATCTTGATGAGGAAAAGAGTGTATTTACATGGGAGCAAACGCTTCAAGGTCTAAAGGATTTCTGGAGTACTCGCCTTACGCCAAGACATCGAAAAGACCGCTGGGAGCAGATGAATAGTGAAACGGAGCGTGTTCGCTGGTTATATCGGCGTTGGCTTCATTTGAAGCACGATCATGGTTATGAAGTTAAGAGTTATTTTACGCCGAAGGAAACAGAAGACGATATTATTAAATGGACTGCTCTTAACAAGGTTAAACATAAGGGCGAAGAACATACGGTTAATACGTCGAATTCATTGATTGAATTATATGAAAAAGTTAGATATGGAGAAGAAAAACCTTCTGCTAATGATGTGGCTGCATTGAAAGATAAATTGAAATTATAGAATGGAACATTCTTCAAATTCATGCAAATAGGAACAAATAGGTTACAAACGCTTCAAAAGTGTTACAACATGGATACAATTGGTTTTGTACTTACCACTATAATAATTCTAGCAAAATACTCGTGGAGGGAAGTAAATGAGAAAGCATAGCAGTACATATGTTGTTTTACTATTAAGTACCTTTGTCATCAGTCAACTGACTGGCCATACCGCTTCAGCGGCACCAGCTAATGCTGTTCGTACCAATCCAGCTGTAGCTGCGGCGACAGTAACACCCCCTAGTAATCTGGGTTCCATTTCATTAGGAGCAAATATTAAAGCTACATTAGAAGATGTCAATATTTGGTCACAACCTGGTGGAAATATTTTAACCTATACCCTGAATTATTCGAATGGGAGCAGTAAAAACGCGAACCTAATGTATTATTTTTCGAGAGTGACGACGCCAGGGGGTTCTGTTATTCCGGGTAACCCACTGAGCGCTGACGCGACTAAGAAGAAGATTGGTGCTAAAGAAAGCTTGCGGGTTACATATTACGTCAACATAGGCAAGACCAATTCGTTAAAAGGGATTAAGATTCCCATGTATGTATGGGATTCCAAAACCAAAGGTTATTTAAAGCATGCAGGAAGTTTTACTGTGCCAGCTAATTATTCCCCAACTGCTGTAAATGGAAAAAATGTTAGCACCACAATGAATGACATTCCTGTCATCGCCAAAAGTGAGACCTTAGAGCTCTATAAATATAATGGGAAGGTTTATGCCAAGGTGGGTATAAGCCTGACCAATAAGGGCAGTAAGGTACTCAGTGATCCTGGTTATGCGGCTTATTTACTTTCTGCAGGTGGCAGTTCGTATGAATTAGCACTTGATCGTTCTCAGATTAGTTACAAGATTCAGCCGCAGGAGAAGAAGACTATCTATTATCTTACCGAGATTCCTCCTTATATGAAGACGGATAATATGAAGCTGCAATTTACGCAAAAAGATGAAGCACTGAAGCTTGAGATCGCTAAATCCTCGTACAAGCTACCGGCAGCTACAACACCTAATTTGGTGGTAGGTAAAGGTGTGACCAAGAAAATCACCATTAATAATAATCCGATAGAAACTCAGTTAAACAACGCAAACGTATACGCTGAGAATAATAAAGGGATTTGGACCTTCCAGCTTCGAGTGAAAAATGTTGGGAAGACGGCCGTTACGTTGCCAACGTATGAGCTTGCCGTCAAATCTTCAACAGGGACAACCTTTCCGATCAATGCGAAGGGATTGAGCGGCTTAACCATAAAACCTTTGGAAGAAAAAATCATTCCACTTACCGCACAAATTCCGCTTGAGGTTGAGCAGAGTTCGCTGCAATTGCAAATGATAGAGGCTGTTTCAGCTCCAGCTAATCCAGATACGAGCAGTACAGGCGAGGGAACAGGATCTGAAGGGAATAATGTAAGTACGGGCAATACAGCCAAGCTGACAGTACCTGTTGCTTACTACACAATTTCCTATACATTACGACCTGAGATTCAAAAAGGCGTGGAGTATAGTGCATCCAATGAATATGGTTCTTTCACTTATAACTTGCTGTCTTTACAGCGCTTTCCTTGGAAAGATGATGACATCGTTGTTGCTAGAATAAATATTAAGAATTCGCAATCGGTGGCATTAACACTTCCAGAATTAAAAGGATCTGTGCAAGTAGACAATGACGATGTGTCTTCCTCTACAGAACTGTTTATGGACAAGGAAACCTCGACGATTGCACCAGGAAAAAATGCGGAAATCTATGTATTTGCCAAAATCCCTTACACGCAAGAGTTCGATAAATTAAAAGTGAACCTCTTTACAACAGTAAAAGAAGAGAAGAGCTCGTTCCTGTCGCTTAGCACGAACAGTACGATGAATGCTGTAGCGACTATTGAACGTGGGGGAAGTTATGCAATCACCGGTAAAGGCAAGAACGCTAGTGTCCAAGAGAACAAAACAATTATTTATGAAGGTCTCAATTCTAATATCGTATATACAGAGCTACTGCTTAGCAGTGAGGAAAAAAGACAAAGCAAAATGGCTCGCCTTCAAGGTTACTTTAAAACAGGAGATGGCCAGCTATTCGAAGCTACAGTGAATCAGCCAGATACTTCAGCTACACCTGGTGGTAAGCAATTAATAACGTACTGGGCAAAATTGCCTAAATCCGTTATTCCATCAGACGTAAGTATGTATCTAGGTCCAGGAATTACTGGGAATAAGCTGTCTGAACCTGGTCAGGAACCAACAGGATTCATTAACATTGCTTCATTGAGTCTAAATCCAGTTTCTACTCCACCGGAGAATAATTTGACGAAGGTTGCGCTATATCCGTACACGATGTCTGTTCTGAGTTCGGAAGGGCGATCGATGCAAGGTAGTACCACTATAGATATCGTAATGAATTACAACTTACTTCGTGACAGTACCTATGACATGGGAACCTTCACTCATAAGCTGGTGCTCAAAATGACAGATCCATATGGTCTATCACAGGAACGAAGCTTGAACATCGGTACTGAACTTCTTGAAGGGAATTACAACTCCTATACTGCAACATTTACCAATAATATGTATAAAAACTTGTCAGGTGGCGCCTACAGAATCACACTGTATGATGAGTTCCAAGGAGAACGGATCGAGCTGGCCAGCCAGGCATATAGCATAAAGATTGATAGAACAGTAACTGAGAAGTAGGAATTCATATCTATTAATGTACGAGAAGGAGCAGCTCCAATGTTGCGAGTGGAAAATGTAACGCATTCTTTTAAGAATGGTAATGAAACGACGGCAGTCCTTCATCAAATAGATTTTTCTGTGAAAAAGGGGGAGATGGTTGCATTACTGGGGAGCTCGGGTTCCGGTAAGTCAACCATGCTCAACCTGATGGCAGGTCTGATGAAGCCTACGGAAGGCCACATTTACATTGCTGACCAAGATATTGTGAAGATGAGCGAAAACAAGCTATCTGAATTTCGTAGGAAGCATATCGGGTTTATCTTTCAAGCTTATGAACTGATTACTAGCTTGACTGTCCGTGAAAATGTTGAGTTGCCGCTTGTGTTCCAATCCGTTTCACCATCAATACGTAAGCAAAAAGCTCTGGCCTTGCTGGAAGGGGTCGGCATTCCGGATAAAGCCGACCTGTTCCCTTCACAGTTGTCTGGCGGACAGCAGCAGCGGGTCAGTATTGCACGTTCCTTGATCACAGAACCGTCCGTTATTTTCGCAGATGAACCGACCGGAAATCTGGACTCGAAGACAGAAGAGGAAATTATCAATATCCTGCTTAACCTGAACAAGAAGATGAAGACCACCTTCATCGTTGTAACACACGAGCTCAAAGTAGCAGAACAAATGCAACGGATTTTCACGCTTCAGGACGGATATATGATTACTGAGAAACAAACTTCTTCGGATACAGAACTCGAAGGGGGTAAACTCATTGAGGATTAGTGATATTTCACGTTTGGCTTGGGAGCAAGTCAAACGACGGAAAGTTGTCACAGGTCTTTGTATGGCAGGTATATCGATTGGCTGTGCTGCTATTATTGTTGCTTTAAGTATAGGAGATTCCGCGCAAAGCTATACGGAGCGGGAAATTAACCGGAATTTCAAAATGGATGAAATTACGGTGACACCGAACAGCGGCATCCCTTCACAAGGGGGCGGAGAAGGAAAAGAAGCCTCTGCCTCTGATGCAAAGCTCGACCCCGGCAGGCTAACGGGCCAGAAGCTGAAAATTGTTCAAGGCCTGCGGCATGTTACCGCAGCAGCACCTTTTCAAGAGCTTGGCTACATACAAATGACTACTATCGATAATAAAATTACGGACGTACAGTTAATCGGAACGGATCTTCGACTACTAACGAAATATGACCATAAATTTAAGCAGGGTGGTCCTTCTGATTCGGTTGGCATGGCAGTACTAAACTATGGAGCAACTGTAGGATTGATTGATGTCGAGACTCGGCAGCGTCTTTTTGAACAACTGAGTACTGATCCTTACAATAATAAAATAATGGAACAGTACAACAGTTTAAGCATGCTTCCGTCGGATATGTTCAAACAACAGGTTCAATTACAATCATATGACCCTGCTTCTCAAACTGGACAGTCTCTAATCAGCTCACCCATTCAAATTGTTGGGATATTGGATAGTACTGGGAACCCTGATATGGCGATGTACGACAAGAAGATTTATGTTTCGCTAGAGACTGGGGAGCGTCTGGTGGAACAACTGAAACTAATGAATGGAACTGCTGGGCAAAAGGATGTCTACAACTCAGCCATTGTAAAAGTTGACAGTACGGACAACATCGTACAAGTGGAGAAGCTTATCCAGAAACTTACACTAAATACTAGTACGAATTTGTATCAAAAAGAGGCGATGGCTTCTACATTCAGTATGTTCAAGAAAGCAGCGCTTGGTATTGGTATATTTATTCTAATTATTGCTTCGATCTCGATCATCGTTGCGATGACCATGTCCACCCATCAGCGTCGTCGCCAGATCGGTATTATGAAGGTGCTAGGCGCCAATATGGGGCAAATCCGAAATATGTTCATTACAGAGGCGGCATTGCTCGGGATGCTTGGTGGGTTGCTCGGTATAGGCTTTTCATACTTGATTGTGTTTGGCATAAATAAGCTGATTGGTTCCACAGGAGGAATGGGGATGGGTGAGCCCTTAGTAATCACTATTCCTCTGATGACCCTTCCAATAGGGATCGCATTTGCGGTAATGACAGGCGTACTATCGGGAATTTATCCTGCGATAAGCGCGTCCAGAACGAATGCGCTCACGGCGATAAAACGGGATTAGCTATTTTTAAGTTGAAAGGAAGCAGAAGTGATGAAGAGGAGAATCAAGTGGATTGTATTGGTATTGATTATTATTGCAGCGGGTTATTTTGTATACAACAAGATGTATAAACCTGAGGCACAGCTAGAACCTGTTGAACCACCACAGGCGATAACTTTTGAAGTGACACAGGAAACCATCACCAACTCTGTTCAGGTCAAAGGGAATTCACATTATGAGCAGGAAACGCTTGTATATGCACCATATGCTTCAAAGGTAACCAAGTGGAAGGTTGAGAATGGTGGGCAAGTTAAGAAGGGGGATTTGCTGTTTACCCTCGATCAGGAAGCCTTAAAGAATGAAATTGCTACACAAGAGGCAACCATTCGAAAGGCACAGCTAGAAGCGGAATTAAATGAATTTGTTAGTCAGCAGGACCAGGAGAACGCAGCCCTTGGTGCAACAGAAGCCGAACGTATAAAAGCACTTACAGCCCAAGAATCAGCAAGAATAGGGGATGAGCTTAACCAAGTAAATGCTGAAATACAGGCTCGTGAATTAAAAGAAAAGAAGGCTAAGCTAAATACAGCCCTCTACCATGCTCCTGCAACAGGTGTTTTTCTATTTGACAGTGCGAGTGAAATTCCGCAAACGGTAACAGATAATCAATACATCGGCAAAATTGTAGATATGAACAAGCTTGAATTCATAGCTCTTGTAGGTGAACAAGATGTCTTCCGTATTAAGACAGGAATGAAGGTCGATGTTAAAATGACAGCTTTAAAAGATTTAAAGCTGTCTGGAGAAGTGACTAAGGTATCTAAATTTGCTAAGACTGCTTCGGGTCAAAATACTACTGCTACTTCGGTTCCACAATTTGAAGTGGTAATCTCACTGCAACCTAACGAGCGCTTAATTGGTGGACTAAGCTTGAGCGGAGAAATCGAGACGGTTCGCAAGGAAAATGCCATCGTTGTATCCAGCATCGCAGTAATGCATGAAGGAGATCTCTCCTACGTGATGGTGGATAAAGGCAATGGGGAATATGAACGAAGAGATATCAAAGTGGGCATGGAGACGGCAGACAAAACAGAGGCCGTCTCAGGGTTAAAGGTTGGAGATGTTGTTGTGCTTCAATAGATTGAAATAGACCTAAGCCTATTTCTCAATCGTGAGTCGCCAAGATTTAATATCTTTATTTAGCTCGGTAAGGTCAGGAACCGGAATTGGCTCGTCGGATAGATTATATTTAGCTTTCAATGCTAAAATCCGATAGACGCTCTCATCAATCCGTGATTCCTGTATCTTACCTTTTTTTACATGGTCCAGAAGCGATTCTAATACCCGTTTCTCATTATCATAACCGTGAGCGATAAGTAAGATATCACTGCCTGCATTTATAGTATCTACCGCTGCGTTGGTAAGGTCATAATTCTTCATGATAGCACCCATAGTTAGGTCGTCTGTGATTACGAGTCCTTGATATTTCATGTCACCGCGAAGTAGCTCACCAATGATTTTACTTGATAAAGATGCGGGTTTATCAGGATCAAGTTTCGGGAACAAAATATGAGCGACCATTACGGCATCGGTTCCTTCTTTTATTGCAGCTTGAAAAGGGAGCCATTCTAATTTAGCGAGTTCTTCAGCGCTCTTATTCACAATCGGCAGGTCAAGGTGGGAATCGACGGAAGTATCTCCGTGACCAGGGAAATGTTTGACAACAGGAACAACACCTTCGCTCTCTATACCTTTCATTTCGGCAATCCCTAGCGTACTGACTAGTTCAGCGGAGCTACCGAAGGAACGATCTCCAATTACAGGATTATCTGGATTGCTATTGATATCAAGGACGGGAGCGAAGTTCATATTAAATCCTGCTGACAATACTTCTCTAGCGAGCAGCTTGCCCATCATTTCGGCAGCGTTAGCATCCTTACGGGTACCGACCTTTCCATTAGAAGGGAAGGAAGCATACTCCTTAGGCATCCGGCTGACTTTTCCGCCCTCCTGATCGATACTCATAAATAAAGGGGCAGGGTTGCCGCTGTTGCTCTCTTTCATGGAATTAACAAGGCTGACCATACTCTTCAGATCTTGAATATTGTTCTTATAAAGGATGATTCCACCGACTTTGTCTTCGGCAATCATCCTTTTTGCTTGATCATCCAGAACGGTTCCGTCGATGCCAACAAGGAGCATTTGTCCAATTTTCTCTTCAAGGCTCATACTTGAAACCTGAACAGCAATTGGATCACTCTCTGAGGAGGGAGCTGCTGTGGAACTCGTAACAGGTGAAGATGTGGATTCGGCAGTCGGCGGATTTGTAGCGGCGGCTTGGGAGCTGTTACTGCTATTGGAACAGCTAGTTAACAGAAGCATAGATACCATAGCAGAAGCCATTAAAAAGCTAGCAGAGGATGTAGGTTTAAGGATGTTGCGTGTAAATCTGGTCATTAGAATAGTCGTCCCTTCGTTGCTTATTTAGATGTCAGAAGGATGAATCCTTGCTGACTTAGATACACGGTGATAAGATGAACTTAAATCTTTACATATTAAAATTGAATTATGAGGTGACGGTCAAATGAAAGATGGATTAGTAAACGCACTTAATGAACAGATGAATTTCGAGTTTTATTCCGCTCATGTTTATCTAGCTATGGCAGCCTATTGTTCCGGTGAAAGTCTCGATGGATTCGCAAACTTTTTCTTAATTCAAGCAGAAGAAGAACGATTCCATGCCATGAAAATCTATAAGTTCCTTAATGATCGCGATAATCGGGCGACACTTGAAGCTCTACCAGAGCCAAAGAACGAATACTCTTCGATGCTGGATGCTTTTGAACATGCATTCGCGCATGAGCAACAAAACACGAAACGCTTCTATCATTTAGCTGACTTGGCGCTGGATGAGCGTGAACATGCAACGATCTATTTCTTGAAATGGTTTATTGACGAGCAAGTAGAAGAGGAAGCGCTCTTTAGCAACATCATTAGTAAACTGAAACGAATTGATAAAGATAGCAACGCCTTCTACATGCTGGATGCTGAATTTGCTGCACGTACTTTTACAGCTCCTGCTGAGTAAGTAAAGTTACTTAAGATCAGAAGCCTGAGAAATCAGGCTTTTTTTATTTAATTGATGAAGGCAGTTTAATAGCCAGCAGCTTATTATCCGTTCGGATGATCAGCATGCCTCCAGTTTTAAGAGAAGGGGCAAAGTTACGAGATCCTGTCTTCACGGTAAAAATAGGCTTCAACGTCAACATGTCATAAGCGTGAAATAGGCCATCTGATTGTCCGCTATAAACCACATTTCCAAAAAGATCCGTCTGAACTACAGGATTCTCACCATTATTGAGGACTACCGCCTGACCATTTCCAAGTTTGAGTGCGGATAACGTACCTGTATCATAATTGGAATATAACATTCTTTGCTGATGGACTTGGTTTAGAGGATAATCTTTCTCTTTTGCCATAGAAGTCCAGGTTTGAACTGGCTTACCTTCCGCTGAGTAATTCCAAAAATCATATTTCACAAGCTTTTTGCCCTGAAAAATATAGAAGTCATTTCCATCCAAGAATGCGGTCCCATTTACACCACCAAATGTGAATGCTCCATCTTTATTCTCGGTATCTGTCCATTTATATAAACGTTCTCCTTTAAGTTCACCCGTTTTAACGTTGAATACAGAAATTTTAACATTACGATTCACAGCGTCATCATCCATCATTAACGTATTGGTAATGGAGTAGAGGAGGCCGTCCTTTACTGCTAGTGGCCACCATTGACGGGTATGGTCCCATAGTTTTTTTCCTGTCAGACTGTCATAAGCAGCAAGTGCGCCAGTTGTTAATGCTCCCTGTGAGAGATAACTTCGAATAACAACCCCATCCGTTTCCATAAGTTCCGATAAGCCTGTAAAGTTATTGCTCTCCTCCGCAGCCTTCCATTTGATCTTCCCGCTGACCGCATCGACAGCGGCCAGTTGACTATCTTGTGTTACATAGATGGTGGAGCCTAACCGTTGTATACTGGTGGCTTTAGGTAGTGATAATGAAGCTGACCACGCTTTTTTACCTGCTTCATTAACGGCATACAGAGAGCCACTCTTAGTCAAACCATAGATAAATCCATTACTGTACGTGAACAACGGGGCTAATGCACTTCCGAATTCCCACATTTTTTTACCTGTTGTAGCATTCAATGCGACTAGTTTTTCATTCCGCTGCAAGGCAAAGACTTTCCCATTTTCGGCAAGCGCTGTAACGTTCTGCCCAGTGATTCTATCTTCTTTTAAGATGGCAAGCGGTGATGACCATACAGGTACAAGAATAGGTGCTTTGACTTCATTGTAATAGGGATTGCTTGTACTTATAACTGCTTGTTCCGCGGAAATGTCGGATAACAATCCGTTGTAAGCTATTGGGGATGCAATGCATGTAACAGCTAAAACTTTAATCATTGTCTTGTGCAAAGACTGAATCATCGTTTCACGCTCCTCAAAAATAGTTATTACTATAATTAGACATTATAAATGGCAAAAAGTTACTACTTCTGTAGAACAAGCATAAACGCCTACGGCTTTTTTTATGGACGGTAAGCGTTTAAGCTAGAAATATAATATTTAAAGTTGAACTAAGGCAAACTATGTTACGCTCCGCAAAACAGTTATGACCTAGCAACTCTATTTGACGGAGGGAACTATTACGCCTCTTAGCAACACTGTTTCTCTAGACCCACCCGAATCTCGGAGTGTAGTATAGAACAATACTATTCTTTGGGGGTTCTTTTTTTTGGAAAATTACAACGACATCAAACAAGGTGAAAAAGGAGCATGGCTAAGCATAGTTGCCTACATATTCCTGTCCGCCATCAAACTGTTTATTGGTACGGTCGCGGGATCTCAAGCGCTGCTTGCAGATGGCCTGAACAACAGTACTGATATTATCGCTTCTATCGCCATACTAATCGGTCTTAAGATCTCCAGGAGACCGCCGGATTCCAATCATAGCTACGGGCATTTCAGAGCAGAGACCGTGGCATCCTTAATTGCTTCATTTATTATGATCGTTGTAGGGCTTCAAGTGCTGTACCAGGGCGTGAACAAATTTATTCAACCCGAACTGGAAAGTCCAGATCTTATAGCAGCCTGGACGGCAGTTTTTTGTGCTGTGATAATGATGGGCGTATATATGTATAACATTAGACTGGCCCGCTCTATTAATAGTAACGCTATGCGAGCAGTAGCACTAGATAATCGATCAGATGCTTTAGTTAGCATAGGTGCTTTTGTCGGAATTGTGGCTTCTGGATTTGGAATTCCATGGCTTGATCCGCTTACAGCGATTATTGTCGGCCTGATTATCTGCAAGACGGCATGGGATATCTTTAGTAAAGCTACACATGATTTAACGGATGGTTTTGATGCGGAAGAGCTTGAACTCATGAAAGAAACCGTTGCTGAAATTGACGGTGTGCAATCCATTAAAGATATTAAAGCTCGCATCCACGGAAATAACGTACTAGTAGATACAACTGTATTAGTAGATTCCGAGCTTAGTGTGGTGCAGAGCCATGATATTACGGAAGAAATCGAAGAACAATTGAAAGATCGGCACCAAGTTTCAAATGTGCTTGTCCACATAGAACCTGTAATGAAGTAGAAACGGACAATGAATTGTGACTTTCCCGTGGATGGATAAGGGATTTTTCCTGTGATGTTGTTAATAGATCTTTTGTGCGGAAAGGTGGAGAATTAGTTGTATTTATCGATATGTTAATTTCAGGAAATGGAATGGTGATTTCGTGATTGAATGGAAGGATTCTTATGATATCGGTGTTGAGAAAATAGACTGTCAGCACAGACAGTTGCTGGCGAAATTGAATGAATTTTTTGATGCTTGCAGTAAGCAGCAGGGGAAAGAGAAGATCGAAGAAACGCTCAAATTCTTGAAGGAATATACCATCGAGCATTTTAGCAATGAAGAGCAATTGATGGAAGAGATCGATTTTCCTGATTTGGCGGAACATCGTAAGACACACGCTAATTTTGTGAAAGCCGTTCTTGAATTAGAAGAAACGATTAAAACCAAGGGAGTCTCCGTTCTCTCGACGATTAAGCTTAACCGTACGTTAACCGATTGGCTTCTGAATCACATTAATAAATGCGATAAGCTAATTGGCGAATGTATGGCCACGCGGGATAGAGCAGTATAATTGAAGACCTCCAACGAAGATGCCGACGGGCATTTTCTTTTTTTTGACGGGGAATGTGATAAAGAATTGTAGTACGTTATTTGATCCATTTTCCGAAGACAGCATCGTAATTTATACTGGGTTAACGGTTTGTGTTATGATTTGAGATAAGACGTATAGAGTTAGTATGGTAAAGGGGAGTGGAACGATGAAAACATTACGAATGTTAGCTTCAGGGTTTGCAATGCTGCTTATTCTGGGCCTTGTTAATTTTTACATTGGGTATCACGGTTGGCTGCTTGTCCATGAATGGTTCTCAGGTGCTTCCTCTGTTCTGTTCTGGACATTATTCCTGCTTGTTGCCTTTGCGTATGTCGTTGGAATGATACCGTGGCCTACAATAGTGAAGCCGTTAGCCAGATTCTTTAAGGTGATTGGGTCGTATTATCTAGCTTGCATGGAATTCGCTATTATCATGTTACCATTAGCTGATCTGTTATATGTGCTGCTGGGCTGGATGGGTGTCGATCGAACGCACTACGTCTCAGAAGCGGGTGGTACATTGCTAATATTACTGGTTGTTTTTCTAGTCTGGGGTTCGATCAACGCTTGGAGTACAGTAGTTCGTACCCATCCTATTCCCATTGATAAATCTATCGGAACTAGTACGCCACTTACCATCGCGGTTGCATCCGATCTGCATTTAGGAAATATCGTTGGCAATCGGCATCTCAAAAAAATGGTTGCTCAAATGAATGCTATGAAGCCTGATGTGATTTTGCTGGCTGGGGATGTACTTGACGATAGTATTGAGCCTTTTATTCGCAATGGTATGAGTGAACAGCTAAAGCAGCTAAAAGCACGCCATGGTGTCTACGCGGTACTGGGCAATCACGAATATTACGGTGGTTCGATTAAGGAATATACCGATTTAATGAGTAGCATAGGCATTAAAGTCCTACAGGATGAGGTTGAAGAAGTGGCGGGAACTTATATTGTAGGTCGAAAAGATAAGACTGCCGAGACGATGGAAGCCGGAGGTAGATTAAGCGTAAACTCCTTATTGAATGGCCTCGATCTGACGCGTCCTGTGATCATGATGGATCATCAGCCTACCGGATTTGATGTCGCTGCCCAAGAAGGCGTAGATATTCTACTCTCAGGTCATACGCACCGTGGACAGATTGCTCCTAATCACTGGATCACCAAGCGGTTGTTCGAACTAGACTGGGGCTACCTCCGCAAGGATAAATTGCATGTCGTTGTTTCCTCTGGATATGGGACCTGGGGACCTCCAATTCGTTTAGCCAGCCGTTCGGAGATCATTAAGCTTGAAGTGGTGTTAGAAGGGACTAAACAATACAGTGAAGAAGCCGTGTCTACAAAGACGGTGTTAATCTAAAAGAAATCTTTAATGATATGAGGCTGCCCGAATTCGTAGTATTTTTCTGCGAGCTGAGGCAGCTTCTTTTTTTTGACAATTAGTAGTGCTTGTAGTATGGTTTAATATAGTTAAGCACTTAACTAAATTGGAGTTGAAAAATCTAAGATGGATCATTTACAACCGTTGGTATTGAATCAGCCACTACATACTCAGGCATTTTTCACTTTAGTTGATACTACTGCAAGCTTAGTTTCTGTCTCTGATAAATATTGGCAGTCGAAAGGATTAAATGGCGCAAGAATTCGTATCCTAGTAGAAATATCTAAACAGGGCGGAACGATTTTACCTTCTACATTGGCTCACAATATTGGGGTTACCAAAGCTAATATTAGTCTGTTGCTGATACCCCTAGAGAAAGATGGTTGGATTACCCGCTCGAACCATACTCAGGATGGTAGAAAAAGCGTTATTACAATTACGGGTGAAGGACAACGATTACTTTTGGAGCATCTTCCCGGAAATCGTCAAGCGGTCGCTGAACGTATGCAGGGTCTGGATGAACAAGAGCTTCGGCAACTCATCGTTTTATTAGAAAAGCTTAGCTATGGCTAAATATAAATAATGTTGTGGTCTCGAAAACATGGAACAGAAAGGTTGGGGTGTTATGTTAATTATGGTTACTGGGGCTACTGGTCAATTAGGAAGTTTAATTATAGACAATCTTCTTAAGTTTGTGCCGGCAGGTGAGATTATCGCATGTGTTCGTGATCCGGAGAAAGCAAATGATCTTTTGGAAAAAGGGGTTGAGATTCGCTTTGGCGATTATGATCAGCCTGATACTCTAATTCAAGCTTTTACAGGTGTAGCAGAGCTATTATTCATCTCTAGTTCACATCCCGATGATACCGTCAGATTAACTCAACATTCTGAGGTTATTCATGCAGCATCAAAGGCAGGGGTGAAGCATTTGCTGTATACAAGCTTCGCATTTCCACCTAAAGGACAAATTCCAGCTAATCATGTTCACTTAATTACAGAGCAGATGATTCTTAAATCAGGTATTGACTATACATTTCTACGCAACGCTTTGTATATGGATTTTGTAGATGTACTAGGGCTGAAAGAGGCGATCCAAAGCGGTGAGTTAATCACCTATCCTGGGAACTGGCTATTTAATTCGGTGACACGAAAGGATCTCGCTTTAGCTACGGTGGTCGTGCTTACAACTACTGGTCATATTAATCAGATTTATGAATTAACCGCACCGCGCTCTTGGGACTTCAGCGAACTAACGGAGGTATTATCCGAGCTGACAGGAAAAAGAATCGTTCATCGGCAGGATTCAAGCATTCAGCACTGGATTTATTCATTCCTCGGGAAGATAGATACAGCTTCTACTTCAAAAGATATGGAGAGACTAATGGGACGGCCTGTTACCTCTTTGAAGGAAAGTATAATCACTTTCCTTCAGGTTTAAATAATGACTCTGACTAATTCAACTATATAGTGGTTCGATCTAAAGTAAGTAAATAATTATATTTACTGGCATGTTTTAATTCATCTAATATAATCCCATAAACAGTATCGCGGTATACTCCAACAGGCAGACCAAACCATATTTTGCGATACTTTTCGACTGCAGCCAGTTCACCTTGGAGTGCTTTTTCTAAACCTTCTTCATAGGAACTGATCCGTTGATATTGTTCACTACTAATTCCAGTGATATCTTGACCCGTAATTTCTTTGAACATCCCGCGGAACATGGAGTTGTGACCCCGTTCGTCATCTCGTATTGAGGTGATGATGGAGGCTTGCTCGGAATTTGGGGCCAGTTTGATAAGTTCATCATAGAAAAGCTCATCATTTCGTTCACCTTGCACAGCTTCTTTGATTAAATTTAATGCTTGAGGAAGAGAGGTTGCCCAGATAGGTTTGAAATCAGATCTATTCTGAGATAAAGGAGTCCAATTCATAGTTCTTATTACCTCCTGATTCGTTCGTTATTATTAGAGTAGTATATGTACGAATGCCCAAAATGGTCTCTTTCGGTTCTTTAGTTGTTCTAACCCTTTAAAGTTGATACTATGGGTTCATCCGTTATTCAGGGAGTGTAAACGATGAAAAAGATTTTAGTAGCAGATGACGATAGTAATATTCGTACATTATTAAAGCATGTATTGACCAGAGAAGGTTACCAAGTAATGGAGGCAAGCGATGGCCGGGACGCGATACATAAACTGAAAGAAAGCATTGCGGACTTAGCCGTTGTGGATGTGATGATGCCGCATGTGGATGGGTTGGAGCTATGCCAGCATATAAGAGAAACGTATGATATACCGATCATTTTGTTAACAGCCCGGCAACAGCTAAGTGATAAAGAACAAGGCTATCTGCGGGGGACAGATGATTATGTAACGAAACCTTTTGAGCCGGAAGAATTGTTGTTTCGGATCAAAGCTTTATTTCGGCGTTATTCCATCGCTTCGGATGATCGGATTCGTTTAAATTCACTAGTTATTGATCGTAAAAATTATGAGATCACTGATGGTGATGAAGTACTACTGTTACCGGTAAAGGAATTTGAACTGCTCGCGCAACTGGCACAATATCCAGGAAGACTGTATTCACGCAGTGAGCTGATTGAACTAGTATGGGGAATGGATTATGAAGGTGATGAACGTACGGTGGATGTACATATCAAGCGATTGCGTCAACGATTTTTGGATTATCAGAATGACTTTGTGATTCGGACGGTACGGGGAATTGGATATAAATTGGAGATGGTGAGCTCGTGAAGTCTTTGTATGTGAGAATGTGCATTCTCTTTTGCTCGGCCATTGTGGTGAGCAGCCTTCTCGGCTTCTTGGTATCTAATATTTATTATCAAGCTCAGATTAAATCGCAGAACGATGCGAAGCTTACGGGGATGGCCATTGATATCCAGCAGTTTGCAGAATCTCACCCGGAATCTATGGAGGATTACCTGCGAAGTGTAGCTGTACTGGGATATAAGATCTATTTAACCAATGTAGAGGGTCAATCCCGATTTTACGGCAAGCCATTTCGGAAAGAGGACTTAGATCCGCAACAATTAGAGAAGGTCCTGAATGGACAAGTGTATCACGGTGTTGCTGAGTTTCCTGACAGCGCATTTATTACAGGTTTTTTTGACAATCAATTACGCAATACGATAGGCGTACCTATTGAAGTCAATAATGAGACTTTTGCGTTATTCATGCGGCCGGATGCAGAGGTTCAGTTCGGTGAACTGCGCGTGTTTTTTGCTGTCATCATCGGTTTTACCGTGTTATTCAGTCTAGGATTCGTCATGATCAGCGTACTGCATGTGGTCAGACCCATTACACGTTTGACAACGGCAACTAAACGGATTTCAAAAGGTAGATATGATATTAAATTAAATACTTGGCGCCGGGATGAGATTGGCCAGTTAGCCTCACACTTTATGATTATGAGTCGTGAGCTGGAACGGACCAATCGTGCGCGTCAAGAGTTTGTTGCGAATGTGTCTCATGAAATCGAATCGCCATTAACTTCTATTCAAGGATTTGCCCAAACCCTTAAAGATCGTACATTACCAGAGGATGAACGGATAGAGTACCTCAATATTATTGATCAAGAAAGCCATCGTCTATCGATGCTTAGTAAACAGCTGCTAACGTTATCTTCCCTCGATTATGATCCGAATTCCTTGCAGAAGAAACCTATAGATTTGCGTGCACAGCTTCGACAGGTTGTACAAATCATGGAGTGGAGATTAACAGAGAAGCAATTAGCGGTTCGTTTAAGTCTTGCGGATATTAGCGTACATGGCGATTCCAATCTATTGTATCAGGTGTGGATGAACCTCATTACTAATGCTATCAAATATACACCCGCTGAGGGATCTATTATGATTTCCGCAAAGCTTGACGAAGGGAACTGTGTAGTAACCTTTTCGGATACTGGGGATGGTATTCCTGCTGAGGAATTACCACTCATCTTTGACCGTTTTTATAAAGTCGACCGGGCACGTACACGAGAAACGCATAGTAGCGGTCTTGGGCTGGCGATTACGCAAAAAATTGTAGAGACACATAACGGAACCATAGAAGTATCCAGTACAGTTGGCAAAGGCACGACCTTTACTGTAACTCTTCCGCTTTTGTAACTCGTTATTCATACTCCGTTCATTTTCATCTTCTAAACTGTGACTATACAGATTAGAAGGAGTGGTAATATGTTTCTAGCCTTAAGAGAAATGCGACATTCTAAAGCCAGATACCTGTTAATAATGGTAATCATGTTATTGGTTTCCTTTCTTGTACTTTTCGTAACGGGGCTGGCCAGAGGATTAGCGTATGCTAATATCTCAGCAATAGAGAATATGCCGGCAAACTATTACGTGGTGCAGAAGGATGCGGATCAGACGTTTAGACGTTCTCAGTTAACGGATACGGAGCTCGATAGTGTTCGAGCAGTAGTAGGAGATAATAATGCCTCTTCACTCGCTCTACAGATGAGTACAGTGACTACAAACGATGCGGATACTAAAGCAGACGTAACTTTTTTCGCAGTTGATATGAACGGTTTACTGGCTCCAAAAGTGATTGAAGGTGATAAGATTACGAATGATACGCAGGGAAGTGTCATCGTTGATCGTGACTTGGAACAGTCGGGCATTAAGATTGGTAGCACGATCCAAGATCAGGCAACTGGGAAGGAATTTAAAGTTACAGGATATGTTGAGAATAGCTCATACAGCCATACCCCAGTAGTCTATATTAACAATAAAGATTGGCAGGAAATGAGACAAGGTGTTAATCAAGGTAGTGAGGCTACATCTGGAGCGCCTTTTAATGTAATTGCGCTTAATGCAAACGCAGGGCAAGTGGATAAGATCTCTGCTAGTACGAAAAATGTGGAAGTTATTACGCAAAAAGAAGCGATCTCTAATATTCCAGGTTATTCATCAGAACAAGGTTCACTGCTTATGATGATTGCCTTCCTGTTCGTAATCGCTGGTTTTGTTCTGGCTGTATTCTTCTATGTCATTACAATTCAGAAAACAAGCCAGTTTGGAATTCTGAAAGCCATGGGTACAAAAATGTCTTACTTGGCTTGGAGCGTTGTAGGGCAGGTCATGATATTGGCTATTGCAAGTCTAAGCATTAGCTTGCTGCTAACCTTTGGAATGAATCAGGTACTACCAGACACTATGCCGTTCCAACTGGAACCTTCTACGATTCTATTAACCAGCGGCTTGTTCGTGGGGATGTCTCTTTTAGGATCACTTATTTCTGTCGCTAAAGTGGCAAAAGTAGATGCATTAGAAGCAATTGGGAGGGCTGGAGCATGAGTGCGAAATTATTGATGAAGCAAGTAACCAAGACCTACGGAGACGGCGATACAACGGTATCTGTTCTGAACAATTTGAATCTTATAGTCAATGAAGGGGAATTCGTTGCTGTCCTTGGACCTTCTGGAACAGGGAAGAGTACATTCCTATCAGCAGCGGGTGCGCTTCTTACGCCAACCAGTGGTGAAATTTTCATAGACGGAGAATCTCTTACAGATAAAAGTAAAAGTGAGCTGACTGAGCTGCGATTAGAGAAGATAGGCTTTATGTTCCAAAGCGCACAGCTATTGCCTTACTTGAAGGTAGAAGAGCAGCTTCTCTTTGTAGCTAAACAGGGGAAGATGAGTTCTAAAGAAGCTAAGGAACGGGCAGCTGATTTGATGAAGCGTCTGGATATCTGGAAACGTCGAAACCATTATCCTGAGCAACTATCAGGCGGGGAGAAGCAACGTGTAGCTATCGCAAGAGCTTGGATGAATAAACCTGCAATCTTGTTTGCAGATGAACCAACAGCAAGCTTAGATTTCAAACGAGGCAGAGAAGTTGTGCAAATGATTGCTGACGAAGTAAAGAATGAGGGTAAAGCTGCTGTAATGGTCACTCATGATGAACGGATGCTCGAATGGTGTGATCGAGTGCTGCATCTGGAAGATGGACATTTAGTTGAACATGAGTTAAGCAAAATTTAGTAAAAAAACGATTCATGCTATTTATGGCATGAATCGTTTTTTTTGGTGTGTGAACAATGGTTTGTTCTTATTTGTCAGCTATGGTGACTTGGCCTGAGCCATATGTGTCAAACCAGCCTTTAATCGTGTTGAAATCACTGCTGAATGACAATGCCAGCTCTAATAGAATTCGGGCATGAGCTGCGTTCAGATTATCTCCGGCAATTATGCCATCACTTGAAGCATAGTTGGAACCGGAACCCGTACGGGTGGTAGACACGAAGATAACTCCATTTTCCTTAATAGCTTTCGTACGAGCTTCTCCCATAGCTTTAGATACGCCGCCAGCCCCTGTGCCTGAAGTTACAATACCTTTTGCTCCATCTTGAACAAAACCTGTAATTGCCCCAGAACCGGCATCTTGATAAGCATAAGCAATTTCTACCTTAGGCATATCACTGCTCTTAATCTTCGTTAGATCGAATGGCGTTGCCCATTTGTCAGCGGTCAATAGTGCTCTGGAATTCGCCCGATAAATTCTTATATTATTCTCATCGATATATCCGAGGATTCCTAGTTGTGGAGATTCAAAAGTGTCTGTACGATAGGCATTCGTCTTGGTAACCTCTCTAGCCGTATGAATCTCGTCATTTAGCATGAGCACAGTACCGTAATATTTCGTCTTTCCGCTAGCTGCTAGTTTAATAGCATTAAATAGATTGGCCTGAGCGTCACTTCCGATAACTGTCCATGGACGCATAGAGCCAGTTACTACGACAGGTTTGGAGCTACGCACTGTAAGATCAAGGAAATATGCAATTTCCTCCATCGTATCCGTACCTGTAGTAACAACGATGCCATCTTGGGTTTCTAGTGCTTTATCTACTTTTAAGGAGAGATCATATAGTTGTTGCATGGAGTACGAGCCAGAGCCTGCATTCCCAAATTGATAGCTAGTTACATCTGCGAACTTTTTAAGGTTAGGCAGTGCTTTAACCATATCTTCCATTAACAAAGTCCCGGCTTTATAGTTCTGGAAGCTGGTCTCATCCACAGATTTACCGGCAATAGTACCACCGGTTGCTATGACTTGGACCTTTGGAAGCTTAACCGTTCCTTCAATCGTTTGGGTAACCTCTGCGGCGTAAGTGGTAGAAACGGGAAGCATTGTTGTAGCAGAGAAGAGTAGAGTGAAAGAGAGTCCTGCGGCAACAGTAGTTTTGGCGAGCATTGATTGTAATCCATTCATAGATGTAACCTCCCATTTGATTATGTATTCTCACGTTTATGTTATTTTATATTACATAAACGTGATTCATGATTGGATTATATCTATGAATATATTATAATGACAAGTTTGCTAACATATTAATAAAACGCTTAAATACACTATTAATAAAGGATATCTATTGATTTCTTGTGTATACTATGAATTTTATTATATTATTATTAAAGTGAAATATAATATTAATGTTATATTTTATTACATAATAATAGAGATGAATAAATAACGAAATGCCGGACAATCTTTATGAGATTGACCGGCATAGTTATTAGATTTACCTGACTACTTATCTTTTCTAGAGACAAGTAATTTTTGGATAAAGACATGGGTAGCCATGGAGGAGGAGCTTTCTTTATGGCGAATGATGGAGAATTGTCTTTCAAGATGATGATGTCGGATGGGAAGCTCACAGATTTCACCACTTGCTAATTCTTTGCGCACAATCCATCTGGAGAGCATCGCGATTCCCAGACCGGAGGCAACAGCTTCCTTAACTCCTTGACTACTGTTGAAGACATAGGATCTTTTGACAGAAATCTCTTCTTCTTGAATGAAATGATCACTGAAAGCACGCGTTCCAGAGCCGAGCTCTCGCAGAACCCAAACCTGATTTTGTAGCATCCCTTGCTCCACAGAGACTATTTTTGACAAAGGGTGGTTGGCCGGGGAGACCATAATCATCTCGTCCTTCATGTAAGGTGTAACGATCAGATCATTCTCATGGGCTTCTCCTTCGATAAACCCAATATCCAATTCATTGGCTCTTACCCCAGCAATAATTTCTTCAGTATTACCGATCGTCACCTGAAGCTTGACTTGTGGGTATTGATTTGCAAATTCCGCAAGTCTTGAAGGTAATATATACTCTCCAATCGTAAAGCTCGCACCAATATGTATACTGCCAGTAACCTCATCCTGTAGCATTTGTATTTCCTGATGAGCTTCTTCGAAGTGGGCCAATATTTGTTTGGCGTGATTATAAAGTATTGTACCTGCTTCGGTTAATTTTACTTGTTTCGGAGATCGGTGTAGAAGTTTTGCGCCTAGTTCATTCTCAAGATTCCGGATATGTAGACTGACACCGGGTTGAGATAGATTCAGTAATTCTCCTGCTTTAGAGAAATGACTTTGCTCAGCAACTGTAACGAAAACCCGTAATGTATCCACAATCATAGAATTCCCTCACTAAAAGTCTCGAATGTATTTAAAGTTCCTTATCAAGCACGAACTGAGCTTTCTTCTGCGAAAATCCAATACGTGTATAGAAACATACCGCATCTTCTCTAGTTTGGTTGGTGCGCACTCTTAATTTGTTCACTCCAATTTGTGCTGCCCAGCGTTCACAGGTTTCAACAAGTTGTCTGCCGATCCCTTCTCCGCGATACTGCCCATCGACCACCAGACCACAAATTTCAACAAAGGGCGGAGATTCAATTAACATTCGCACATTGGCGTGAATCCATCCGATGAATTG
>Ga0153923_100135_pt1 | contig 34550 bp, 27 predicted proteins | sample TSNJ007MetaG_FD_104682 | JGI IMG/M metagenome (GOLD analysis project Ga0153923, IMG submission 104682) | Attine ant fungus gardens microbial communities from New Jersey, USA - TSNJ007 MetaG | ecosystem: Host-associated > Fungi > Mycelium > Unclassified | place: USA: New Jersey, Brendon T. Byrne...
ACCCTCCGTCGCGCCAATTCCTCATCCGACACCTTCAGCTCTAAGCGCCTCGCGAAAATATCCAGTTCAATTTCGTCGCCATCCTGCACAAGCGCCAGCGTACCACCGACAGCAGCCTCCGGCGCCGCATGTACAATTAATGCGCCATAGGAAGTACCGCTAATCCGCGCGTCAGAGATGCGGACCATGTCGCGTATGCCCTGCTTCAGCAGCTTTTGCGGAATCGGGATTTGCCCGATCTCCGGCATCGCTGGAGCACCCTTCGGACCTGCGTTTTTAAGCACTAGCACACTATTCTCATCCACGACCAGATCAGGATCATCGATCCGCTTATTTAGATCGGCCGGGCTCTCGAACACTACTGCGCGTCCGATATGCTTTTTGAGATGAGCGGATACAGCGGTTTGCTTGATCAGCGCCCCATCCGGCGCCAGATTCCCGCGCAACACAGCAATTCCACCTTGGCTGTCGAGTGGCTCCTCCAAGGTACGAATCACATCTCCGTCAAGTGTTGCCGCCTGAACCAGATTTTCTGTAACCGTTCTGCCTGTTACAGTCAAACAATCCCCATGCAGCAGCGGCTCCAGCTCCTTCATCAGCGCGGGTACACCACCTGCCTCGAAATACTCCTCCATCTGATATTTGCCCGAAGGACGCAGGTTCAAAATAAACGGGGTCTGACTACTGATCCGGTCAAATGTCTCTAAAGGCAGCTTCATCCCCAGCCGCTGGGAGATCGCTATAAGATGGATGATAGCGTTCGTCGATCCGCCGCTCGCCATCGTAACTGTGATCGCATTCTCTATCGCCGCCGCAGTCATGATGTCGCGGGGACGAATGCCCTGACGAACCAGCTCTACGATCTGCTTGCCCGTTCGCTCGGACATATGCCTGCGTCTGCTGTCCGGCGCCGGAATAGCTGCACAGCCCGGTAACGCCATGCCGATCGCTTCGGCGATCGAGGCCATCGTGCTTGCTGTGCCCATCACCATGCAGTGACCGTCACTACGGCAAATTGCATTCTCTGCAACAGCCAGCTCTTCGTCACTTATATTTCCGGCTTTATGCTCCAGCGTAAAGCCATAACAATCCATGCACGCTCCAAGGCTACGGCCGCCCAGTCGACCGTTTAGCATAGGGCCACCTGTCAGCACAATGGCTGGAATATTGGCACTAGCGGCTGCCATCAGCTGAGCGGGTACCGTTTTGTCGCAACCCCCTAGCAGCACTACGCCATCAATGGGATGCCCTTTCATCATTTCTTCCGTATCCATCGCCATCAAATTACGCAACAGCATCGTTGTAGGCTTCACATAAGGCTCACCAATCGAGATCGTCGGGAATTCCATCGGCACTCCCCCTGCCTGCCAAACACCACGCTTCACATAATCCACCAATTCATTAAAATGGGAATGGCATTTATTCAGCTCACTGAACGTGTTGCAAATGCCGATCACTGGCTTGCGGAGATCTTCTTCGGTGTACCCCATAGACTTCGTGAAGGAACGATGGATAAATCCCCATAAATCTTTTTCCTGAAAATAGGCCTCGCTCTTCAACTTATCACCGGATTCAGCCACACTCTCCTCGCTGTCCCTGCACTCCGCCATGACCCCATCTCCTTTTAACAACCTCGCTTATAGACCAAGCACTTAATCCCTCAGATAAAACCAAGAATCTCCGGTGTTAGACGATGTATTATGTCCTCGATAAATTTTCGCGGTATTTGTGGCAGCTTCGTTCCCTCCGCCAGATCATTGATATGGTACAGAGCATCCAGCATCTTCTGTGTCCCAAAGAACGGATAATCCGACCCAAACAATATTTTATCTTGAACCCCATATTCCATCGCAGACACCAGTGCATTGTAAAATTGCCAAGGCCTACTTCCTAAAGCAGAAACATCCATATACAGATTAGGATGCTTGCGCACCAATGAAATACATTCATCAATCCATGGATGACCCATATGTGCCACAATCATCTTCAGCTTCGGAAAAGCACGGGCAATCGGGTCCAGCATCGCCGGCCTTGATGCATCCAGATAACCCTCCGGTACAAAAGAGGTTCCTTGATGCCAAAGAATAGGTACATCTAGCTGTTCTGCTTTGGCATAGAGGGCATAATGCCGGGGATCATCAGGATAAAAATTCTGATAGATAGGCGCAAGCTTCAGCCCTTTTAATCCCATCTCACGGATCGCAGTCTCAAATTCAGCAACACAATCCAGATGATTGGGATCTACACTTGCAAAACCGAATAATCGATCCGGATCCGTGCGACAGTAATCTGCGACATAAGCATTCGGCACAACCAGTCCCGTTGCATGCGCCGCCATGGCCAATACGATAGCACCAGAGAATCCTTCCAAATTACTACGATGTTGCTCGGGGATTGCTTCGATATTCATATCCGGTCCCCAAGCCCGTTTGATCGCCTCATCCGTAGGTCCTGAAACCATTCCCGGTCCAAACAAATGGGTATGACAATCGAAGATCATCCCTACTCCCTCCTATTCGCTAACCATCGTATTTGTAATGGCACCAAGCTTCTCAATCTGCACCGTGACCACATCACCAGCTTGCAAATAGACCTGATCCTCTGGAGGGTAACCCATCACTACGCCTTCTGGGGTTCCAGTCAGGATAATATCCCCCGGCGAAAGCGTCATACACTGGGATACATAGCTGACAATCTGCTTGCAATTAAAAATCATGTCCGAAGTGTTGGAGTTCTGACGCAGTTCACCATTCACCGAGCACTGAATATCGAGCTGATTGGGATCGCCTACTTCATCCGCAGTGACTAAGTAAGGCCCAATGGGTGAAAATTTATCGCAAGACTTTCCCGCTAGCCATTGACTCGTCCGCATCTGTAAATCTCGCGCCGACAAATCATTAGCCGTACAATACCCGAAGACATAATCCAGTGCATCTTCCTCCGTCACATATTTCGCGGTTCGTCCGATGACGATGCCAAGCTCTGCCTCGTAGTCTACCTTCTGGCTGTTCCTCGGAAGCGGAACTTCTGAGCCATGTCCTGTTAGTGTATTGTTAAATTTATTGAACAGGATGGGAAATTCGGGAATGGCCATCCCAGTCTCTTCCGCATGCCGGCGATAATTAAGGCCAATACAGATGATTTTTCCAGGATCAGTAACACAGGGACCGAATGCTAACTCATCTTCCTGCTTCAGCCAGGATGGATTCACTTCTCCTTCAGGCAGCTCATTCACAAAAATCCTCAGTTGGTTAAGTGCATCCTCCCCACCATCAAGCAATTGCTTAACCGTTACTGGAACCTCCGTCCGAGTGGATAATGCAGTCTGTGCCGCCTCAATATCCACCACACCACGGTCGGTTAGAACGCCCATATGATCATCTTCTTTTTGCAAAAAGGTAACTAGCCTCATCTATAACACTCTCCTTCACTTTATGCATTTTTTCCGAAGACAAGGCCACCATCCACATATAGCGGCGAACCCATTACAAACCCGGACTCATCGGAAGCTAGAAATAGTGCAGCTCGTGCCACATCCTCAGGTTTGCCAAGCTCACCGCTAAGCTGTCTACGCTTAATGGCCGCAACCGAAGCCTCTGGATCCAGAGAAGTCTTCAAATAACCTTCTACAAACGGAGTCATAATCGTACCTGGTAGCAGCGCATTTACACGAATGCCGTAAGGTGCATAATCAACCTGCATTGCTTTAGTTAAAGATAGAACAGCTCCCTTAGAAGCACTGTAGGAAGCTCGCTCTGCGACTCCGATTTCGGCGATGCCAGAGGACATATTAATGATAGAACCCTTCTTGGTCTTCATCATATAAGGGAGGACAGCCTTGCAGGTTAAGAACACACCCGTCACATTAACCCGCATGACCCTCTCCCATACTTCCTCGGAAACCTCATGTACCGCACCCACGCCACTGATTCCTGCATTATTAAAGAGCACATCGATACGTCCAAAAGTATAAAAGACTTGATCAGCCATCACGGTAGTACTGCTAGCATCGGTTACATCACAGGTTATGAACATCGCATTTCCACCCGTCGCCTCTATTTCAGTGACAGCGGCTTTTCCTGAATCCTCTTGGACATCGGCAATGATTACTGTCGCTCCTTCTGAAGCGAATAGTGCGGCCGTGCTTTTTCCAATCCCCGAGCCTGCTCCGGTTATAATGACGATCTTATCTTTGAGTCGCATCGCTTCGCCTCCTCATCTTACTCCTTAGCCTGAAAGTTTCCGGGCAGCAAGCCGCTCACTCCGGGCTTAACCATAAACAAACCGCCTGCAAACGGATAATCACGTAACTCTTTCTCGTGCATCCCTATCCTTGCAGTTGTAATGTAGAGTTCCGTTAGATCACTGCCTCCAAAAGTACACGAGGTAACCAGTGGTGCTGGAACTCGAATGAGTCCAAGCTGCTCACCCGTCTCCGGGTTCCATCGTGATACACAGCCGCCGCCCCAGTGGGCGACCCAAAGCATGCCTTCACTATCTATTGTCATTCCGTCCGGATAGCCAGTTGTTGTAGGAATTCGGAATGCTAATCTTCGGTTACTTATCCTTCCAGACTTTTCCTCGTAATCAAATACATCCACTTTCCTAGTCGGCGTATCAATGTAATACATCTTGCTGTGCGAATAATCCCAAGCCATACCATTCGAACAGCCGATGCCAGATAACACTTGGCGAGCGAAGCCGCCAGACTCCACGACATAGAAGCCTCCGTCTTTCGGCTCATCATCCATACTCATCGTCCCCACCCACAGTCGGCCTTGTCGATCGCATTTGGCATCATTTGCTCTGTTGCGTGGAAGATCCGCTTCTATTGAAGTCAGCAGCACCGGAGATCCTTCAGTTTGAGAAAGGTAGACCCCATCCTCCATAGCCAATAGAAGTCCTCCTGTTGTCGTAGGAATAACTGCACTGACCATTTGGTCGAAAGAGCGAACTACTTCACCACCAGTGATCGGGTCGTATATTCTAAGCTTCTTACCCGTTATATCGACCCAATACAACTGTTTGGATTCGGCATCCCAATGCGGCCCTTCACCAAGCTCAGCCTGAGCATCAATCATCAATTCTGCCTGAATTTCTGTAATTTCCAATACGTTCACTCCTTCTTCTATTTACAGCTCACTACCATTAGCCAAATGTCCACCATCCACACGAATGGTTTCTCCCGTTACATAGGAGGCTTCATCAGAAGCCAGAAAAAGAAATACATTGGCAGCTTCCCTTATCGTTGCCGCCCGCTTCATCGGTGTATGCTCCGAATAAGCCGGGAGCTTCGAAGCTTCGCGCAGCTTGCGGTCGAGGGGTGTATCCACAAATCCCGGTGCTACTGCGTTTACCCGGATACCATAAGCCGCCAGCTCCACTGCCATCGATTCCGTTAGCAGTATAACAGCAGCCTTAGAAGCATTGTAATGCGCGAGCTCCGAGCTTGCTGATAGACCATTTTTGGAACTCATATTTATAATGGCGCCTCCGCCACCCTGAGAAATCATTTGTCTCGCTGCAAGCTGACCTATTAAATAAACCGCCCTTACGTTGATATCAAATACTGCATTCCAATGCACAACCGAGATGTCGAGAAACTGTTCACGAAAGGCGATTCCGGCATTGTTCACTACAATATCTATCCCACCGAACCTTTCAAAGGCTTGGGCAACAGATTGTTCTAACTGTGAGACATCGCGAAGATCACATATCTCTACTGCAGCTTTTTCACCATAATCCTTCAAGGTTTCAAGTGCAATAAGAAGCTCCCCCTCACTTCGGTCCAGCAACACCACCTGAGCGCCTTCTTCCAGAAATCGATGGGCGATCCCCAGTCCAATTCCTCTTGCTGCACCTGTGATTAGCGCTCTTTTGCCAGCCAGCCTCATGTACATCACTCCCTCGGATCTTGTTCAGAGCACACCATATTTATCGTAGACCTGCCGCAAGGTATATCCTTCGAGCAGTTCATCCCGTGTATGATTCTCGCGAGTCACCTTATCCTTAGCTAATTGGAACACTTCATCGATGATGGCGCCCGGAATCACAACGATACCATCACGATCACCAAAGATTACATCTCCGGGATGGACCATTACGCCACCGCATAGCACCGGAATGTCATAGTCGATAACAATTCCACGACCTTGAGAATCAACAGGTTTGGTCCCGGTAGCAAAGACAGGAAAACCAAGCTCCAGAATTTTAGCAGTATCACGGATTAGTCCATCTACAATGGCTCCGCGGCCACCTCTCATTTTGGAAGCCGTAGACAATAGCTCTCCCCACAGTCCGTTCTGCCGCGATTCATTCGTACAGCCGATGACAATCTCACCGGGCTTAACGCTGTCCACCGCCTCAATCTCCTTCGTGTAAGGATCTTCCGGCAAATGATGAATATCCACAGACAGAATGGTCTTTGCTCTTCCGGCAACGATCCAGGTAGGATCTATCGGGTTGATATTTTCCCGCATCACCTGATTACGATAGCCCAATTGATCCAACGTGTCAGAGATTACCGCAGAGTAGAGCTTTTCACACATGCTATCGAACAATTCCTGATCCTTCATAGGCGGTTCCATCCTCCTCAAAGTTTTGTACTTACAGCATCCTCATTTAATTAAACGCACGGGTTGGCCTGCATGAGCAGATTGATAAGCGGTAAGTGCAACCTCTGTGGATCGGAGTCCATCTATTCCTGAAATCGGTACCTCCACCCCTTCTAGAAGCGCCTGTACAAAAGCCTTTAGCATCAGTTCATTCATGTCATCTCCCCAGAAGGACCAGTTCCCTTTGCCAGATGCTCTTCCGTATACATTGTTTTTTTGGTTAAAAGCATCTATGGAGATGACACCTTTAGTTCCAATGATTTCTAGGGTCACATCCCCCCATATGGGGAAGCCGGGATTGCGTGACCAGCTAGGATCCAGCACTCCGAACACACCATTCTCAAAAGTTACATGCACCATTCCAGCATCATCGATCGTCCGCTTGCGCTCTGAATCAAATAAGGTATCCGCATAGGCATACACCTGTTCTACAGAAGAACCGGAGAACCAGTTCATCAGATCCATCACATGCACAGTGTGATCTAGAACAGCACCGCCTCCCGATAGGGCTTCATCAGAGAACCATCTAGGTCCCGGAAAAGAACCTCTGTTAGTTCCTTTAAAAGCAATAATTTCACCAATATCGCCGCGATCTAGTGATTCCTTAGCCCGAACAACCGGAGTGAGGAAGCGGCAAGGAAAAGCTGTCATAAGCTGTACTCCCTCTTCAGAGCAGACCGAAATCATGCGTTGCATTTCTTCCACTGACAGACCTAGCGGCTTCTCGCACAGTACATGCTTGCCCGCTCGGGCTGAAGCGATGGTTAGCTCAGCATGATAGACATTTTCCGAGCAAATAATTACGGCATCTATATTCGCATCTTCCAGAAGTTCCTTGTAGTTAGCATAATAGGGAATCGAATGACGTTCTGCGAGCGCCTGTGTGCGCTCTGGCACCTCATCAGCAATTCCACTGACCGTCACTTCAGACATGTGCAGTAAACTTGCCAAATAGTCAAAAGCATGCGCATGCGCGAAACTGATCATGCCAATATTCAAACGGCTCATTAAATATCCCCCTTCACTTCAAGCTTCACCGGTTGATGGGTCATTGCCGATTGTTGAGCGGCTTCAGCCCAGCGTACAGCTTCCAGCGCATCCTGTGCAGTGACTATCGGCTCTTCCCCACTTGTTAGACAGCTTAGAAAATGCTCCAGTTCCAAATAATACGGGTCCTTCAGCAGCACACTCGAAGGTGTCTCCACAAATCCCGATGTAGAGCCCGTCGTTATCGACTTGCGAATATGTAGACTTTCGCCATCCCCGGTCCCGCCTGAGATGATTCCTTCCGCATCCGCATATTCAAAAGAGGAGTGGAACGACCCTGGATACCCCCAAAATGCTTCAAGCTGTGCAATAGTTCCATTCTTGAACCGGAAAGTGGCTGAAGCATAATTTATGTCTTCAGACTGGTGCTGGAACGCATATACTTCACGGGCTTCACCAAAAGCCCCACGAATGTAGTCAATGTCGTGAATCATTAAATCCATAATGACGCCACCGCTAAGAAATGGATCCCGAAACCACGCTTGCACGTTTCCGGGATGTGAACCCGCCCGTTTAGCATGGTATATTCCGCCTTGAACACTGCCAAGCTGCGTTATTCCCTCCGCAAGCTGTCTGTAAGAAGGAAAGAAACGAACGACATGGCCCACAAACAAATGTACACCGCGCTCGTTGCAGTAACGAATTGCCTCTTCCGCTTCCTGCGAAGTGAGTGCGAGCGGCTTCTCACAGATCACATGCGCACCATGGTCAGCCGCAATCCGTACCAGTTCTACATGCAAATAGGTCGGCACAGCAATACTGACCACCTCTGGCTTTACCTGCTCGAGCATTTCTTGTACAGATGTAAAATAGCTAACGCCCACTAAATTTCCTAGCACCTCAGCGGCTTTTTCAACGATGTCACATACGGCTACAAGCTCAGCTTCGGGCATGGACTTGTAGCGATCCGCATGAACAGTCCCCATGCCACCGCATCCAATCACTGCTGTCCTAATCAATACACTACACTCCTTTCAGATTGTGCTTTCCTTTACAGACGAACATCAGCACCGCTTACCCGGCTTTCGTTGGCCGCTTCGATGAAGCGAATCAACTCTAGTGTTAGGGAAGATCGTACTGGTGGACAGTCCCCTCGCGCCATAGCTATAAATTTCTTCAGTAATTGCTGATGTCCTGCGTTGTAATTTGCTCCGAGCGCGTTAATTCCGTTACTCCCCCGTTGACGATGCAATACGATATAGAAATCAGAGCCGCCTGTACGGTTTCCGCGGATCGTCCCGATTCGCCCGTCCTTCCACTGGCCGACTACCCATTCTTGCGTATCGTTACTGACGGCACGTACGCAATGGCAACCTTCTCCAAGGGCGGCATATAACATCTCAGCAGCGTGTATGCCATACCAGAATAACCCCGGTTGTGTCGGCTGTAGATCGAGTGGTCCAGTGCAATCCGCACCTAGAATAGCACCTGCACTTTCATCCTCTAAGAGGGCTACCAGCGGTCCACCGAAACGTAGCATAGAGCTGGAGAAAAATGGCGTTCCATACCTCTCCGCCAATTCCACAATCACCTTCGCATCTTCAGAAGAAACCGCTAACGGCTTGTCAATGAATACCGGCTTTCCGTAAGGAGCCAGCACCGCAAATTGTTCCTTGTGCACTCTCCCATCTACAGAAGTCAATAGAATCGCATGGGATCTCACCGCAACTTCTTCTATAGAATCGAGCAATTCAACCCCATATCGCTCTTGCAATTCACTGCTAATCGGTCTCACACGTGAATAGCTTAGCTCGAAATCAAGAGAACCCCCCGGATAACCGCAGTGTAGCCTGCCACCCGGAATATATAGCGGATGAGATTCATCATTTAGCAGCGCCGCGAAAATCCTGCTATGTGAAGTGTCCATTCCTACCATACCGATCTGCAGCTCTTCCATTTCAACAACACCTCTTATTCGGTTGACAGCCCCATGGAGTGATCTACTTATTTAAGAATTAAACGTTCTTCTCTGAAACGCTCAAGTAGTTCCATGTATTCTTTTCCCACTTGTTCGATGCTGTAAGTAGTTCTAGCTTTCTGTTCTCCCAATGACTTCAAGCCTTCCCTCAGACTATTCTGCTCCAGCAGTGCGCTCAATCTGTCCACACACTCCTCTTCATTGCCTGATTCGTATAGGGAAACACTTAACGGACCATCCAATAATTCCGGCAACGCCCCTACACGCGGAACCACTACCGGACACCTGCAGGCCATCGCCTCCAGTACGGTCATCCCAAAAGATTCATTGGTCGTGGTACTAATATATAACCCACCATTCTGCGCAACCGATGAATAATAGCGATGCATCTCATCGTAATCCACTTTGGGAATCCACTTGAAATGCTTAATCCCCTGCTGTTCTACCTTTACCATCAGCTGTTTCTTGATCTCATCGGGAGCAGTATAACCCCCAACAAGCATAAATTGCAGCTCTGGCATCTTGGCATTCAGCATTCCAGCAATGTTCAAATAGGACGACCAGTTCTTGTGATCATCCAGTTTACCCACCCACAAAATAGTGGCAGGCTCCTGCTCAATACCCGCTTCATATCGGAACAAATCGGTATCCAGGCAATTATTAATATGATAAGCACCCGCTATGCCGATACCGTCCAAATAATCCTTCATGTAAGCGGAGGGAGTGATCACATAGTGAAAAGGCAAACTATCTTTCGTTGCTGCCAACTTCTGTAAGGGTTCGGAATAGGTGGTATGTACCTCATGAATAATAACCTTTCCCTCTTGTACAGGCCCAAGTGCTTCATACAGCTCGTAAGTATCAATAGTAATAATGACATCGAAATCATAGACTTCCATGTAGCTCTTAATTTCTTCAACTGTCCCCAGAATTCGGACATGCTCGTATCCATCAAAAGCGCTTGCCCCGCCGTAATCTTCCAAAAAAGCAAAATGTACTTCCGAGTGGTGCCGCAAAAATTTGAATCTATTTGCAAGTTGAGTGGTAACCCCACCTAGAATACAGAATTTATAAAAATATAAGATTCTCATCATCCCTCACCCTTCGCCAAGGATAGTGCAGACCTTACTTGCACATCCGATACAATGCTGTAGTTCTTGCAAAAAATAGATCACCCTCACGGTCGATTGCCAGTAGCCGCGCATCGTCATCCAACACCTCAAGCTCCTCATTCCGCATATTAAACTTGAACAAGCGATTCATCGACACGCCGTACAACATGCCTTCCTTATAAAGCAGTTCATTACCACTGCGCCAAAAATGAGTCACTACATTCCAGTCCATGGGGAACAATGAGTAAGTCTTTATAGTTTGCTTAAGCTGTGGATCGAACCGAAATAACAGTCCCGCCGTCAAACCCCAAAGATGCCCTGCATCATCTAGAACCAAAGCAGAAATTGCTCTTTCCCCTTGTACCGGTACACCTTCCCATACTTTGCAGCGCTTCTCTAGATCCCAAATCATTAGAGAGGCATCCGCACGCTGAGGAGCAATCCCAAGTCCACCCCAGACGGACCCTCCAGCAAACAACAGCTGATCACTACTGACAAGGGACACTACACTCTGCTGCGGCAAAAGATTTCTAAACACCTCACGCACACCTCTCGCAGGATTGTACAGTGTCAACGCTCCTCCATGCCGACCATAGGAAGGAACCGTTCCAATTGCCAGCTCTTCTCCTACCCAAGCCCAAGCAAAAGGGCGGTCCTGCTCCTCTTCCTGTAAGGAAAATAGCAGCTCTGGATTCTCTCCCGGCTTCCAATCTTCATTCGGGTCATATTTGAAAATATTCGCTCGCGGATATACACCTAGATAAAGACAATCGCTCCCAGCAAGCATACCTTCCGTCTGACCAATGCCCCGATATGAAATGATCTCGTCGGCTGCCTTATCGAATCTGGACAGCCCACCTGCGAAATACCCTCCGATGTAGAGAGCATCATCAGGTCCATAGGTCATAGACTGCAAATGGACCGATTGACCTTGCAGGCCGAAGTCTTTGACCGTATACCGATCCGTCGCCGGATCGTAAATCCAGCAACTCCCGTCCCTGTATACACCCGTTAAGCAGCTCTCTTTCCGATTTAGAGTATGGTTATTCAGCCAGCCATAATCACCTGCCGGCTCCGGCATAGCTAGTGAAGTAACGAACAGGCTTCCAGTCCGGACATCATAACGCTGCAAATAGTCATCTTTAATGAAATACACATTTCCCAGCTCATCCGGCGGCGAAACACTAAGTCCACTCACATGATCCAAAGTGTCTCCCCACTCCTGCAGTTCCAGATCATAAATGTACAACCGTGCAGACGGTGTGATTCGAGCAAAAAGCTTGCCCTGAACGATGTTCAAGTCATACACCAGTTGCTCGCTTTTACATTCATCTGGCAGCCTGATTTCCGAGCGTTCTCCCGTCTCCGTATCCAGTACAACAATATGTGGGGTTTGTGTACCAACTCCCACATAGAGCTTACCGTTCCATGCTTCCATAGAACGCGCATACTGTTCTCCAGCTACCATAGCACCGTAATCCCTAAACACTCCTGTCGCTGGGTCATACTGGAACACTTTCCCCCCAGGATAACATCCCCCATAGATCCTGCCTTGCGTATCTGCTGCCAACCGCCACGTATAGAATTCACCGGGAATCATCTCACCCAGGTTCTCCACACCATTCTCATGAGTGTACCTGTACAAAACGCCACTTCCCCCGATATACACTCCGCTGGTTGTTAAGACTACACCCCAGCAATGATCCGAGCCTTCCAGCGCATACCGTTCCACCGCTTGTTCACCACTCGGGTCTAGAACAAATAAGATACAAGGACTTCCGGAAGAAACAGCGTAGATCCGGTCTGCCCCTTGCCATGTTCCATAAGCTGAGGCCCAAACCGCCAGACCGTTCAGTGGTTCACCGATCCGCAGCGCCTTCATCTGCTCCCGCCTTCTTTCGTCAGCTGTTCCTCCACCTTCGTTTCACATCCAGAGACTGCCGCAGGATAAGCTAAGACCGCTCCCAACAGATCCACCGGGTCCTCTGCATAACGCCGAAAGGCTTCTTCACAGCGTTCAACCGGGAATATCGCGCTAATCAACGGCTTAACCTGAATGTCCCCTTCAGAGATTAAGCGAATATATTCAGCCATATTACGACCTTCCGTCCACCGCACGTAGCCGTAAGGATAGTCGATCCCCTTCCGCTCATAGATAGGATCATATCGTCCGGGACCTCCGGCTCTAGAAATCAGCACTTGGGCTTCCTTACCGAACATCAGATCACGAGAGAAATCAGGCTTAACATCTCCAACCAACAGTACCTTGCCGCGATCCCGTACCCACTCTAGCGCTTGATCAATAAGGTCTCCGGTTTTACCGCCGGCGCATACAATGACTGCATCTGCTCCCATGCCTTCCGTCAGGTTAGCAAGATGTTCCCTAACCTTCTCCGGGCTAGTAGCGATATGTCTAATTCCAAGGCGCTCAGCCATCTCACAGCGCTCTGCAAGCAAATCATAGACGATCACCCGGCATCCTGCCGCCTTAGCAATTTGAGCAATCAACTGCCCAAGAATTCCGGCACCGATCAGGACAAGTGTCTCCCCAAACTGTAGTGCAACCTGCCTTACTGCATGTACTGCAATGGCTCCAAGCCCTACTGTTGATGCTTCCTCCGAACTAACATGGTCAGGAATGGGCACCATCAGATGCTGAGGCATTAGCAGCCATTCTGCATGCTTTGCATAAGGTCCGCCGTAACAAGCTACCCGAAGCCCCTCAGGCCAGTGTTCCATGCCTTTCCCACGTGTTCGGATTACACCCGCTGCACTGTATCCAAGTACAATTTGTTGCGTACGGTGCAGGCCATTCATCATCATTTCCGTTCCGGGGCTAATCGCCGAATATTCAGTCTGGACTAGTACAAATCCATCTTCAATGACTGGTGTCAGAACATCCGACATGCGAATCTGTCCTTCCTGAGATATTACCGCCTTCATATGTCTTCTCCTCCCGACTGCTTCAGAAACGATTCCGTCACATGCAGCATCTTTTCTATCGCCGTTACTCCTTTAACGCACCGATCATTACGCCTTTTACAAAATATTTCTGCAAAAATGGATAGATCATTAGAATGGGAACGGTAGCAATGATAATCGTAGCGAATTTAATAGATTCACTAATACGAAACACCTCATCTTGGGTAACGCCGGCCAGCATATTTTGCGCAGAGGATTGAATCAGGATTTCCCTCAATATCAATTGAAGCGGGAACAAATTCCGATCCTGTAAATAAATCATGGCCGAGAACCAACTGTTCCAGTGGCCTACCGCATAGAAGAGGGTCATCACCGCCAGAACCGGCATGGAGAGCGGAAGCACGATCCGCAGTAAAATTCTGAAATCGTGAGCGCCGTCTATCTTGGCAGACTCTATCAAACTATCAGGGATAGACTGAAAAAAGGTCCGCATCACTATCAAATTGAAGGCACTAACCGCACCAGGCAACAGCAGCGCCCACCGCGTATCATACAAGCCAAGCTCACGGACATTCAGATACGCAGGAATTAGACCACCACTGAAAAACATCGTGAACACAATGAAAGCCATAATGACATTTCTCCCCTCCAGATTCTTTCTGGACAGAGGATAAGCCCCAAGTGTAGTTAGTACCAGATTAATCAACGTACCGACAATGACATAAAAGAAAGTATTTCCGTAAGCCGTCCATACCCGCGTATCCTCAAATACCAGCTTGTAAGCATCCAGATTAAAGCCGATTGGAAAGAAGCTTACCTTCCCCGCAGCAATAGCATGAGCATCGCTGAATGAGGAGACCAGCACGTACCACATCGGGTACAGGAACAGGAAAGAACACAAGATCAGAAACAGCACATTGCAGCTGTCGAAAATGATTTCACCCATACTGCGTTTCACAACCATTGTCTACCCTCCTAAAAATCGTACAAAACTCGTATCGGAAGCTATGCTCACCATAGACTGCTCTCAGTTGTTTTCCGGCTAATACGGTTGGCTAGAACGAGTAATGTGAAGTTAATTATGGAATTGAATAATCCTACCGCGGCAGAAAAACTGTAATTCGCTTCCATCACACCTCGTCTATAAACAAATGTTGAAATAACATCCGCAGTGACGTACGTTCCAGGATTGTAAAGCAATATAATTTTGTCCCAGCCCACATTCAGCAGGGTACCCACATTCAGAATCAAGAGGATTAACACCGTAGGCAAAATCCCAGGCAGCGTTATATTCATTAGCTGCTTCCATCGCCCTGCTCCATCTACAACTGCAGCCTCGTACAGGCTCGGATTGATGCCAGATAACGCCGCTAAGTAGATAATTGAGTTCCAGCCCAGGCCCTGCCACATGCCAGAACCCACATAGATCGTTCGAAACCATTCCGGCAGAATCAGGAACTGAATAGGCTCCGAGATCAGGCCGATGCCAAGCAACAGGCTGTTAATAATGCCTCCGGGCTTGGTGAAATCAATAATCATCCCGCAGATAACGATCAGCGAAATAAAATGCGGCAAATAAGACACGGTCTGCAGAAAGGACTTCAGCTTCTTGAGCCGCAGCTCATTGAGCAGCAGTGCAAAAGCAAGTGAAGCAGGAAAAATGAAGATGAGTGAGTAGAAACTCATTAAGAAGGTATTTTTAAGCAGTCTGAGAAAATAATAGCTTTCGAAAAACTTCTCGAAATTCTTGAAGCCCACCCAAGGACTATCCGTGATCCCTAAGTAGGGGTTGAAATTCTTAAAGGCAATGATCGCCCCATACATCGGCTTGTATTCAAAAATCAGAAAATACAAAACCGTAGGAAGGAGCATGAGATAAAGATAGCGATTGGAGGCTATCCGCTTCCAGGGAATCGGACTCCTCTTGACCGGAAGCTTCCTGCTTTCAACTTTAGCGACTTTTACAGGTACAGCCATATAGTTCTCCTCTCCCGGACACTGGCGTTAGTCATAGCTGTCATGTGGCGAGCGGTCACAAAGTACTCTCTGAACCGCTCGGCCCACAACAACCTCCTCACAAGCTGAATCATTTCCCTTTAAATCGCTCGTATGCAACCTGATACTCTTTTAATACATCGTTAATTCCCATCTTCTCAAGTTGCTTCATTACTTTGTCATAGTCCTCAATCTTTTGGCGCCCCATGATCATGGCATTGATTGTTTCGGCTACATAGGTCTGAATATCGGCCATCAATGGAACAACTACATCGTTTTCCTCTGTTGTGAATTGGACTGGAGGCAACTTGCTATCAAAATCGATATAGTCACTATATAACTCGAGCGGATTCTCCGTTTGCCCGTTAGCTTCTCGGATTTGTTCAGCATATCTGGTATCCGCTACCGTAGCCCAGCTTCCGCCCCCGATCGTATGGTTCAGCAGCTCTTGCGTATTTGTGAGGCCATTGGTCGGATGAGTTACTTCTTTCTTATAAATCGGTTCTCCGTTTACCAGATCATATGACTTGCCTTCAACCCCAAAGTTGTTCAGCAGAATGCCTTCTTCTGAGTATTGATAATCCAGCCATTTCATCACTTCCTCAGGATGTTCCGTCCGCGAGGAAACCGCTAATCCGTGTGCTGCTGCTTGCCAGCGGAAGGAGACATGACGTTGATCACCGTTCGGTCCTTTAGGTGGAATGGCTGGTGTAATTTTGAAGGTTGGATGTTTGCCCTCCATTAGGGTAGTAAAGTTCCCCATGTAGGAGCCAGACCAGCCAAACCATGCCCCTGCCACATCGGTAGTCACCTTCTCAGTCAGCGTCTGGAATGTGGTATCTACCAGATAGTTCGGGTCAAGCAATTGTTCATCGTAAAGACGGTGCAGATAGGTTACGACATCCTTGAATTTAGGATCATTCGGGCCATATTTTACTTGGCCATTATCCACGAAGAATCCGTAATCGACGCCAAAGGCAGGCGCGAATAACAACATGATATTTTCCAAGTTGACTGTGACTAGTGGAATTTCATCCTTCTTGCCGTTTCCGTTGGCATCCTGCTCCCTAAAAGCCTTGAGCATGTTATACCAATCTTCGGTAGTTTCCGGCATAGACAGACCCAGCTTATCGATCCAGTCTTTCCGTACTTGCGGGAACATTTGAGTGAGATCCTGTGAATCAAGAACGAGATTAGGCAGGTAAAAAATGTGGCCTTCAGGCGAAGTAATTTGTCCCCGGATATCCGGGTTGTCGTCGAGGATTTTCTTGAAGTTTGGCGCGTTTTTCTCAATTAAATCTTCCAGGGGAAGCAGCGCGCCTTGTGTACCATATTTTCCGGAATCCGTGCCCCATAGATCATTGTAGATAATGTCCGGCAGCTTACCAGATGACATCAATAGGCTAAAGGCTTCCGCACTGGCTTCCGTACTATGCTGAAAGTCAATATGAATGTTAGTGTTCTCTTCCATTTGCTGAAAGGATAATTTCTCATTAAAATTAGTTCCTCTGAAATTGCCGCCGCTGGGTGACCAAAGTGACAGTTCAAGCTTATCTGAAACAATCGGGAGCTGCAGACCACCTACTATTTTACCTTCCTTAGCGGGAGCTTGCGTAGCCTTCTGAACTTCCGCAGTAGGAGCTGCGGTATTGCCAGTCTTAGTATTCGAACCGCCGCAAGCAGATACGAGTGTAACTAATGACAACAGGACAGGCAGCAGCAGAACTAATTTCCTTTTAGCAACATTCATAATTCAACCCCCTATTAATAACTAAAAAATAAGATAATCATTATGATATATTCACTAACATCAATCAGAAGGAATCAAAGATACATTAATAAATTTTTAAATGAGTAATCACTCTGAAAATTACCTTTTATAGGGGATATCCTCCTTTCAACTGCCTTTTTTCTACTTTAATTAGAGGAAAACATCTGTTCTGACTTCTTTTTGATTTACATTTCAGAGTATCAGATCTCTTATTTCGCTAATCTGATATATATCTGATGTATTTCATTATATTTTCCAGCCTACATGATGTCAATATAATAATAAGAAATATCTCTAATTAGTGTAATCTTATATAACATGTACCTGTCGCAAAATGTTGAAATCCCTCAAATTTAATAGAAAACGCTTACAAAATCACTCGTATTTAACCACTTTAAATAAACCATCTCTCATCTCATACAGATTAGGCACAATATACAACTTCTGCTTGCTTTTATTTAAAAAAATGCGTAATAATGGCCCACCAGCACCATTATCACGCTTTACTGATATTCTAAAGAGAACAGCCTTCGCAGAAAAACACCTTTTAAACCTTCTGATCGGCAGCATCCTGTTCCGAGATTAAGAGACTCAATTCCTCATGAAGCGTTTCCTCATCAATCATCTTTGACCAATAAGCGTTCAACAATTTACGAAAGCTTTTTAGAACGGCTATAGAAAGTCCTAAATCTTTAAGGTAGGAGAAGGTTGGAAATAGCTCTCTGTACATCAGATATCTCGAAGGACGATTCAAATGATCCGCCGTACTCATCTCAGCGATCCGCTTTCGAGCTGGAATACTTACTGTGCGTTCCCGAATAATTTTCTGCGCTTCTACGGAAGCAAGGAAGTTAACGAATTGACGAGCCGCTTCCTTTTGTCGTGAATTCCCGACCACAGCCGCTCCGATCGTGACCAGTAATGTCTTCTGCGGATCTTTTGTTTTCAGCCTAGGTAACGGAGCAAGATCATAGTCCAGCGTTAAGGCCTTGAATTCATTTAAATTGAAAAAGGTCGTCAGAATCATAGAAACTTGTTCTTGGACAAACAAAGAAATCGTCTCATCCTCATGATTGCCAGCAAGATATTTAGGGAAAATCTGATGGTTGTTCACGAGACGGCTATACACACTGAGACTATTTGCCGTCTCCGGACTAAGTGTACGGTGCTCGGTCCCGTCTACCACGGTTTGAATCCCGCTCTGCAGCAGGAATACAGAATAACGGTTCTCGGAAGCAGGCACAAAATAAATGGCATGGCGTCCACGTTTCTCTGCCAACTGACGAGCCGCCTCAATCAAGTCATCCCAGGTCCAATAGCTATCCGGCTCAGGAAGATCTGCTTCCCGAAAATGCGCCTTGTTGTAGCACAGCACCACGGGGGAGAAGGAAATCGGATAAGCATACAACTGTTCTTCATGATAGAAAGCTTCTGTCGCGATTGGATATAATTCAGGATCAGGATCAAGCGATTCCAGCAGCTCAGCCGAGCCATTTTCAGCCATTTCCTGAAATTGCGTGCTATTCAGCGATACGGCATCAAGCATCCCATTATTGATCATCTCTACGGCAGAATTCACATGGTCAAAATCATTTAGCGCCAGCGGAAGAATATGAATACCGGGATGCAGTCGATGAAATTCACCAATTAGATCATCCAGCAGAAAGTCCTTGGACAGCGAGGCACTGCAGCCAAAATGAATACGAATTCTCTCCTGCACGGACTCCATAACCTTGCTTCCGACACGGTCGATTTTGACGATAAGGCCTTCTTGGACTAACACATCCAGCCCTCTTCTGACCGATTTATTGCTTAACTCAAACTGCTTGGCTAGCATACTCTCTGCTGGCAGATAAGCACCTGGCTGTAGCACTCCACTTAGGATATCCGTACGAATCTTACCCACCATATGATCCAGTCGCTCTCGGAAGGAATGACGACCTGATTTATTATTCATGTACAATTCTCCCCGAAAAATTCAAATTTACATCATCTCACTCTTATTTTGCGTCAACTCTGAATTGAAGTCAAATGGAAATTCCAGCAAATGCCATAAGAAAAGCCACCTGATTAGAGGTGGCAAACTTCCAAATTATCTATACGTAGGAGATTTCGCTATGCTAATTGTGTAATAACGAGATGAGCTGAAACAGATCTTGTTCCTCCAGCAAGAGGAGTAATAGTAAGTGCGGTGGAATTGCCAGCAGGATTCCGAACTGTCAGTATGGTGTTAATGACCGTTGTTTGCACTATAGCCATTTCTACGATTTCTGATGTACCTGTCGCACGTCCAACTACCGTATAGGCCAGATCTGCGCCATTAAGAGTCAAGATGAGTTGGCCTGCTTCGGTTACACTAACCTGAAACAACACCTGATAAGTCCCTATTGCCGCTAAATTAAAAGAACTAGGGCCCGTTCGTGCAATCGTCGTCCCGCTGGTAGGGCCATTTTGAGGAAAACTCACGTCTGTGCCCGGTGCTACAGTTGCTGCATTATCAGGGGGCATCAGGGCAAAAAAATCAGCAAAACCTAATACTCCTCCTGCTGCTCCGGTCGCTCCGGTCGCTCCGGTTGCTCCTGCGACTCCTGTCGCACCGGTTGCTCCGGCCGCTCCTGGTGCCCCGGTTGCTCCTGCTGCTCCTGCTGCTCCTGGTGCCCCGGTTGCTCCTGCTGCTCCTGCTGCTCCTGGTGCTCCGGTTGCTCCTGCTGCTCCTGGTGCTCCGGTTGCTCCCGCGGCTCCCGGCGCTCCTGCCGCTCCAGTTGCTCCCGCGGCTCCCGGCGCTCCTGCTGCTCCGGTTGCTCCCGCTACCCCTGGCGCTCCTGCCGCTCCAGTTGCCCCTGTCGCTCCCGCGGCTCCCGGTGCTCCTGCTGCTCCTGGTGCTCCTGGTGCTCCTGCCGCTCCGGTTGCTCCCACTGCCCCCGGTGCTCCAGCCGCTCCAGTCGATCCGGTTGCTCCCACAAAACCTTGTGGTCCTATTGCTCCTGCAGGACCAGGTAAACCTTGCGGTCCCTGAGGACCTACGGCACCTTGTGCACCCGGCACTCCTTGCGCACCCTGAGGACCAACGGGTCCCGCTACACCCTGTGGACCTATTGCTCCCGCTGGTCCAGGTTGACCTTGCGGTCCTTGGGGTCCTGGGGGCCCACCGGCGGGACCTTGAGGTCCTTCTGCTCCTTGGATTCCTCGTGCTCCTTGGGGTCCTGGTACTCCTTGGGCCCCTTGTACTCCTTGGATTCCTTGTGCTCCTTGAGGTCCTGTAGCACCAACGACTGTTGGAGTGGTAACATTTACTTCGGGCGGAGGACATGTGACTTGTACAATCTTCTTAATAACTTTTCGACGATGTTCTTTTCTTTTTCTTTTCGAAGGAAATACAGTGGCGATTTTTTTCTTATGACATTTTTTATCGTCTGGACAACTCAATACGTACACCTCCCTATAAAGATAGTTCAGTGTACGCATCTTATTAATTTTAGTCATGGACCAATAACTAGTTTTCGCTAGACTGGAATCTATATCCAGAAAAAAGGGCTATAATTATAGGGTGCCGCCCTTGAGCACACTACAATGTCCACACCAACTTGGATTGCTTTTCGTATTTTATTACTAGGACAACTGACACTTCCCTATTAGACCCATATCTATGATTTGGGTCTTTTTTTATTTTTATAAATCATCCCTCAAACTCAGTTTATATCGCTTAATTCGCTTTCTGATTTCATAAAAAACAGCCCCCAAATCCTGGGGGCTTCTAACCATTAATTATTATATTTTATCAGCAGGCTTACGGATCGCATTGCCCACCTTCACAAGAATATCAGACATCGAAGTCTCATCATTTACATCATAATCATCAATGTTCAAACGAAGCACTGGGCAAGCTGTAAACTCATTGATCCATTTCGAATATCTGCCATGCATATGCTCCCAGTAGGAAACATCCGTTTGAATTTCCATCTCGCGGCCGCGTTCATTAATTCGGGTCAGGATGGAAGGCAGGCTGCCTTCAATATAAATCAGCACATCAGGGTGCGGGAAGTACGGCGTCATAACCATAGCTTCATACAAGCTGGTGTAGGTTTCATAGTCTGTTTTGGACATCGTACCTTGATCTGCATGCATTTTCGCAAAAATACCGGTATCTTCATAGATGGAACGGTCCTGAACAAAACCACCGCCGAGTTCGAACATCTTTTTCTGCTCTTTGAAACGTTCAGCAAGAAAATAGATTTGCAAGTGAAAGCTCCATCTCTCAAAATCATGATAGAACTTTTCGAGATAAGGATTGTGATCGACCTGTTCTAACGAGGTTTGAAAATTAAGTCTTTTGGCCAAGGCGCCTGTTAAAGTGGATTTCCCCACCCCGACAGTTCCAGCCACGGTAATTATGGCATTTTCCGGGATATGATATGAATTCATTTCATTAGCTCCTTTATATAAGAGACAATTTCAGTGAAGTGTTCTGGATTCTCCACGAAATCGACTGCATTTCCATCAATGGTAATAATAACGGTCGAAGGCTCCTGAATGGCAAGAGCGGCCATCGCGTCATCATAATCTTTAATTAATTGCTCCAAATACGCAGTATCCATCCCCTCTTCAAAGGGCCGCCCACGTTTTTCAATTCTGGTTAATAACGTATCTAAATTGGCCTTAATATAGAGGATAATATTTGGCTTTGGCAGGTCATCCGTAAGCACATGATAAATTTGCCGATACTTTTCACGTTTCGTTCCATTCAGCGTTCGTTCTCCAAAGATCAGGTTCTTATAAATATGGTAATCCGAAATGACCGGGATCCCTTTATCTATGTATTGTGTAACGGTATCTTCAAGCTGTTTATACCGATTACAGAGAAAAAACATCTCCAGTTGAAAGCTCCAATCGTCCATGTTCTCATAAAATTTAGCTAGAAACGGATTCTCATCGACAATCTCTTTAATGATCGGTAAATTTAACTCCTCTGCTAGCATAGACGCTAATGTTGTTTTTCCAGCCCCGATTGGGCCTTCCACTGCAATAAACGGTGCATGTCTCATTGACGCTGACTTCCTCCTCAGATACGAACCTTTCAATAGCTAATCAAGCATAAACGCCTTCGGCGTCTTTATAAGGACGGTAAGTGTGTATGCGAGAAATATAAGGATAAAGTATAGTGTGAAACTTATACTTTCTTTATTTAAAACAGACTAAATTATTGTATCACATGAGACCTTTCTTGTGAGCGGGTAAATAAGAAGAAACTTTTCCAGTAGTTCTAGCGTCTAAATGTAAGATAATGGATTAAATCGTGAACATATCAAATTTATCTAATAAGAAAAAGAGAGGTATTCCTATGAAAAAAAAATGGATCAGCATGGTTAGTGCTCTTCTAGTATTAAGCCTCGCCTGTAACGTAAGCGCAGCTGCAGCTGCAGAGAACACAACCACGACTACCAACCTCACTTCGTATGGCGCGGATTATCTGACCAAAACAGATGGTTCCTTCTGGGTATGGGGCGGTAATCGCTCCGTCCCCACGCAAATCCATGACCTGAATGAGGTACAAGCATACTTTGGTTCCCAATATGTAATGAAGAAAGACCTTTCGGTCTGGCAATGGAGAACATCGGCATACTCTGAAGCTGTTAAAGTGACCCCTGTTCAAGAGCTAGACAATCTGGTCGATATGTTCATGACGGGAAATAGAACGATAGCCCTTAAGGGAGACGGGACGATTCTAAGCGCCCCCCTTTCGTCCGATGGACTCACTACCTCCGCGTTCACACCCGTTTCCGGCGTCGATAACGTGGCTGCTGTGGGCGGTTACTATGAGTCTGATCTTCATAAGAGCTGGACACGTTACGTGTTCTTAAAGAAAGATGGAACTGTTTCTACTACACGCGATGACTTCGAAAGCTTCGAAACCATCCAGAATTTAACGGATATTATTCAAATCAAAAACAATCTTGCACTTAAGAAGGACGGCTCCATATGGAGTTGGCCAGTCCAAGATTATTACAAGAACCAGGGAGCTCCAATAGATCTATCTGCGACTCCTCTCAAGGGAATCAGTAATATTAAAAGTTTAAAAGGAAATCAGAACAGCCTATTAGCGATTGATGGGTCCTCTCAATTATGGTTCTGGGGCGCTACTATTACAGGTTCCTCAGACGGAACAACCTATCACGAACAACCACCGATTCTTCTAAAAGGGATCAAGAATGTAGTTGATGCTTACATCGTAGAACGCTCTATTGTTGCGTTAACCGGGGAAGGAAACGTCTATCAAACTTCTATTGAAAACGAAATGATGCCCGCAGATTCAAAATTCACACTTCTCGAAAAAGAAGTAAGCAGCCTAAAGAAAGGCGGACGACATCTCATCATGCAAAAGAAAGACGGCTCACTCTGGGGCTGGGGCGTCAATAAGGACGCACAGCTAGGCTATGGCGACTATGAATTCAGCCATAACGGGCCCGTTCCAGTGCAAAAGCCTATTTCGATCTCCTTAAACGGAGAATCTATCCCACTCTCAAATGGAGTTATTACTAGAAACGGACAAAATTTCGTCCCGCTTCGATCGCTGTTCGAAAAATTAGGTGCCACAATTACCTATAAAGAGAACATTACAGCTGCGAAACCAATAGATAAACAAATTATGATCACACGAACCGCTACAGATAAACCGGCTCTCGCCATTAGTATTAACGGTGTAACTGGAGCGACAATGGTGAACAATAAAACCGTAAATCTTCCTACACTACCCTTCATCGTAAACGGTTCCATGTATCTGCCACTTCGCTTTATAAGTGAGCAACTCGGAGCAAAGGTTGAGTGGCTCCCACAGGAGGAGCGCATCGCCATCACGATGCAATAAGGAATAATCAAAAAAAGGTGTCCCATCACGGGACACCTTTTTATTAATCTTAAGATAAACGTTCGCTGAAATCTTCGAAAGCAAACTGTTTGATTACTTTGATTCCCTCTTCTTCATTGTAACTAACAATAGAAGGCAGATTCACACCGTTAAACATATGGTTCTTCACCATGGAATAATGGGCCATATCAAGGAATACGAGTCTGTCACCGTATTTCAAAGGCTCCTTGAAGGAATAATCTCCGATAACATCTCCCGCAAGGCAAGTCATTCCACCTAATCTGTACGTATAAGGAAATTCCCCAGGTTGTCCAGCATCGATAATGTTCGGACGGTACGGCATAGCCAGTACGTCCGGCATGTGGCACTCTGCTGAGGTATCGAGAATCGCAATGTCCATCCCGTTATGCATCACATCAAGAACGGTAGCTACCAGATATCCGGTATTGAGAGCTACTGCCTCTCCCGGCTCCAGATAGATTTCCACACCGTAAGTCTCTTTCATGTGTAGAATACACTTCACCAGGGTCTCCAGATCATAATCAGGGCGTGTAATATGATGACCGCCACCGAAATTAAGCCATTTCATTCCTTTGAGATAAGGTCCGAACTTCTCTTCGACTACCTTGAGCGTACGCTCAAGTGTATCCGAATTCTGTTCGCACATGGTATGGAAGTGTAGTCCATCAATGCCCTCAAGCTCTTCCGGTCTGAAGTTAGGGAGAGTTACTCCCATTCTGGAATAATTGTAGCACGGATCATACAGCGGAACTTCGATCTCGGAATATTCCGGGTTCACTCGAATGCCGCAGCTGATGTGTTTCGGTGCATTCTTAACGCGATCCTTGAATCGATTCCACTGGTCAAAAGAATTGAACACAATGTGATCGGAGTATCCAAGGAGCTCATCAAACTCACTATCTATATAAGCTGGTGCGTACACATGAACCTCTTTGCCCATCTTTTCATAGCCAAGTCTGGCTTCGAACAAGGAGCTTGAGGTTACACCATGCAAGTACTTCCCAACTAACGGATACAAGGAATGCATGGAGAAGCCTTTTTGCGCGAGCAAAATCTTTGCTCCAGTGCGTTCCTGTACAGAATTCATAATCTCAAGATTACGTGTAAGCAATCTTTCATCTACAAGGTAACATGGTGACGGGACCGCGCTGATATCTATATCCATTATCGCGCCTTAGTCTAACAGCGTTGGCGAGAAATCTTCTTGCCAAGGCAGACCATGTTTATTTAAAGCTTCCATGAATGGATCTGGATCGAACTCTTCAACGTTGAATACGCCCGGCTTCTTCCAGATACCTTTTATAATTAACATCGCTCCGATCATTGCAGGAACGCCTGTAGTGTAAGAAATGGCTTGGGAGCCAACCTCTGCATAGCACTCTTCATGATCGCAAACATTGTATACATAATAAGTTTTTGGCTTTCCGTCTTTAGTTCCTTGGATGATACATCCAATGTTCGTTTTGCCTTTTGTTCTTGGTCCCAAAGAAGCTGGGTCCGGTAAAATAGCCTTCAAGAATTGCAGAGGAACGATCTCTTTTCCTTCATACATGATAGGCTCGATAGAAGTCATGCCCACATTCTCAAGCACTTTCAAGTGAGTCAGGTAATTCTGCGAGAAGGTCATCCAGAAACGGATCTTCTTTACACCCTTAATGTTAACGGCCAAAGACTCTAATTCTTCATGATACAAAAGATAAATATCTTTTGGTCCAATTTCCGGAAGATCGTATACTTTTTTCTCGGAAAGCGGTGCAGTTTCAATCCACTCGCCATTCTCGAAATAGCGGCCATTGGCTGTAATTTCACGAATATTGATTTCAGGATTAAAGTTTGTTGCAAATGGATATCCGTGATCACCAGCATTGGCGTCTACAATATCAATGGTATGAATCTCATCAAAATAGTGCTTTTGAGCGTAAGCTGTGAACACGCCCGTTACACCTGGATCAAATCCACTACCAAGCAACGCGGTAAGGCCTGCTTTTTCGAATCTTTCTTTGTAAGCCCACTGCCAAGAGTATTCAAATTTCGCTGTATCTTGTGGTTCATAGTTGGCAGTATCCACATAATGCACTCCTGTTGCCAGGCACGCATCCATGATTGTCAGGTCCTGATATGGGAGAGCGACATTAATAACGACATCCGGCTCAAAGCTCTTGATCAGTTCAATGACTTCGTCCGTATTATCTGCATCGACCTGAGCAGTAGAAATCTTCGTGCGGCCTCCGGCTAATTTATCTTTCAGAGCGTCACATTTCGCGACAGTTCTGCTAGCTATGCAGATCTCTTCAAATACATCCGGGTTCTGGCAGCATTTGTGAACAACAACACTGGAAACACCGCCAGCGCCAATAATTAACGCTTTTCCCAAAATAAAAACCTCCTAAAATTCCATTTGCAAAATCAACAAGGCTGATTATACATAATATTTTTGAATAAATCAATAAAAACCGACAAAAAATGATGTTTATTGTGTAAAATCTTCAAGGATTCTTGTTAATACTCTTGAATGCTCATATTTCCTCGATTATCCACCTATATATCTCATAAAAATCGCTGGAATGGAGTAAATTTTCGGAAACTAGGACAACTAGATTATTCTATCACAATAGGGGGCTACTTCATACGTTTTATTTTAAGTTCAATGAGAAACCTCACCACCCTTTCAACTCCGCGTAGAGACGTTTAGTTTCAGTGGCATCCTTATTGTTGTAAAGCACATATATATCTGACAATTTGATCACAATGTACGGCGGAGAATTTTTCACAAGATAGACCTTACTTTTTCCAAACCCGTCAAACTTAAAGTTTCCAATGGCTACTGTATCCGTCGCAACACCATTTGTTCTTCGGCCTCTTGGTAAGCTGTCCACAAGCGTCAGTTCTTGCACATCCTTCATGGCAAAGCTGTAATTGTACATCGGATATTCAATCGAGACCCTTCCATTTGTATCTGTAGTTAAGGTAGGTGTTGAGAAATCAGTCTGAACGCCCATCCAACCCGTCCCGATCAACAGCAATGCAACGAATACAAAGAGGCCGTAATATATACTCTTACCCGTTTTTGTCCCAATATTAATCGTAGTACCAATCCCAAGACGCTTCGGAACCATAACAGAGCGATCATTGGGGTTATTATACGTTGTCCCATTAATCCAATATTCATCATCATCCGTGTAAAGTATCTCATGATCACCTTTTAGCAGCGCAGCTTCAAGTTGTTTCAATTTATTATGTACATAAAAAATACCTGTCACCGGAATAACGGAGAAAAAGAAGACCCCCAAACTCCATACTATAGATGAAGCCGCTCCATTTAAGGATAAGGAATACAACGAAATTACGGCGATACAGCTATTGATGATCGCCATGCCAAACCATAGCAAGGACCAGTATCTGCGATTAGCCTGGTTAAGCAGGATATTAGTCTCGCTGTTATTCGTGTAAACTTTAGGCTTCATTCGATTAAAGGAGATAGCAATAATACAGAAAAATACGATCAACCCTAACGCTATGCCACCAGCCATTCGAAGAATTTCAATACTATCCTCCGGAACTGGAATCATAAAAGATAACGCAGCAATCAGTGCAGGGATTATGTACCAGTATAAAGAAAGACTCATTTTCTTTTTTAGCAGAGATAGCTTGGTATCCATTCGAACCATTCGCTTCTCTCCCACGAACCACTCATTTTCCCGTTTCAGTTCTACCGCTGCACGATGTGCCTTAAGGAATGGAATTCGAAGCAGAAGCATCATTCCACACGTCCAAACATAAAAAAAGATCAGTGTGAAAGAGAGATAGGAGCTTAAGAACAAGATAGGAATCAAAGCCAGAACTGATAGGAGTCCATATTTTTTATACCTCTTCTCAGTTGAAATTTGCAGTTCGCGCAGACGTTCATCCTCAAGAGCAAACACCGGCAAACTAACCCCAAACCACAGATTATCCTTCAGCTTCAAAGTACTCATATACGTAAAAAACAAAATAACTAAAATAAATATAGCTATACAAAAGAAGACGATAGCCATCTGAGTGTCCCCCTAGTCCGTGATAGATGTAGACTTAAACGATACGGATGAAAAGATTCCGGCACACATTTGCATAAATTCCTCCCGGCCAATCCCTTTTACACTCGCCTCCGAGATGACTAACCGTAATTCATTTTCCAGCTTCTCCTTAAACTCTGGCTGTCCATTCCCTATCGGAGCAACTGTAGCACCATGCCTGCGATCTATCGATATGAAGCCTTCATTCTTCAAAATCGCGTACGCTTTGTTCACGGTCATTGCATTTATCCCTAAATCTTCAGCCATTTGGCGCACCGTCGGTAATTTCTCCCCATCCGCCAGTTCACCTGAGCCTATTCCAATCACGATCTCATTACGAAGCTGTACATAGATTGGCGTATCACTGTTAAAATCAAGCGTAATGATCATATTATCCATCCATTCAAAAAAAGTATTATTTGTATTAGTTATACTAATACAAATAATACTTACTGTCAAAATACCACTATTTAATTGGAATGAATTTGAACAGCATAAGCTTCGGCATCCCATTCTACCTTAGCGCCTAACATTTCACTCACCAGTCTTAAAGGTACATATACACTATCATTAATAAAGACTGGCTTTTGATCTGTGGCTATCACTTTTCCATTCACTGTCGTTTGTCCATTAACCGAATTTAAGATCAGCGTAGTAGAGGTAGATTCCTTCACGGCAATAACTGATCTCGATGGAACGTCCCAACGTACATCCACTCCCATTTGCTGAAATATTCCTCTTAAAGGAACGTAAGTAGAATTGTTGAGCAGTAAAGGAGGCATGGTCAGATCCATTTTACTATTGTTCAACAGGACCTCTATCGATTTCTTCACGGGCTGAGGCGTATCAATCATAAAATCCCTAACCCCCAACCCAGTCTGTCCAAATTCATTCGTCCCCCATGCAAGAACATGACCGTCTTTTAAGAGCACATAATGATTTCTGTTCCCGCTGGTAATCAAAACTGCATTTTGAATACCACTAATCTGTTTAACATTCATCTTATTCTTATCGCCAACTGTCCACTGCCATACGGTTCCATCGGATTTTACTGCAGAGTCCGTTGTCATCGATACGACATCAGTGAGTCCTGGAATCTGAATCGGCTGTAAAGTTCCACCCGGATTCATATCTGTGTAATTATTCCATAACCAAACGGTACCATCCCATCTCAAAGCTACTCCATTCCACCCATCAGTATCAACAGCTCTATACTCCCCGCCGCCTTTAAGTAGGGTAGGCTTTAGAACCGCATCCTTTTTAATGCCTCTAGTTTTAGATGAGCCCCATACCCACACCTCTCCGCCGTTTCCAAGTGCCACTGAATTATTCGATCCTGCAGCTATAGCTAAAATGGAGGGTAGTCCTTTCACCTGCACCGGTGTTAGCCCGTTTTTCCCCGAATTATCACCGAGTTCTCCTTGCTCATTGCCTCCCCACGCCCATACCGTTCCGTCTTTTCGAAGCGCTAAGCTATGTGTGTCTCCTGCTGAAACAGAAATCACATCCGTTAGCCCCTTCACTTGAACCGGCTCTACAAGGACTGTCGAGGACTGCGCTCCAGTGCCAAGTTGTCCATGTTCGTTCCCCCCTACTGCCCACACTGTTCCATCGTCTTTCAACATCAAATTATGACGGTAGCCACCTGAAACTTGCTTAACATGATCGATGCGCATTTTGACTGGAGTATACGCTGGCGTGGTTGCCCCATTACCAATAGAACCGTATCCACCACCCCAAGCCCAGGCTGTTCCATCCGCAGTGATGGCATAAGCGCTCCTATCCCCCGCATCCAGCCCTGTGATGCCAGACAATAACTTCTTTTCATCCGGGAAATTCACAACACTATCCGCTTTTACTATTAATGGTGAGGCTGTAGCTAGGATAATAGCTGCCCCAACAACTACAACACCTATTCGTCTTATCTGAATTTTAATGCTTGAAATTTGTCTTCCCACTTAAGATCACTCCTTTTAGAATCGGTAGGGTCAAACTGTTGATCTGCAACAATAGAGACCCCCACTGTATTCAATCTTCTTATATAGACTGTGGAATATTATGTAAAGTTGCGAGAAACTGTAATTTTTTAAATCAATTTATACGCTTTAACTTGTAGTTTAGGATTGAAGCTGATTTTAACTGTTTATATGGCATAAATCGCTTGTTGCTGCGCTCTAGGTCTCTCGTCCGTCTTTTGACACACTAAAACTTCAAGAGCATAATAAGCATCGGCATATTGCAACGGATTCCCACAACATACAGAGTTATGCAGGATTTTAGTTTGTTTTGCACCAGAGAGGATGATTACGAGTGAAAAAAGATTTTCAAATAAAAAACAAGCCCTTTCTAATTTTTAGCTTTATCCTGCTCTTAAAATGCGCAGTGGCCTGGTTCGTAGTATTTAGTGACGGCCCTAATTGGAGCATGCTGCTCACAGAGATCCCGTTCTTCTTTATCGTCTTTGGACTCATTGAATGGATGGCTTCTAAACGGAAGTTTCTGTATTACATGATTGCGAACTTATTAATTTCAGTGATTTATTTTGCCGTCCTGATGTATTACAAATATTACGGCGTAATTGCTACTTACCATGCTTTGCAACAGGCAGATAAGGTAACCAAGGTCGGAGAAAGCACATACTCCTTGCTGGATCCATACTATTTGTTCATTTTTGTGGATATTGTAGTCTTCATGTTCTTCATGTTCCGTCCCAAATATATTGCGATCTGGAAAGAAAGAGGCATGAACCGGCGTATGAACCGAACTGCCTTGCTTGGGATCATCAGTGTTTCACTTGCGATCTGTGTCTTTAATATTTGGCCGAATCATGCCAGTATGAACGAGAACAAAAAGGCAGAGCGTATGGGGATTCTCAATTACGAGGTATATACCATTTTTGCCGACACCACAGAAAAGAAAGAAATGATCGACAGCAAAGAAATTACGCAGCAGTCTGTGGACGCTACAAAGGGAATTACGGAGCCAGTCTCACCAAAGTATTGGGCAGCGGCTCAAGGTAAAAATCTCATTGTAGTGCAAATGGAATCTTTTCAGAATTTCCTGCTTGGCTTAAGCATTGACGGACAGGAAGTAACTCCCAATCTAAATAAACTTATTTCAAGCGAACATTATTTCAATAACTTCTATACAAATGCGGGGCAAGGAACAACATCGGATGCTGAGTTTGTTGTGAACACCTCTCTCTATGTTCCTCATCACGAAGTAGCCACTTCGTCCAACTATATGACTAAGGAACTTCCAAGTTTGCCTAAGCTGATGAAAGCTAATGGATATAACACGGCCACCTTTCACACCAATAGCGTAGAATTCTGGAACCGCAAAACCTTATACAAGGTGCTAGGCTTTGATAAATACTACGATCAGTCCTTCTATGGAGATGATGATCATATCGCATTTGGATCTTCCGATGAGGTGCTGTATGCCAAGACCGTTCCTGAATTAGTCAAAATGGATGCGGAAGACGATCCTTTTTACGCGATGGTCATTTCTATGAGCGCTCATCACCCTTATAAAATGCCAGAATCTAAATTTAAAATGACGTTGCCTAAACGGTACGAAGGGACCTTAGTCGGCGACTATATTTCAGCCCAAAATTATGCGGATTACGCCATGGGACAATTTCTAGACGAACTGAAGTCCAGCGGGTTATGGGACGATAGCGTGATTGTCTTCTACGGAGATCATCAAGGTGTATCCCTGTATTCCCTTGACGGCAATGAGAAATCATTAATGGAGGAAATGGTCGGACACGAGTATGGATATACCGATATGTTCAACGTTCCTTTCATAGTTCATGCCCCGGGCATAGACCAACCTACTGTGTATACCCAAACTGGCGGTCAGATTGACATCTTACCAACCGTAGCTAATCTGTTAGGGATTTCTATGAAGGACCAGCTCCACTTCGGAGAAGATCTGATGAATCAACAGACCAATCTGCTACCTGTTAGACATTTTCTTCCTACTGGTTCTTTTATTAATGACACAAGCTTGTACTTGACTGGTGTTGATTACGATGATGGAAATAACTATAACCTAATCGACGGCTCTGAAACTGAGGGCGGCTCAACACAAGCGCAATTTGATGCCGTTCAGCGGCTCCTGAATATGTCTAATAGTTATATTCTGCAACGGCCGGATTTATCTTCTACGGATGATGGCGAACAGAGTAAATAATTGATATTTAATAAAAAGAATGCCCTTCAGCCATTGGCCGAGGGGCATTCTTGCGTTTATTAAAATAATTAAACCGTTGTTGCAGGCACACTCTCACGAATTGCCTCTTGCTCTACAGGTGCGTTAACCAGCATATACACACGAGATTCGTAAGGGCGTAATGCCACTGTCTCGATCTTCTCGGCAGGGTCAACTTCATAGTTATTCAACAGCAACTCACTGGAGTCAAATTCCAACTCAAACGGAAGGTCGAACAGCGCTTCCTCTGAAGTCAGGTTTGACATGACCAGTAATTTCTCATTGCCAAGTGTACGAGTATAAGCGTAGATTCGTTCATCTTCAGGCAGGATCAAATCATAGGTTCCATAAACGGTAATAGGATTAGCGGCCCGAAGTGCGATTAGCTTTTTATAATAATGGTAGATGGAATCAGGGTCCTGCTTCGCACGCTCCACATTGATCTCCGTGAAATTAGGATTGACCTTCATCCAAGGCTTGCCGCTACTGAAACCAGCGTTCTCAGAGTCATCCCATTGCATTGGCGTTCTAGAATTGTCGCGACCGTTCTTCCAGATAACCTCCATTACTTCTTCATGTGATTTTCCGGCTTCTGTCTCTAAACGATACAGGTTCTTCATCGCCACATCATCATAATCATCCATGGAATCAAATCGTACATTAGTCATCCCAATTTCTTGACCTTGATAAATAAACGGTGTTCCTTGCATTAGGAAATACATTGTAGCCAGCGATTTGGCCGATGTCTTCCAATACTCGCCATCATTTCCCCAAGTGGAAACTGAACGTGGTTGGTCATGATTCTCGATAAATAATGCATTCCAGCCTCTACCCTCAAGACCTTTTTGCCAGCGGGAAAGTGCTGATTTCAGCTGCAGAACATCCAAGCCACCCGTAACACTCTTATTCCAAAGAGCTAAATGCTCGAATTGAAAAATCATATTGAATTTGCCCTGCTCCTCGCCTACCCACATTTCCGCTTGATCGACACTAACACCACTCGCTTCACCAACGGTCATAATGTCATAACGATCAAATGTTTCCTGTTTCAGCTCCTGAAGAAAATCGTGAATTCCTTCCCGATTCATATGACCTGCACCGGACGAAACGAACGGAAGATTATCTGGATTTGGCAGATCAGGAAGACCTGGAATTTTCTTAATATGTGAAATAGCATCCACTCGGAAGCCGTCGATCCCTTTATCTAGCCACCAATTGACCATACCGTATAATTCCTGACGCACTTCAGGATTCTCCCAGTTGAGATCAGGCTGTCTTTTGGAGAATACATGCATGAAATATTGCTCTGTAGCAGGGTCAAGCTCCCAGATCGAACCGCTGAAAATACTCTCCCAGTTATTCGGTTCCTTTCCGTCCTTAGGATCTCTCCAAATATAATAATCACGTTTAGCATTATCCTTGCTTGAACGCGCTTCTACAAACCAAGGATGTTCGTCTGAAGTATGGTTAATGACAAGATCCAGAATCAGCTTCATGCCCCGCGCATGAACCTCGCTTAGTAGCTGATCGAAATCAGCCATACTGCCGAACTCCGCCATAATATCCTGGTAATCTGAAATATCATATCCATTATCATCGTTCGGGGATTTATAAATAGGACAGATCCAAATGACATTAATACCAAGGTCCTGTAAATAATCAAGTTTTGAGATGACTCCCTGCAGATCTCCAACACCATCGCCATTGCTGTCCATAAAGCTCCGTGGGTAAATTTGATACGCTGTGGCTTCTTTCCACCATGTTCTGTTCAATGTATGCAGCTCCTTCGTATTCATATACCCTCTTAGGAAAATATTTTCCTAATTAACTCGCGAATTAGTGAATCTCATAATAAAACTTAAAATTATCGACCAAAAAACCATCTTTTCAGGATTTATTCAAGGAAATTATTTTCCTATGCGATCATTATAGGATCTTTTATTTTCCTGGTCAATAACAATCTTTTGGATTCTTGAAGCTATCCGTGATATGCTTGCGATATATTCTAGAACGAATACAAG
>Ga0153923_100136_pt1 | contig 34519 bp, 25 predicted proteins | sample TSNJ007MetaG_FD_104682 | JGI IMG/M metagenome (GOLD analysis project Ga0153923, IMG submission 104682) | Attine ant fungus gardens microbial communities from New Jersey, USA - TSNJ007 MetaG | ecosystem: Host-associated > Fungi > Mycelium > Unclassified | place: USA: New Jersey, Brendon T. Byrne...
ATATCCTCCGTTAGTGCATCTGAAGGTCCCTGTGAAATGCTTTCTGCAGACGTTTCACTAACACCACTGCTCTCTGTACTCATCGCGTCAAAAAAACAAATCACATCATTTATGCTAAGAAGAACGTAGCCACTAAGCAAAAGATCGATCGCTATTTCCTGCGTAGTCTCCTCTTCCGTGCCCGGATACGTCGTAATGTAATCAAGATAAGCGTTAGTATCCCCCATCTCATAAAACGGCGTAATCACATGGCGACTGAGCGTCTGCGAATCTGTAACGCTTTTAATATAAAGTAAGTTGATCTGCCCAAAAGGTGCAACGAGCGTTCTATCAATTAAATCGGCAAATCCGTCCAACTGATCCTTGATCCATTCCAGAGAAACATTGTGCTTATCCTGTTGAACTGACATGGATCATCCCTCCTATTTATCCTGCGCTTCCCGGATGCCACCTTATTTTGGCACTATTTCTCTGAATTCATGCACTGCACATATGAATACAGAGTTTCTTTTAACGGGACTGTGGTAATAAATGAAATGAGCATTGTACAGATGGAGGGATAATAAGATGGATCCACACCGTAAAATAACGCAAGGTCTTCCGCAATTTCCAGAATCAATATGGCGTGACACTACAGATTTACCGACCTTTCCAAAGCTGACTGAAGATATTTCTGCAGATGTTGCTGTGGTGGGCGGCGGTATTACAGGGATTACAACAGCCTATCTCTTAAGCAAAGCCGGATACAAAGTCGCACTCTTGGAGGCAGGGGAAATCCTCAGCGGTACTACGGGTTTTACAAGCGCCAAGATCTCCACTCAGCACGGATTAATCTATCATCATTTGCTGAAACATTTCGGGGCGGAGAATGCCCGGCGCTATTATCAATCGAACAATGAGGCTATGAATTGGATCTTAAAAACGGCTGAAGAACTTGAAGTGTCTTGTGACATGAAACGTGAAGCGGCCTATTTGTACGCTGATGCTGAAGATCATAAAACGCTTAAACAGTTGGAAGAAGAGTATAAAGCCTATGAACAATTAGGCCTGCCCGGTGAATGGCTGGATAACGTCTCTATCCCTCTAATGGCGAGCGGTGCGATTAAACTGCCAGGACAAGCTCGCTTTCACCCCCTGCAATATCTGAAGGCCTTGTTGAAGGTTATCGTGGAAAAAGGTGGCGTGATCTATGAGCATACGATGATGGCGGACAAGGTGGAGAAGAACGATACGCTTACGCTTTTTACGGAAAAGAATGACTTCCGTATCACCTGCCGTTACGCTGTGTCAGCTTCTCATTTCCCCTTCTACGACGGAGGTGCTTTATATTTCTCGCGACTGCATGCTGAACGTTCCTACTGTCTGGCGATCCAGCCCGAAACGGATTTTGAGGGTGGAATGTATTTAAGTGCCAGCGAACCAACCCGTTCTCTGCGTGCAGTGGAGTGGGAAGGCCAGAATCTGATTATCGTCGGGGGTGAGAATCATAAGACGGGCCAAGGCATTTGCACGATAGGTCATTATGAGAATCTGGAACTGTTCGCAGGCCACTTGCTGGGCATCAAAACGATCCCTTACCGGTGGTCAGCACAGGATTTAATTACGCTGGACAAGGTCCCCTACATCGGCAAGATTTCGGACAGCGAAGAGATTTATATCGCTACCGGATTTGGAAAATGGGGCATGACAAGCGGTACCTTATCCGCTCAAATTATCTCCGATCAGATTCAGCGTAAGGATAATCCATACACAGAGCTATACGATCCATCCCGCTTCAAAGCTGGCGCCAGCCTAAAAAGCTTCTTCGTTCAAAATGCCAATGTGGCAAAAGAGCTTGTAGCGGGCAAAGTAGAAATCGTCCATAAAAAGACAAGTGATTTGAAGGCAGACGAAGGGGCTGTTGTCTTCCATGACGGCAAACGTGTGGGAGCTTATAAGGATCCGGAAGGGACGCTTCATCTGGTAGACAGAACCTGTACACATATGGGCTGTGAATGCGAATGGAACGATGGCGACCGTTCTTGGGATTGCCCTTGCCACGGCTCCCGTTTCTCCTATGATGGAGAAGTCTTAGAGGGACCTGCATCCGTGCCGCTGACGAAGCTTTACGAATAAATCATTTCATTCGTGGAAACAAATGATGGATTCATGGAAAATAACATCGCTATACATGGAAATTTTCAAATCGTTTCCTTCGGCGACTGTGAATGCTCTATAGCATTCAGGTATAATAGGACATGAACGAAGCATTAGCTTCAAAAATGTTTAAAGGAGCGTGACGTTAGAGATGGATTTGAGAGGAAAGAGTGTTGTGATTACTGGTGCAGGCAAAGGGATCGGCAAAGCCTTAGCCATGGCACTAGCTAAGGAAGGTGCTAATTTGGGCCTGATCTCCAGAACTTCAGGCGATCTCGAAGCGTTAAAATCAGCCTTAACGGAAGTATACGACGTTAAAGTCAGCATTGCCGTTGCGGATATCGCTGTACGCGAAGAAGCTGAACGTGCGGTTGCTTTCTTGCAAAATGAGCTTGGAACATTTGACGCATTAATCAACAATGCCGGAATTGCAAAATTCGGCACTTTGGTAGAAATGGACCCTGCCGATTGGGAAAGTCATATCCAAGTCAATCTTTACGGTACCTATTATGTAACTCGCGCTGCGCTGCCAGCTATGATTGAGAAGAACGGTGGAAACATCATCAATATCTCTTCCACTGCCGGAGAACGCGGCTTTGCTACAGGCTCGGCTTACTGCGCATCTAAGTTCGCACTGATGGGCATGACCGAAGCCCTCGCACAAGAGGTGCGTAAGCACAACATCCGCGTCGTAGCCTTGACTCCAAGCACTGTTAACACCGGATTAGCTTCCAACGCTGGACTTAAAATCGGTGACGAAGACCGCATGATGCAGCCTGAGGATGTAGCTGAATTGGCTTTAACAGCCTTGAAGCTGCCGGATCGTGTCTTCCTAAAAACAGCAGGACTCTGGACCACTAATCCGCAATAAAAGGGAGCAGCTGGTTCTACGCCATGCTCTGATTGCACTTGTTCAGGAGAATGCGGCTGGATGTAGGAGGAAGAAGCTTGGATTGTTTTGTTGCAATTTGTGATCGATAATCCCTCAGGCTCTAACTCCTCTCGATGCTCTGATTGCACTTTGTGCAATAGAATGTCTCTGGTGGCGGCTAAAACTTGGTTTGATTGCACTTTGTGCAATCAAACTGGGGAAAAACACTACTTTAGGCGATTTAGCCTTAATTCAATTGTACAGAGTGCAACAGAATACCTTTTGTAGACTAGTTCCTGGCTATTCTGTTGCACATTTTGCAATCAAACTTCACTTTCATCACCAGAGTAGGCAACTGGGGTTTAGGTACTTATTTAATTGTTAGTAATAATAATATTGTGGTGCTTATATTCTTCTTATAGTTGTGATTGGTACTTATAGTTACGATAAGTAATTGTAGTTAAGGGCCGTTACATCGAGCTCTAGTCACTACTAGGCGTTCGAGTAGCAATAGTTGCACTTTGTACATCTATTCAGCGTAATTAGAGGATCCTTCACACTTTAATTGCACTCTGTGCAACTAAAAGCAGGCAATTTTCAACCATTCGCCAAATTCATGGAATTTAGTTGCAGAGAATACACTTATCGCTTCGTTTTTAACGAAACAGAACTTTTAAGTGTATAAAGTGCAATTATATATTCAACCTATTGTTTATGTATGGATATCACACTACTGAACGGAGGTTTACCTAATATGCTAGTAGTAACTAATACTATTAAGGTTAAAGAAGGTCATGGTGAAGCCATTGCTCAACGTTTCGGAGGAAATAATGGTGTACAGGATATGCCAGGATTCGTCCGTATGGAGGTGTGGCAAGGAAGTGCCAAAGAAGGTGTTGAGGAATTAAAGATCTGTACCATGTGGGAGAATGAGGAGGCATTTAAAGGCTGGACCTCCAGTGAATCCTTCCGTCAATCACACCGCGGTGCTGGTGGCAATGAAGCCATTCTTGGTGCTTCGATCGACAAGTATAAGCTGATGATCAGCCGAACACCCGGCACTAGCAATTAAGTGTAGAGAATGGACAACTAATCGTAAACTCTTCGCACAGCTAGCAATTGGACCATCATCGCTATCTATAATAAGCATTGGGTTTCGACCATAACAATAACAACAGGGATGCCCTAAGCCAATATGGCTTTAAGACATCCCTGTTTGTTTTTACAGTGTGTCGCTTATTGCTCACTACTACGAGGCAGAGCTTCCTCCACCTCTTGATGTTTCCCCGGCCAGAATGCCCATCGACCAAAAAGTGTCGTAATAGCGGGCACAAGGAACGGACGTACTACGAAGGTATCAAGTAGAATACCTAGAGCGGTGATGATACCAAATTGCACAAGCACCTGAATCGGTAAGCTAGCTAATACAGCAAAAGTACCTGCCAGAATGAGGCCCGCAGAGGTAATTACCGAGCTGGTCTCATTCACGCCTTCCGCGATGGCCTGCTTAAGCGGCATGCTCTTACGCTTTTTCCAAATATTAGAGATCATAAAGATGTTGTAATCTTCTCCAAGTGCCACCAGGAATACAAAGGAATAGAGCGGGATCGCTCCCTGAATGGCATCTGCGCCCATCACATAATGAATGATAATCCAGCCTAAGCCAAGTGCAGAGAAGAAGGAGAGAATAACCGTTCCGACCAGATAAATAGTCGCCACTATCGAACGCAGATATATCAACAACAGCAAAGTGATCAACCCGATAACAACAGGGATAATCAGATCGGTGTCACGATCTCCGATTTTTTTGGTATCATACTGCGTTGCTGTCTGACCACTTACCCACACATGATCTGAAGGATTCTCTACCCCTACATCAATCAGCGCTTGCTCTGCTGTTGCTAGAAGGGCTGGAATATGCCCCATCGCTTCAAGTGAATAAGGATTGTTCTTAAATTCGATATCATAACCCAGAATATCCTTGTTCACAGCGCCCTGCTGCGGATCGGAAACCGTGTCCACATACGTGAGCCCTCCGAGAATGACTTTAAGATCCTCTCCACTCGCTTGCCCCTTAGTATCAATAATCAGTTTAGCGGGTGCTAGTTCTCCCGGAGAAAACTGCTTACCAATGAGGTCGAACCCTTCGCGGGACTCCATATTTTTAGGAAAAGAAGAGAGGATATCATACGTAAACTTGATTCCACTAGAGAATGAAGCCAGAATCCCCAGTCCGATGACAGTCACTCCTACGATAGCCCAAGGTCTGGAAACTACAAATCCGCCAATCCCTTTTTTATGGGAGACTTTGGGTTCTGGAGCTGGTTTTCCTTTAGCTTTAGCCCGTTCAACCTCCATTTGCGGCGTGCGCGGAATGAATGGGAAGAACGAGGTCCGTCCGAAGATCGCCAAAAGTGCAGGTACAAGCGTTAAGCTAGCAATTCCCATAATGAAAATCGACACGCTGAACGGTATTGCAAAACGATGATAAGCTCCATACTTAGCCAGCAATAACGCAAACAGCGCGAGCACGACGGTGAAGCCACTCATAGCGATGGCGCCTGAAGATTCGGTAATGGAGCGAAGAAGCGCACGACTCTTACTCTCTTCTACCTTCAACAACTGCCGGAACCGTGAGATCAGGAACAAACAATAGTCCGTACCCGCACCGAACAACAGAACTGTCATGATGGATACTGCCTGTGAATCCACGGTGATCCAGCCTTCTTGCGCCATTTTTCCAAGAATCGGACTAGTTACACCATAAGCGAATCCAACTGCAATAAGTGGAATAAACGCCAAGATCGGCGAACGATAAATCACTAATAAGAACACCAGCACGAGCATAACCGTAGCAATTAACAAGGAAACGTCAGCGTTCTGAAACAGGCCTGAAGCATCTATAGAGATGCCCACTGGACCCGTAACACGTAAACTCAGGTCTTTTCCATCTACCTTAGCCGCGGAGGGGTCTCCACCCGTCTCTGTGTTTATGATCTTCTTCATTTCTGTCACAGCTTCACCGAGCTGATCGCTATCTGCCGTTTTATCAAAAAGCACCGGGGTTACCATTGTACTAAGATCCTCAGATAAAGAGGCTTGCAGTGCCTGCGGCGGCAGCTTCCCTAGTGGGGGAACAAAGTTCTGATGGGGTAACGGTTGCTGCTCCAACTTGTTGTATACAGCAGTGATATGTACTAAATCGTCTTGCGAAAGCCCACCTTCTCTATGCCATACGAGCAATGCAGGTACTCCGCTTCCACTTGGAAACTCTTGTTCTGCAATTGCTGTTGCCTGTATTGATTGTGCATCATCTGGGAGATTGGGCGCATTATTAGCAACTTGAGAATTCACTGCAGGCCATAATAGGGTAAGTGCACCTACTAGCACTATCCATACGAGAAGAGTAATCCATTTCGTCTTTTTTCCTGCCACCCATTTACCGTAGCCTGACATTCCCTTCATCCTCTCCTTTACCTTCCCGCCTTAAAAATGAGCCGCGGGTCATTTTTAATTCTATCATATATATGCTTTAATTTTTAATCAAACTTTTTTTATTTTTCTGAAAAATCAAAACACCTCATCACATATAAAATACCCCTCTCTTCACATATAAAATCAGCAACATGTGAAAAGAGGGGTTTATGGTTTGCTATACTTTTTCTTTCACTTCAACTTAGCCTGCGTCCAAATCTCCTTCGGAGAACTGACTGTTGTAAAGATCAGCATAGAATCCGCCTTGTGCAAGCAGTTCCTCGTGATTGCCCTTCTCGATTACACTACCTTGATTCATAACAAGGATAAGGTCGGCATCTCGAATCGTCGAAAGACGGTGAGCAATTACGAAGCTGGTTCTGTTTTGCATCAATGCTTTCATTGCTTTTTGAATCAACAATTCTGTCCGTGTATCGACACTGCTCGTTGCTTCATCAAGAATGAGGATCGATGGATCAGCCAGAATCGCACGCGCAATCGTAATCAGCTGCTTCTGTCCTTGAGAGATATTAGAAGCCTCTTCATTTAACACCGTATCATAGCCAAGCGGAAGTGTGCGGATAAAGTGATCGGCATGAGCAGCCTTGGCAGCACGCACCACATCAGCTTCTGAGGCACCTTCACGTCCATAAGCAATGTTATCGCGGATCGTACCATTGAACAGCCAGGTATCCTGAAGCACCATACCAAATTTGCTGCGCAGGTCACTCCGTCTCATGTTGGTAATATTGACGCCATCAATGATAATTTCCCCATCATTAAGCTCGTAGAAGCGCATCAACAGGTTAATCAGAGTGGTTTTACCAGCACCAGTAGGACCAACAATCGCTATGGTCTGACCTGGACTAACCTCAATATTCATGTCCTCAATCAGAATCGCATCTTCTTTATATCCGAATTTCACATGGCGGAACTCAACGGAACCTTCCGGAGTACCTTCATCAAGCTTTGCAAGTGTAGTATTAACTTCCTTAACTTCCTCTTCTTCATCCAGAAGTTCAAATACACGTTCTGCGGAAGCAATAGTGGATTGAATAATATTCGCAATATTAGCCGTTTGTGCAATCGGCTGGGTGAACTGACGGGAATACTGAATAAAAGCTTGAATATCCCCAACATCGATCATTTTTTTAGTAACAAAGATACCGCCGACTACACAAATCATTACATAACCCAAGTTACCGATAAACATCATGAGCGGCATAATCATACCGGACATGAATTGGGCACGCCAGCCAGAGTCGTAAAGCTTATCGTTAATTTCATCAAAATCCTTAAGGGACTGCGGTTCACGACCAAAAGCTTTAATAATCCGGTGACCTGTATACATTTCTTCTACATGACCATTCAACTGACCGAGTGACTTCTGCTGTCCGACAAAATAAGTCTGCGAGCGCTTGGAGATAGCCATAATTACAACGAAGCTGAGTGGCAATGTAACAATTGTAATCAACGTCAGCCATGGGCTGATGGTAAGCATCATTACGATGACACCGATAATGGTGACAATAGAAGTAATCAATTGAGTTAAGCTCTGCTGCAGTGTAGTACTGATGTTATCCACATCATTCGTAGCACGGCTTAGAATTTCCCCATGGGTACGGGAATCAAAATATTTCAAAGGCAAACGTTCCAGCTTGCTGTTGATCTGCTCACGCATGTCGTAGACGACCTTCTGAGCTACGCCAGCCATTACATACTGCTGAATATAGCTAAATAGAGCACTAAGCAAATACAGACCCGCAAGTATGATCAGGATATCATTAATGTATCCAAAATCAATGGAAGCTCCCTCAACACCCATTAATTTACCGTAAGCACCTTCGAATAGTTTAGTTGTTGCTTTACCCATAACCTTAGGACTGAAGATACTGAATACAGTACTGGCAATTGCCATAACAAGAACGATAATCAATTGAACCATACGAGGTCTTAAATACTTAATCAGACGACGAAGTGTACCCTTGAAGTCTTTAGCCTTTTCTGCAGGCATCCGCATGCCAGGGCCGCCACCAGGTCCAGGACCTTTATGGGCGCGCGGAGCAGCAGGTTTATTGTTTTGTTCGCTCATGCTATTTCCTCCTCTGACAGCTGCGAGGATACGATCTCGCGGTACACATCACTGCTCGCGAGCAGTTCACGGTGAGTGCCCATTCCGGCGATTTCACCCTCATCAATAACAATAATCCGGTCGGCATCCATAACGGTACTAACCCGTTGAGCTACGATTAGAACAGTGGATTCCGTGGTTTCATCTTTGAGTGCCGCACGAAGCTTAGCATCTGTTTTGAAATCAAGTGCAGAGAAGCTGTCGTCGAACAGATAAACTTGAGGTTTTCTCACAAGCGCACGTGCAATGGACAGCCGCTGTTTCTGACCACCAGAGACATTACTGCCGCCTTGAGCAATTTCCGAATCAAATCCATCTTTCATTGCTGACACGAAATCGTAGGCCTGAGCTACCTTGGCTGCATGAATGATTTCTTCATCGGTAGCATCCTCTTTACCGTAGCGAATGTTTTCGTTAATCGTACCTGAGAACAATACCGCTTTTTGAGGGATGTAACCAATTTTGCTCCGTAGCTCTTCCTGAGTCATCTCACGCACATCTACTCCGTTAACACGTACAGCACCTTCGTTAACATCATAGAACCTTGGAATCAAGCTAAGCAGCGTAGATTTACCTGAACCAGTACCCCCGATAATCGCAGTAACTTCACCTGGGCGAGCACTGAAGCTAATTTTCGAAAGTGCAGGTTGTTCCGCGCCAGGATAAGAAAAGGAGACATTATCGAATTCAACAAAACCACGCATATGATCACGGCCGTCTTTTTTAGTTGCTTGAGCCGTTGTTTGTAATTCACTCTCTGATGGATCTGTGAACTCCGGCCGCATATCAAGTACTTCATTGATACGCAAGGCTGAAGCTGAAGCACGAGGAATCAGCACGAACATCATCGACACCATAATCAGGGAGAACATGATTTGCATCGCATATTGAATAAATGCCATCAGTGAGCCGACTTGCAAATCGCCATCGCCAATTCGAATCCCACCAAAGTAAAGAATTGCGATCATGGAAAAGTTCATAACAATCATCATAAGCGGCATCAAACCGGCCATGATTTTATTTACTTTGATCGCCGTGTCTGTCAGATCACGGTTAGCCTCGGAGAAGCGTTTATTCTCATGATCAATCCGGTTAAATGAACGGATAACACGGATACCCGTCAAATGTTCACGTAGAACCAGATTTAATTTATCCAGCTTGATCTGTATCGCTTTAAACAGTGGTAATCCCTTCATCCCGATAAAGAAAATTGCGCCAACGAGTACCGGAATAACTACTACAAAGATCAATGATAATTTCGCATCTTCAGATACCGCCATGATGATACCACCAATCATCATCATCGGTGCACCGATCATCATACGCAGCATCATAGTAAGTACAGTCTGTACCTGCGTAATATCATTCGTTGTACGGGTAATTAAAGATGCGGTACCGAGCTTATCGAATTCATGCAGCGTGAAATTCTCTACGTGGTTAAACACACGAGCACGGGTAAGTTTACCGAACCCTGCTGCCACTTTTGCTGATAAATAGCTGGCAATGACTGAACATAAGGCCCCGCCCCCTGCAACTAAAAGCATGAAGCTACCTATTTTCCAAATATAAGTACGATCTCCCTGAACAATACCCTTATCGACGATGTCGGACATCAGCGTAGGGAGGTATAAGTCGCCCATGGACTGCAAGAACACAAGAATTAATACAGCACCAATAGCTACTCGAAATGGCTTCAGTTGTTTAAATAATTTAATCAAGCTTCTCATCTCCGTTCATTTGTAGCCTATCCCAATTAGGTGGTGGATTATCCTCAACGAATGCATGTACTTTCAGCAACAGTTCTGTGAGCTGCTTAGTCTCTTTTTCACCTAAGTAACGAACGAGCTCATCAAACATTGCGTCTCTATATTGCTCTGCTCTTCGTGTGAGTTTTTTTCCACTCTCCGTCAATTTCACGCGTACGACTCTTCGGTCCGAAGGATCTGCGTGTCTTTCCACCATCTGTTTCGCCTCAAGACTATTAATCAACTGCGTAATAGTTGGAGGTGTGAATCCGAGAAGTCGGCTGATTTCAGATATCTTTAGACCCTCATCATCAGAATGATTCCATTTTTCAATGCATATCATTAAAGTCATCTCACTCGGCTTATGGCCTTCAACACCCTTTTGCCATTGGCCTTTATGCAGCCGTTTCATCGCCGCAAAAAGCTCGTGTGCGACTGAATTTTCAGTATTTTCTGTATTTCCTCCGTTTATCCCAATTTCTTTCACCTCTATTTTAGTTAGGTCAGCTAATTATTAAACACTGTATTATTTAGGCTACCTAATTATATTTTCGGTGCAACGCTTTGTCAAATTTTGAATACGGTATCAATTATTACGAAATAAAAAACTCCCACCACGAAGGTAAGGAGTTAAAAAAATCGGATATGTAACTATATATTAAAATGTCCAACATACCTTTAATATTAGAATCCCGCTCCGTGTTCATAGGTCGTCATTCCTCCATTGCCGCCTCCCAATGTCGGTTGACCAATAACGATGAAGCTAAACAATACTAAAATGCCTGCCATCATCAATAGTGATTTTTTCATCTTTTCTCACCTCCCTTATTAAATTCCTGTATTTGTCCTGCTGAATCTGAGTTGCATAGTCCCTGTTGGTCTCAAATAAAGTTACACATTTTATGAAGTCTATTCCATTATTCGTCTTAATAGATAACTCTAAAGACTGAATAATATATTCCACACCTACAATATATTGTTTGTTTCTTATTTGATATATAGCTACTTGATAGTACAACCGATATAATCGATCGATATTAATGGGATCTTCAAACTGCTCAAATCGCAGCATTTCCCGTGAGAAGCGTGTAAGCACATTGTCTACAGAAAATCCGAAACGATTAGCCGATTCCATAATAATAATGAGTCCTGGTAGTATCTCTCCGGGATGATCAGCTAAAAAGGCTACATAAGCTGGTATAACTTCAACATTGCCTTCCAGCATCTCCAGTGTAAAGCTGTTTCCGGTTGCAAATAATCGGAACTGTTCTACGGCTTGGTGACCTACTTCATCCAACATTTCGAACCAGCTGAGGTCTGCGTAACCAGCAGTATATTTCTTAGCCTCTTCATATCGACCCTGCTTTGACAACGAAATCGCTTTGAGTAAATAACCATGTCCATAATAGACAACCAGCGGACGCTCTGTACAAAGCGCTTCTCTTCGTCTGTCTTCACTACGACGTAGCTCTTGGCGGTAAACAGCATTGGCTAAAGCTCTCAACTCATCAGCATAGACTTCCATTTCTTCCCATCTTCGAAGAGCGAAACATAACTGCGTCAGCATTAATAAACCATCCAATTGCAAATTCTCTGGAAGACGGCCCCTGAATGGACTAAAACTAATCACTGCACGTAGTTTCTCTTCCATATCAAATGTTTGCAAAAATTTAAAAATACGATAATGACTGATCGCAAGACGTTCACTGTAACTATCAGACTCATTCTCTACTACAATTTTATAAAAAAACAAAGACTCCTGAATTTTCCCTTTATTGAATAACTTATCAGCAACTGAATAAATGATATCCAGCGGCTTTGTACACTCCAATATCCTACCTATAGTTTCATCAATGCAATTTTGTTTGCCCAATTCGGCGCAACGTATTAAAAAAGGCTCTACCCTGCGGCGTGAGACCTTCTCCTCATTAAAGCATTCATCAATATATAAAGGATACAACCAACCGTCAGGAAATCCAAAGGCTTTAATGATTGCATCTATTTGTCCCAGGGACATAGGCTTCGGCGGATTCCCGTGCAAAATTGCACTGAGACTTCCACGATTCAGGCCACATATTTTTGAAAATGAGGCGAGATTATGGCCGGAGCGGGACAGATTTTTCTCAATTTCTGAGCGTATAGTTGTTAACTTTCCCTCCACTCGGCACCCCCAAAGTTTGACTTGAAAAGATCCTATTAATTGACATTATAGGTGAAAGTTATGGATTGTACAACTTATAGATTGTACGACAAAAAGAGGAGCGTATTTCTCTCCTCTTTATCGGTTGGATCTTTGTAATAGTGTAATTCTATGGATGTATCGAGTTTAATTTATTGTAATAGCGGCTTTTGAGCTTCAGCAGTAAGCTGTTGCACTTGCCTTGCGACTGCGCAAGTTCTCCATCATCTTATGTTGTGCCAGCAAAATATAACCGTCCAATCGCTCGCTTAGCTCTAGGACAGCATGGTCACTAAGACTCCGTTGCTCCGCGACTTCCAGCAATTCGCATCTAAGGCTCTCTATAGTCACAAACAGCTCATCTTCTCTGTAGTCTCTTCTATAAGCTTTCTCGGAAGAACCTTGATATAGTGTCACAACTCTCTCCTTCTCTCTATCAACATCTCTTCCTATCATAATCCATGATACCAAAAAACATATTTTCAAAAAAAAAGAAAAATTTGCAGAACATCCACAAAAAATAAAATAGCTATTTATTCGGGTTCTATAGGCTTGTGGGGAAGCTCATTTGGGTACTGTTCTCAATAGTCCCTTTGCAAAAGAAATCCATTCACGTGCTGCAAAAGATAAATAACGGTCTCTACGCCATGCCATAGCGATCTGCCAAGGAATCACCGGATCTGTCAAAGGAATGACTACCAATCGCGAGCGATCCATGTCACGGCAAATGGTTTCCGGCAATAATGCGATCCCCATTCCCGCAGCTACCATCTTGCTGATCAAGTCCCATTGTGAACTCTCATATATAACCTTCGGCTGAAATCCAGCTTTTACACATTCCGTAATAATCCGATCGTGCAGCGTGAAATCCTCCCGGAATAACACGAACTCCTCTTCAGCCAGTTCACTTAGTGGAACTAACTCTGCCTCGGCCAGCCGATGCCCCATAGGCAAAATAAGATTCAACTTCTCTTCAACAAAGGTAAAACAATGAAGTTTGGATGTATCTACAGGCAATACGACCATTCCAATGTCCAGCAGTCCCGTTTCTACATCTTCCTCCACTTTTTTGGCCCCATCCTCATGAAGACGAATCGTAACCTGCGGATAACGTTTATGAAATTGACCAATCACCGATGGAAAAAAGCTCGCTCCTACCATTGGAGGCAGGCCGATGCGGATGTGGCCCTGCTCCAGATTCCGTAAGTTATCCAGTTCGGAAGACAAGCTAGCGAAAGACTCCACGATATTTTGCGCTTTGGTGAACAAAATTTCCCCTGCGTCTGTAAGCCTTACACTCTTCCCTTCACGGTAGAACAAGTCTGCCTCCAGTTCGACCTCCATATTCCGAATCATTTTACTGATCGTGGGCTGTGTTATATATAATGATTCAGCAGCTCTGGTAAAGCTTTTCATTCGTGCCGCCTGAACGAAATATTCTAATTGTCGGATATCCATTTATGTGCCCCCTAATCCATAGACAAAAGGAATGTCATTTATTCGATCTATTCATTTTACCTATGAAAACAATTGATGTAAACTTTCATTATTATGAAAGGAGCGAAGCCTTATGAAAAAGATTGTTATAGGCTTGCTGCAGGTGGCGGGACTTATGTTATTCTCTTTACTTATCAATGCTGTGACCCCATTATTGCATATCCCTATTCCCGGAAGCATACTCGGAATGATTATATTGTTTCTCCTGCTTGAGTTCGGTGTCATTCGTCTGAATTGGGTAGAGGTTGGTGCTTCTTGGCTACTCGCCGAGCTCCTACTGTTCTTCATTCCATCTGCTATAGGTGTAATGAAATACGCTAATATTCTGGAAACGGATGGATTACGCATTCTTGCCGTTGTCGTCTTAGGCACATTTGTTGTGATGGCTAGTTCCGGATTACTTACCAGTAGAATTTATAAAGCGAAGGAGCGGAAAGAATCATGTTAAACGCTCTGCTGTTCTTTGGCCTCACGGTCGCGGTGTATTTACTCGCGAAACGTATCTATGCTTCTACCGGTAAAGTCTACACCTCTCCATTAATCATCACACCAGTGATTATGATCATCTTTCTGCTTATAACAGGCATTACTTATGACTCATACAATGCGGGAGGAAAATGGCTGACGGATTTGCTGCAACCAGCAACCATGGCCTTTGCCATCCCTTTGCATAAGAACTTCAAGGTACTCAAAAAGCACGCCGCCGAAATTGCGGCAGGCGTGCTATCAGGGACGATAGTTGCGGTGATCTCTTCCATACTTCTCGCCAAATGGCTGCATGTTAGCGGCGATCTGGCAGCTAGTCTGGTCCCGCGTTCGGTAACTACACCGATCGCTATGAGCATCTCGCAAAGTATCGGCGGTGTACCGAGTATTACGGCAGTCTTCGTCATTATTACCGGGATACTTGGTACAATGATGGGCCCTACTGTACTTCGCATCTTCCGCATTGAGAATGAAATTGCGCGCGGTGTATCGCTGGGAACCGCTGCACATGGTACAGGAACATCCAAAGCCTTCGAGCTTAGTTCACTGACCGGAACCATCTCCAGTATTGCGATGATTCTGTCCGCGCTGTTATCTATAGGTGTGGCGCCAGCTTTGCTCGCGATATTCCTCCACTAGGCTAACCCAGCTTGGGCCAAGGGCATGTCTCTTTAGTACATCTAAAGTAGCATGTCCTTTTTCTATGAATTGAACCTTAGAACTTAACAGGCAATCCGCTTTGCGCTGAATCGTAGGCCGCACAGGTGACTTTAAGAGTTTTGTACCCATCCTCATAATCGCATAAAATGCGCGAGCGATCCCCCGTCCGTACAGCATGTATGAAGGCTTCACTTTCTACTAAATATGGGTTTCCTGTATTCGCAAATTCGGTGCTATCGCCACTTCGCACTTCCAAGAGACGATCCGGGTTCCAGTCCAAAAGTCCCCGATCATTATAGAAGCTAAGACCTACACTTCCCACCTCATCAGGTAAAACGCATGTATTTGAAATATTAGCAATAATTCCATTTTCAAGCTTCAGGGATACGGTGCCTACATCTGCCACGCTCACACCTTCATGCTGCTCATGCATAATCCGGTTTCCGAACATGCCGTAAACTTCCTTTACTTCTCCGGCTAGATAGCGCACCAAATCAACGATATGTGTAGTCTGCTCTGTGAATTGTCCTCCGGATTGCTTCTGATCACGCCACCAAGCTACGCCTGGCATGCCGCCCATCCATTGCCCCATAATCATACCGACCTTGTCACCACGCAAAGTTTCTTTCAGACGTTTAATGTTCTCCTGATAGCGGAAATGATATCCTACCGAGGTTAACAAATTATGTTCTTTGATATCCTGAAGTAGGCTTGCGGGAATTTCAGTAGTCATACTAAGCGGTTTTTCTATAAAAAAGGGAATATCCCTCTTGATTAATGATCGTTCGATCGCGCCATGAGATTGTGGAGGCACACAAATATAAACAGCATCGAGCTTCTCCGCATCCAGCATCTCCGTAATATCACCATATCCAGCAGCATCGTATGGACGTGCCATATCTTCGCCTTTAGCCTTACTGCTTCCGCAGACCGCTTGCAAACGGACATTATCCATCTCTGCTAGTAAATCAGCATGTACCTTAGAGAACCAACCCGTACCCACAATACCCACTTTTAATGTCATTCTTTTTCCTCCTGCCGATTGATTATGAATACCTTTTCATAGATTATACCCTCTTATGAGCGGATAAGATAATCTCTCCATTCTTCGGGAAGCAAATGCATGTAAGGACTCTGCAAAAAGCGATCATCCGCAAGCACAATAATGCCTGTATCTGTCTCACTTCGAATCAGTCTGCCTCCAGCTTGCAATACCTTGCACATTCCTGGGTAGACATAAGCATAATCAAAGCCATTTTTACCTCTGGCATTAAAATACTGACGCAGTAAATTACGCTCAAGACCAAGCTGCGGTAGGCCAACACCAACAACCATTACCCCGTTAAGACGGTCTCCTGGCAGATCTACACCTTCCGAAAAGATCCCTCCGAGTACAGCAAATCCTAACAGCGTCTCGTCATTATCTGGACTAAATGCTGCTAAAAAACTTTCTCTAGCCTGCTCACTCATGCCTGTATCCTGCATCAAAGTCCGTACTTCGGGGTAATTCTCCGTAAAGGCCTGATATACGTTTTGTAAATAGAGATATGAAGGGAAAAAAACCAGATAATTGCCCTTCTTTGAAACCATTTGATTCAATGCCTGAGTTAACGGGATGAGAGAAGCTTCCCGGTCATGATAACGTGTGGAGACAGGCAGCACGGTCACCTCCCACTGCTCCTTCTGAAAAGGAGATGAGACCGTTAAACTGTAATCTTCCTCCACCGCACCAATCATATCCCGATAATACGATAATGGAGAAAGCGTAGCAGAGAACAGAATCTGACTTCGAAAGCTCTTAGACATTTGTCGGAGTAAATGCGATGGATCCAAATTAAATAACTTCAAGTACACATCGCCGCGCCGAACCTCAGCATAGGTTATGTAGCGTTCATCATAGGTCTTAAAGGTGCGAAGCATCCCTTGAACTGCAAAATAGGTATCCAGAAGAACATTCTCTCCTTCTCCATTCTGAGGAACAATGCTGGCACTCGGGTGAATAAGTTCCTGTTCTGCCTCCAAAGAAAATATCTCAAGTAAGGCTGGCAGCTCCTCCGGGAACGAAGCCCACTGCCCTTGCCCCTCTTCATTACAAATTTTGCGAAGGGAGATAAAAAAAGCATTCACCGATTTAGCTGCAGTACTCAAATTACGGTTTACTTCCTTGTACTGACGCTGGATTTCTAGAAAGGGGGCCTTCAGCAAAGAGGCAGAGAACATCTCTCGTCCCCGGTCTACCAGATTATGTGCTTCATCTACCAGAAGCACCGTTTCTCTCTTTCTCTCCTCTGTTAGCCGTTTCAGGCTGATCCGAGGATCATATATATAATTGTAATCGCAGATCACCGCATCACAGGCATAGGCTGCATCCAGCGAGAACTCAAACGGGCACACTTTATGTTTGTGAGCATACAGTGCTAGGGTGTCTCTGCTCATCAGTGTCTCATGTTCTAACAGATCCATTACCGCATCATTAATCCGATCATAATAGCCTTCCGCATAGGGACAGGAATCCTTACCGCAAATCCCTTCATCATGAAAACAGGTCTTCTCTTTAGCAGTAAGTGTGATGACATGCAGCTGGAGTCCCTGCGTCAGCAGTAGCGAGATTGCTTCTTGTGCGGCAAAACGGGTAACCGTCTTAGCCGTTAAATAGAACAATCCTTTAGCTTGTCCTTCGCCCATTGCTTTAAGGACCGGGAACAGCGTTGACATTGTTTTCCCAATACCTGTGGGCGCCTGAGCGAACAGACTGACCTTTTCTACGATGGATTTGTACACCGCTCCGGCAAAATGCCGTTGTCCCTTTCGATAAGAAGGAAACGGGAATTGTAACTCTCGAAGGCTCTGCTCTTTCTTAGCATCATGACGAACCATCATCTCAGCGTACGGAGCATATCTGGCTATGGTATCATTAGCAAATGAGATCAGTTCATCTAAAGACAACGTTCGGTACAAGCTTTTTTGCTCATCAGTAGCCCGGTGGACATAGGTAAGCTTTACTTGAATAGAAGAAAGCTCCTGCTCCAGCGATACCATATATGCGTACATCAGCGCCTGAGCCCAATGAACCTCATGTCCCTCTTCCAGCATGTCCAGCAGTCCGGAGGTTGATTTGATTTCTTCGACCGTTAGGCTCCCATCCTCCGAAACAAGCAGTCCATCACAGCGCCCATCTACAATATAGAGTAAGCTACCATAAGGGATCTCTGTTTTCAGATAGACTTCCTTGCGGTCACCTTCCTTATATTGCTTTTGGATTTTCTGATGAATTCGTGTTCCTTCAACCATAGAGGAAGTACCATGAAATCCAGGCTCAATACTACCGCTGCGAAAAACATACTCGACGAGAGTTCTAACGGATAGGGTTACAGTATGATCCAACTATTCTCACCTCCCTTAATTAGCCATATATCCTTTTTGTTCCCAATGTCTATTTCGGTCCTTTAATCGCTGTATAACCCCATGGGATAGCATAAACATTATCTTTCACCCATGCGTTTTTAACTTTACGCACTCCACAAAGCTTATACTTACGCTTTCGGTTTTTGACTTTCTTCTGCTAGCCCTGCATAATAAATTTTATTACTATGGAGTCATTTTGTCTTGGTGCTGTTTCGTCCTGTTTGAGAAATGGCGTTTTATCATGTAGAAAGAGGGGGAAGCTGTGTCATCCTTTAATATTAAACGTTGGATTATTAAACCTTTTGTGTTTTTCACAATACTTTTTATCCTAAAAGCATTTCTGGCTTGGGGCGTCATTTTTGATGATGTGCTGCCTTGGAAATCATTACTGACAGAAATCCCTTTTGCCTGGGCGCTCTTCTGTATTATTGAGCGGTTCGCCTCCAAACGAAAGCTTGGATATTACATGACAGTCAATTTATTAGTAACAGCCATCTTTTTCGCAGCCATTATGTATTTTAAATATTATGGTGTCATTGTAACTTACCATGCCGCGGAACAGGTGAATCAAGTCACAGCCGTCAGCAACAGCGTATTCTCACTGATGGATCCTTACTACCTGTTAATCTTTACAGATATAATTGTCCTAGGAGGCTATTTCTTCTTTAATAAGAAAGGCCGTGTCTATAAAAAAGAGAATATCAACCGTCGTAACGGAAAAATAAAATATAGTGTTCTATTCGCAGTCTCACTTGGTTTATGCTTGTTCAACATTTTGCCTAATAAGGCTAGTATGAACGAAATTAAGAAAGCTCAGGAGATGGGTATTCTTAACTACGAAGCCTATACGATCTTTGCAAAAGAAGAACCAGAGCTTGTGCAATCAAGTGACATTACACAAGATGCCATCAACCAAGTGAAGGGGATTAATACTGCGGTTAGTTCTCCACTTCATGGCACGGCTAAAGGCAAAAATCTTATTATCATTCAATTGGAATCCTTCCAGAACTTCTTGCTGGGTCTTGAGCTAGACGGGCAAGAGATTACACCGAACCTGAACAAGGTAATGAAGGATAGTCTTTACTTCCCTAATTTCTATCAAATGGTAGGCCAAGGGAATACGTCAGATGCAGAATTCGTAGTGAACACATCCGCCTACATCCCTCCGCGTGGTGCGGCAACGATGTCCTATGTAGATAAGGTGCTACCAAGTCTGCCACGCTTGCTTAAAGACAATGGGTATCAGACCGCAACCTTCCACACCAATGTCGTAGAGTTCTGGAACCGTGGTGAGCTGTATGACTCACTGGGCTTCGATCATTATTATGATCGCTCATTCTTTGGTGAAGATGATGTTTTCTTCTTCGGTGCTTCTGATGATACGCTCTATAGTAAAACTGCTGACAAACTGAAAGAAATGAGCAACGAGGGTCAACCCTTCTACGCTCAGATCATTTCGATGTCAGCGCATCATCCATTCACAATTCCTGAGGAAAAATACCGCATGAAGCTACCAGAGCGTTACGAAGGTACTTTTGTGGGTGACTATATCCGTTCCCAGAACTATGCGGATGATGCCTTCGGACATTTCGTAGAAGAGCTTAAAGCGAATGGCGTATGGGATAACAGCGTGATCATGATTTATGGAGACCATATGGGACTGCCTATTTATTCTCTCGATCATGATGATAAGCAATTAATGACTGAAATTTATGGTCATGAATATTCCTATGCGGATATGTTAAACATTCCTCTGCTCATTCATGCAGGAGACAGCACAGCACCACAGACCTTAGAGCAAGTCGGTGGCGAAGTGGATATTATGCCAACTGCTGCTGGTCTTCTTGGAATTTCATTAGAGAATAACCTAGTTTTCGGTCAAGATCTACTCAGTCAGACTTATAATTTACTGCCAGAAAGATATTATTTACCTTCTGGATCTTTCATTTCCAGCTCAGGACTGCTTATTCCGGGTAACAGCTTTGAAGATAATACCCAATACCCTATTTATAATGGAAAAGCACCGGCTGCTACTGAGGATGAATACAACCGAGCATTGAGACTTCTACAGCTTTCCCATAGTTACATTACGCAGCTGCCAGACAAACCAATTAAACCTTAGAACTTATCATTATTATATTTCAAAGAAGGCCACCTTCTCTCCGGAGAAGGTGGCCTTCTTTCTGTATCTATAAGCTAAAGCTAGAGATTTACCGTTCCTGATCCTCGATCATACGGTAGTACTCCGCAAACTTTTGCAGCTCTTCCGGCTTCAGTATAGATAAATGCTCAGCAAGCAGCTGTTTTGAACGGAAATGTCCTTCTTCAAGTATTTGCTGACCTTCCTCGGTGATGGTCACCACAACCGCTCTCCGGTCCGATCCATCCGTCTCACGCTTAATAAAACCCAGCGCTTCCAGGCGATCGAGCATCACGGTAATGGCACTTGATTTGACCTCCATAGACTCCGCCAGTTGTACCACCCGCGACTTTTTCTCTTTCGCTACTATATTTAACAGACCCATCTGAGGTACGGTAAGTCCGAGTTCTTTATGCAAAGTCCTTTGAGACATGATCTTACGCTGTACTCTCCACATGGATAATCCAAGACGCTCTATTAACGGATCTAATTGATGTGGCATCCTTGTTTCAACTCCCAATCCGTTTTTTAATAACACAAGCGTACCACTAGAACTGGTCAGGATTCAATGCTTTTGTCTACTAAAGATTTCATAATCACGTTTATTTCCATAATTTTTCCATCAATTTACAATATCCGACACAAAAATACTATATTCTATGTAAGGTCATAGGCTTAACGATACGCTATAATCGTAGCAGTGAGAGCGATTGTCTCCGAAAACATATTTTGTCAAGGTTGGTGCAAAGAATGAAATTGGCAACTAAATTAACTTGGATGATGTTCATCGTGTTACTTCTTGTTGGATCATCCATCGGGTTCTTCGGATACCGTACTGCGTATAAGCAAGTAGATGAAGCAGCAGGTATCGAATTGGTAGGATGCGCCAATATTACAACCGGGCTGATTGACCCATCAGATATTACCGCGTTAATTGCAGGAGATCAAAGCAAATTGGAGGCTGTCGAAGACCGGATCGGTTGGATTGTGGCACATAAGGCTATTTTTAAAGAGGCGTTCATTTTATCGCTAGACGGAAAGATCCTCGCCGCAGATTCAAGCTTCAAAGCAAGAGGTTATAAAGCAGGCGACACTTTTTATTTCTCAGATGAAGAGAAACAAATGATCACTAAATCTAAGCACTCCGCTTACTCCAAGGTTTATACATACGAAGGTACCTCACTTAAGACGGGTTACGGCCCCATCTATCAGGATCATGATCCGTCCAAGCCTATAGTTGCTCTAATGGCTATTAACTTCGATGGCCCATTAATTCAAGAACGGACCCGAGACATCATTGTTCAGCCTTTTATTATCGGGACTTCCATTCTAGTTATTGCTATTGTGGCAGCATATCTCTTAATCCGCCGAATGGTAAGTCCACTAACAAAGCTATCCAGAGGCGTAAATCTTGTTGCACAGGGTGATCTTACTCATGATCCTATTTCATTCAACAGCAAGGATGAGATTGGTACACTTGCTCGAAATTTCAACGGCATGACGCAGAGCTTGCGCATGCTCATTACCGAAGTTAATGAAACCTCCATGCAGGTGGCGTCTTCATCCGAAGAGCTCTCTGCCAGTGCACAGGAAACTAACCGTGCTGGTGAGTACAGTGTCAACGTTTCGATTGAACTTGCCGATGGAGCTAATACACAATTGCAAAATTTGGAGGGTGGATATAAATCTGTACAAGACTTGTCACACTTCATTACAGAGATTGCAGGAAATGCTGATAATGCAATGAATAATGCTACCAGTAACGCCGAAAAGGCTCGCACAGGTCGAGAAGCAATGGACTCTACTACACAACAGATGAGCATCGTCAGTGACAGCATCACTGATTTAGCTGTCATTATTGAAACCTTGGGTGGCTACTCCAAGGAAATTGAGAATATTGTGGGCACGATTGCGAGCATCGCAGAAGAAACCAATTTGCTATCGCTGAATGCAGCCATTGAAGCTGCAAGAGCCGGAGAAGAGGGAAGAGGCTTTGCGGTAGTTGCACAATCCGTACGCAAACTTGCCGAGCGATCCGCCCAATCTGCTGCTCAAATCGGACAACTCGTAAGCATCATCGTAAATCAGATGGACCAAGCAGGAGAAACCATGAAGCGCTCTACAGAAGAGATGGATCAAGGCCGGGAATTAATCGTAACGGCAGGTCAATCCTTCTCCGAGATTGAGATGTCCGTCTCTGGGATGGCTTCACAAAGTCAGCAGATTTCCGGAACAGTCCGCGAGCTAGCCTCCATCTCCGATGGTCTCGTTACTACTCTACAGAATATTGTAGACGTCGCTAATCAGACAGCAAGCGGTGCGGAAACATTATCCGCCTCCTCACAAGAGCAGCTTGCAGCCATGGAAGAAGTGGAGTCAGCTGCAGGTTTCCTGTCCTCGCTAGCTGAGAAGCTACAGATTCTAATTGAACGTTTCAAAGTATAATTCTTCTTATTCATGTTAGTTCTTAAACTTAAAGGGGCTAGCGACCAAGCAGAGAAATTCTGCTTGGTCGCTAGCCCCTCTTCTATGTATTGAGATCACGACGCTACCGTATTCGCTATAAACCACTCACCCAGCTCATGTACAGGCATCGGCCGACCGTAATAATAACCCTGCATGACTCTACAACCCAGTGATTTCAGCAATTCAATCTGCTCTGGTGTCTCCACACCTTCCGCCACGACTTCCATATTAAGATGAGTCGCTATCGCAATAATATTGCTGATAATAGCTTTCTTGGAGTGCATCTTGCTGTTACGAATAAATACTTGGTCAATCTTGAGTGTGTTCACTGGGATTTCATCCAAATTACCAAGGGAGGAGAAGCCTGTCCCAAAGTCATCCAGCGATACTCTTACCCCAAGCATTCGAAGTCTAGACAGCTGTGCAACCGTCTCTTTCATGTTATGCATCGCAATGGACTCTGTAATCTCCAGTTCGAGAAAGTGTGGCTCTAATTCTGCACATGTGAGTGCTTCCGCTACAACATCGTATAGACTCCCATCCTCAAACATCCGTGCGGACATATTAATTGAGACCGGTACGTTAGCTATCTCTTCCTTATGCCAGAACCTGTTCTGGCTACACACATCATGTAGCATCCAATAGGTAATCGGAACGATCAGTCCGGTCTCCTCTGCAATAGGAATGAATTCCGCTGGCGAAATGATCCCATGCTCTGGGTGTCTCCAGCGCAGCAGCGCTTCAAGACCCACCGTAACATTCATATATGAATCCCATTTCGGCTGATACACAACCATAAACTCAGAACGAGCCAACGCTTTTCGAAGATCCTTCTCTAGCGACATCCGCCGCAACTGATGGCGATTTACTTCCTGGTCGAACACACTGCATTTATTCTTACCTGAATCCTTAGAGGTATAAAGAGCCGTATCCGCAGCCTTCATTAGCGCTGAGCGATCAGTCCCATGCATAGGAGTCATACTGATTCCAACACTTGCAGTAACATATAGCTCATTGCCCTGAATACGATAGAATTCCTTAAGTTCATGCATAATATGCCCTGCTTCTTCCTGCGCACCCTCCAGCGTGCAATCTGGAAGAGCAATCAGGAATTCGTCACCGCCTAAACGGAAGATCTTTCCTTTATCGCCTACAGAACGAATTAATCTAACAGCGACCTCCTGTAGTAGCATATCACCTATATCATGTCCAAGCGTATCATTAATCGACTTAAAGCGATCTAGATCTACAATAAAAACAGCACCAGATCTGCTTTCAAAAAATTCATCTTTAAAATAGCGTTCTAGTCCATGTCGATTCGGCAGCTCTGTTAGCGGATCTTGATAAACCATTCGTTCAAGCACATGGCGATCCAGAAATACGGCGCCAGCAGAAACTGCGAGCATAAGTAGCGCTGCCAGCGAAAATGCCATTAACAGTATAACATCAGTCTCTACAAAAAAAGGTTTGCTTCCAGGTAAGTTGTTATATTCAAAATGACAAGCCTTTACACTTGTGTAATGCAATCCGGTAACTGAAAATCCGATAAACAACGCCGAGTATAGCTTCCATCGCTGAAACCCTGCGTATTCTTTAAACTTGTGGAACATCAATAATCCGATATAAGAGGAAACCAAAACCAGAATTACAGCAACGGCTTGAATCCATATATCATAATGAATCCTCGTCACAATCTTCATAGAAGACATTCCGATATAATGCATAGCCGAAAAGCCGCTTCCCAAGAGAATACCACCTACTACTAAATTCCATATCCTTAACCGAGGAACAGAAGTGATCCGGAATGCCAAATAGCAGAATAACACACCAACTAATAGTGATATTATAGATCTGCCTGGATAATAATTGACCTCCGCCGGAAAGCGATTCGCCATTATCCCAACATAATGTATTGCCCAAATACCGCAGCCTAACACACAAGCTCCCGAGATCAACCACAGACGTCGGATTTTGCCAGTAGAACGTGAAACTTGCGAAATCAGATTCAGTGCAGAGTAAGTAACTGTCGCCGCTAGCACAAATGATAGTAAAACAATCCAAACATTATAGTGGATTCCCATTTTATCCATTAGTTAACCTCTTCACCGGTTTTGAATCCCGTAATCGCTCAGCGTATTTCTCAAGTAAAAAATCAGTACACGAATATCAGATATGGAAGAGTGCGTAAAGATTATAGGTTATCCATAAAAAGAAACTTTAGATGTATTCTACTCTGTATTCAGAAGATTGTCTAAGTAAATACTGGAATTTATACCCTTTTTTATTACGCGAAAAATGTCCATATTTGACACAATCACTCAACCCGGAAAACTTGAACCACGACCTGTTGATGATACATTTTTGGGAAAGGTAATTCGCCATATCCATAGATTCAAAACTACCAAAACCAACAGGTAGATATAAACTCCACCCATAAACAAAGTGAAGACATAATGAATACCTGCCATCCCCATCAGCAAAAATAATAACCCAAAGGAGTTTGCGGTGTAATCCTTCTGTTTAGCTGCCTCATATCGTTCTGAGAAAGGTAGTACCGGAGGATAAGAACGGAAACAAATGACCGCATAGATCAGCATTGCAAACAGCACGACTACCAAGTCTGGCACAATCCGCAGCCCAAACAACCAAAGATACACTATCGCTTCTATAGCGAATAAAGGTAATAGCAGGCGAACTATCGCTGCCTTAAGCATTCCACGATAGATGGGTGCGGTGTTTGGCAGAGGAATCAGCTTATAAATCCAAGAGCCTTTATAACCCGCAGAGTACCTTAGCATTAGAACAACCGTCTGAAGTAACGTCGCACCGAAATAAATCATCAGGTATGTGTTCGAATCCTTGATAGACGATGCATTCCCATCCCAAAAGATCCCAAATATAAAAATGAACGGGAAGACAATGGAATAACCGATTGCCGGATATACCTTTAACTTGAAGTCACGCTCATTCTTCATCATTGACCAGCTAAAGCGAAAAAACATGCCCTCTACCGGGTTCTTACAAGTTACTTTCGACAACCAGTCCACCATTCGGGCGTTACTCTTGCCAACGTTCCCTTGCTCTGAAAGCTTCTGTAAGCTCTTTTCGAATAAAGGCATCAGCTTAATATAAGCCACAATCAGCAGAACCGGAATTACTAAAGCTAGCACTGAAAGCACCACGAAGTGTGTATCTCTCGCCCCGCCAATCAACATCTCAAATGGAGCCGCAAACCAAATCGGAGAAATCAAATACTGCCACCATGCCGGCTTAAAAGAGAGGCTCAATTCAGCAATATCGAACAGTCTAACAACGAGCTGATACCCTACTGTAATCCCTATAGTCAAAATGATCTGTACATAATTAATAATATCTTTGAGCTTCTCCCCGTCGAAAAACTTCATGATCAGTAAATAAAGCAGCGCCGTAATGACGAGAATAAAGCAGTCCATCAGAATGATCTCAACAGCATATATTAGAAAAAATAGTACTCCCTGTTTGAACAGGCACAAAATCAGCGAAGGTCCGGTCAAGGTCAGCGTCACTGAAAATAAATAAATGAGAATGTGGATGCTCTTCGCCATGTTCAAGGTACGGCGGTTCACTGGCTTTGAAGCCAGTATGTTTTTGTCCCGAAGATCAAGCATCACGGAAGAGAAATCAGAGATCAGTGTGGTCGTAATCATAAACATCACTACACCAAACACTAGACTCATCTGCAGCATATAGTTCCCCGTTAACATCATAAGAGGAATTAACATGACGCCAAAAAGTAAATAAATCCATTGCACCCGCAGCGGCGAGCCCTCTTTCTTCTCCTCCTTCTTCTGCATTCCAGCGAGCACTGTCGGTGTTCTTCTTCCGTCCATCGTCAGTTTGACCTGCAGAATACTCCGCATCACATCATAATCAACTCCGATTCGGCTAAACCCACCTCGCAGCTTATCCAGAAGCTTCAGCACATAGAAATCAGTCATGAGAAGATACCTCTTGCATGACCGCAACAAATTCCCCAGCAATATCACGGTATTTATCAAATCCAGTTAATTGATTAAAAATATCCTCAAGCGACCCTTCGCGGCCCTTCTCTCTTAGCTCAGCAAAGCTCCCATCCGCCACGATATCTCCACCATCGATCAAAACGATCCGGCTACTGATCTTCTCAACTACATCCATGATGTGTGAAGAATAGAAAATGGTCTTGCCCCTTGCCGCCAAAGATGCAAAAATCTCCTTTACCACCATTACGCTATTGGCATCCAGACCGCTCAACGGTTCATCTAGGAACAGAATATCGGGATCATGAAGCATGCTGGAGATCAGCAGTACCTTTTGTTTCATCCCTTTGGAGAAGGTTGCGATCCGCGAATCATAAGCTTTCTCAAGACCTAGCAAGGCCATTAATTTTCCAGCCTTGTAATCCACATCACTACGCTTCATGCCATACAACTCACCTACAAAAGTTAGATACTCCCTAGCGGTGAGGCTATCATATAATTCGGCTACCTCCGGCACATAACCTATTCTTTTTTTGTAAGAAACATCTCCATCAGCAATATCCCTACCGAAAATCTCTACTTTGCCGTTATAGCCTTCTACCAGACCGAGCATAATCTTAACAGTTGTACTCTTTCCTGCCCCGTTAGGGCCGATATAGCCAATAATTTGTCCTCTGTATACCTTAAGGTCAATGCCCTTTAGCACCATTCGGTCCGTGTAGTTCATCCATAAACCAGAAATCGCAATGACTGGATCATCAGCAAGGCCCATATCCTAATCCCCTCTCTAGCGACTAATTGAAGATGTTAAAAATTACTATTTCATAAAATTACAATAATTGTATCATTGAACTGAATCCCGCTCCATAATTTAACTCACTAATCTTATATCTATGAATGCTAATGCCCTGTTCAGCACAAAAGGGAGAACCATTGGTTCCCCCTTAAAGTGTAGAGATCTATCCCACACAAATTATTCTGTTTGATCCACTTGATCATATGAAGCTCTGGCCTTTTCAACCCACACATAATTTTTACTCGTCCACTGATTTAACGCTCTCATAGGCTCAAGTAACGACACTCCTAGGGGGGTTAGAGAATACTCTACGATGGGTGGAACGGAAGGTGTAATCTCGCGTTGTACCAACCCATCTCGTTCCAGTTGCCGCAAAGTTTGAGTTAGCATTTTTTTAGAGATGCCTTCGATTCGTCTTCTGATATCACTGTAACGAATGATTCCATCTTCCATTGCATAGATGACCAAAGCTGTCCATTTATTAGAGATAATATCAAGGACCTTACTGTACCCACAAATCGATAACGAGATATCAGGCTCTACGGCATTCGTCGAAAATGGATTGTTCATATAAAGTCCTCCCGTGCACTTTTTGGTTCCCTGGACACTATAAAGTGCCTCCTTACTTAAGTGTAATTTATGGATTATTGTATGTCTATGCACTTCAAGAAGGAGAGATTGCTCATGAAAGTATACGAAATTGAAAGTGAATTTGGGCTCGATCAACTGAAGGTAGCCGAACATCCAATTCCTAATCCTCGTTCTGGTGAAGTTCGTATAAAAATGCGGGCAGTTTCCCTTAACGCTAGAGATTTAGGTGTCATTGATGGTTTTTATAACCCAATTTTGAACTCTCCTTTAATTCCGGTATCGGACGGTGTTGGTGAAGTTGTTGCTTTAGGTGAGCATACGTCCAGATTCAAGATTGGTGATCGGGTAAGCGGTATTTTTACTCAAAGCTGGATTTCGGGAGAACCTACACAAGAAAATTGGGTGAGCTCACTTGGAAGTCCGCTTGATGGGTTGCTTGCAGAATATGTTGTGCTTCCCGAGGAGGGATTGGTTCGTGTTCCAGATCTATTAACTGATGAAGAAGCGGCAACACTTCCTTGTGCTGGTGTTACAGCCTGGCATGCTATTGTTGAAGAAGGAAAGGTGAAGGCTGGAGAGACTGTAGTGATACAAGGAACGGGTGGAGTTTCACTATTCGCGCTTCAATTTGCCAAGCTTCACGGTGCACAGGTGATCATCACATCAAGCAGCGATGAGAAGCTTAAGCGTGCAAAGGGATTGGGAGCGGATTTCGGTATCAATTATTTAAAGACCCCTGAATGGGATAAGGCTGTTCTTGAGCTGACAGGGGGACGCGGGGCAGACCATATTGTTGATCTCGGTGGATCATCCACATTAAATAAGTCAATCGTGGCGCTGCGGGTGGGTGGAAGGATCAGTCTGGTAGGCGGTCTGTCGGGCTTCCAAGTCGAGGGCTTTGAAATCATCCCTGCAATTCTGAGAAAAGCACGCCTTCAAGCCATCAATGTCGGAAGCCGTGACATGTTTGAGACGATGAACCGTGCGGTTGAACAAAATGGACTTCGCCCTATCATTGACGCTGTATTTCCATTTGAACAATCTGTTGAAGCATTGCAATACTTGGCTAAGGGTACACACTTCGGAAAAATCTGCATTAAGTTATAACAGTAGAACCCCCCTGTAAAAAAAGCAGGGGGGTTCTACTGTTATATTCAGCTACCGCCAATCATTTCGATAATAGATTATAAATGACCTGTGCCGCTTGCGCTCTTGTAGTAACTTCTTTAGGACTCAGCTTGCTATTCGCTCCGGTTACTACACCTCTTTCCACCAGCGCCTGAAGGGCTTCCTGTGCATAGCCAGCAATTTCCCCTGCATCACCAAAATCAGAAAGAGCTACAGCCTTCTTCTCGGATGGCAGTTCACCTAGCGCTACAAGTGAGCGATACAGGAGTGTAAATAGCTCCTGTCTAGTGATCTGAACCTCTGGCTGGAATTGATTATCTCCCGAACCTGTGGCTACCCCAAGGCGCTTAGCAGTCGCGAGATAGTTCGTGTAATACGTATTGCCCGCATCCGCAAAATTATCAGTTGCGGTAGCGTCGGGTGTGATGCCATAAGCATTCAAGAGCAAGACTATGAATTGCCCTCTAGTTATTGCAGCATTTGGACTGTAATGCTCTGCATCCGTGCCGGATGTGATACTGCGTGCCGCAAGATAACCTACTGCACTGCTATACCACGAAGTCTCTGAAACATCCGCAAAGCTCACCTTGTTATATCCAATAATATATTGGGAGAAATGTGTGGTAACAAAATCTACGGTTCCATTGGCAGCGTTATAATTCCCGCGTACATTCTCCAAGCTTCCGTTGGTATTGATATAGTATACGATGACCGCATCTTTCTGTTCTCCTGCTTGCAATGTATACGGCACACTGATATGGATAATGCCCCCACCAAAGGTGGAAATGGTACTCTGACCTGCTTTTACCGACAAATCATAAACCGGTCTGTCCCCGAGAACGGCCTTACCTTCTGCCGTTAACGAAACCTTAGCAATGGTTATGACAATATCTCCTGCATCCGAGGCTGCGCTGATACTTGCCAAAGAGTTGGCATCGAGCGTAATCGTACCTACATTCTCATAATGAATCGTAATCTCGGCCTTTGTACCTGAGACCAACTCGTTAATTATGCTTCTCGGTAGCGTAAGCTCGGCTGTTTGGGTTTCAGAAGTAGCTGCTACTTTAATTTCAAGTACGGCTTTCTTCCCATCCGCTTCTGCCTTTTTAGCAAGATTCACAAGCTCGGTAGCCGCTTCCTTCGTGATTGTTGCTGTGGTTACTCCTGTGGTTTTATCCGTTTTGGTTGCTGCTGTTGATGATAAATTCACAGTGTTACCGGTTGTTGTTGTAGCAACCAGTTGAGGGCTTGCTGTTGGTGTTGGTGTGGTCGTGCTCGGCGCAGGATTGCTGCCGCCAGGCCCACTTGTTCCTGGGTCTGAAATAGATACATAAGCAGGGACAATAATATTAGTTACTGGACTCGCCTTATAACCTTCTTTCGCTGCGTATCGAACTTGATACGTACCTGGTATTAGACCTATAATCTCTTTATCTGGTGCATACACATAATTAGTCACACTGGACAGCTTATATTCTAAGGCTGTTGTGGTTCCTGTGATTTTTCCATCATTGTTCGCTGTAGAGGTAGGAGCTACCCCCTGTAAACCAGATGGCGCTGCTTGCTCTGCAGTGAATACTGGAACAATCACTTCTGCTGCTCTGCCTGCATTAAACCCTTCTTTGGCTGCGTATCTTACCTGATACGTTCCCGGTACCAGTCCAACGATCTCTACATCTGTTGCATAGACATAATCGGTAACTGTTGATAACTTATACTCCAACGCTTTCGTAGTCCCTGTGATTTTGCCATCATTATTGGCTGCAGTAGTCGGTGCCACCCCCACTAGCCCTACAGGAGCTGCTTGCTCGCCATAGGCCGGAACTTCAACAGTAGCATCTTTACCTACGCTGTATCCTTCTTTTGCCGCAAATCTCACATTATAAAAGCCCGGAGTAAGACCTGTGATGGCTACGCCTGTTACAGGCTTATAATCAGCTTCTCCAACACCCTTATATTCCTGCCCTTCAGCTGAGCCCGTAATTTGCCCATCATCGTTAGCTTCAGAAGTAGGAGCTACGCCTAATAGACCTGTTGGAGCTGCTTGTTGATGGATATAAGCAGGCACCTCCACACTTACATCTTCTCCAGCATTATAAGGAATGATCGTCGGTCCCGCTGCGTTCGTTGGTCCTTGATATCCTGATGTAGCCGCATATCTTACTTTATAAACACCAGGCGCAAGCCCTGTAATTGCGGATCCTGATACTGGCGTATATGCCGTATCTCCAGCCAGCTTATATTCCAAGGCCGAACTTGTGCCCAAGATTTGCCCATCTTTACTGTCTGCTGCGGTTGGTGCTACACCTGTAAGTCCAGCGGGCACAGCTTCCAGTTTAGAGAATAGCTTATCCAGAGCTGTTGTAGTGTTAGTGTATCTGGCTCCGACAGGGTAATTCGCCTGCACGTAATCCGGTTGGATGTTCGTCCAGCTGTACATAAGCTCAATATGCCCTAGAATAGGTGCATTAGTGCCGTCTGCATCTTTGTTATCCTTGTTGTACGTGAACAGATATGGAACCTGAAGTCTATCTCCAATCACGGTGTCTCCAAGCTCATTCACATAACTAATCACAGATGGTTTGGCTGCTGTATTGTTCTCGGTCTTGATATTAGTCAGATAAGTACGGACCAGATCAACATACAACTTCGCATATGGGTGATTGGTTGTTCTAATCTGAAGCTCATTATTATTGTGCGGATTGGCATTGCCCTTAGTGCCGCTGTTGTTGCTTGGTTCAGCAACCGTCACCCCAGAGTCGAGCTTCGTATCGAAGAAGTAGACCTTATCGATATTATGCTTTTTGGCATACTCATTAATATATTTGATAACCGCTTGCGTGTTGGGGCACCATGATCCACCTAACAAAATCGCATAGTTGCCATCACTTGCCAAAATTTGCTTCAGCTGATGGTAGGTCACATGTTCATACACGAGCGTACCGTCCGATTCGTTGAAGATCGTAGGTTTGCCCTCATTTTCGCCCTCGTAGTTCTTGTTAAATGCAGCCTTGATATAAGCAGATTCATCGATCCTGTTATACCCAGAAGCGGCACTAAGTACCTCTCTTACCGATGCTTTATACGCATTAACCTTCGCAGCATCAAGTGTTCCGTTCGTCAGGAACTCATTCCACGAGTAGCTTTTATCCAGATAGGATACAACAGGAGCGATATTTCCTTGTGCATCCTTGTGATCCTTGTTGTAGACCAACAGGAATGGAGATTCGATCTTATTAGCAGTTACGACATCCCCGTTTTTATTGGTATAGCTAACATTGCGTTCTGGAACATCCTTCGAGGACAGATCCAAATTCTTTAAATATTTGTTTACCAGGTCAACGTATTTGTAAGCAAATTTATTATTGCTGTCTGCAATCTGGAGCGTGTCACCGTCCAGCTTAGTATCAAAGTTATAAATCGTAGAGATGCCATATTCTTTAGCTACTTCATTGATAAAGCCGATGTCGGCCTGTGTATTCTCGCTCCAAGCGCCGCCAACCAGAACAGCGTAAGTGCCTTCACTCTCAAAAAGATGAACGATATCCTCATAGGTTGCCGTTTTAAATACATGGTCAGGATCATTCAGACGGTCATAGACATGACTGAAATAATCAAAGTGGCTTACACCACTACTTGAGCCAAAAGAAGTTAGCGCCTCTGCGTTATCCGGATTAGCATAAGCTCTTCCTGCCTGAGTAGGCAGAATTAGCAGGGAGGCTGCCAACAGCAGCGTTAGAATTTTTTTAAAGGTTAATGGTCGTATCATTATGTGCACCTCGCCTTAAATAGGTTTATGTGATGTATGGGCTGAAAGGAATCCTGAATGAGCCTGCCGCTCATCAAGGACAAACCTCTTCCTCAGCGGCTGGTGCCGGTGCGGGTGCCTGAACCGTTTCCGCTGGAGCAGCTGCTGGTGCGCTGACCGTGGATGATGCAGGTGCAGAAGACGATGTCTTCGGTTGGGCAGACTCAACGACCGGAGCGGCTGTCGCTTTAACCACCTCAGTTGTGGAGAAAGTAATGGATTTCGATTTCGAAGGTGCTTCCGTTGCCGTTACTACAGGTGCCGCAGTGGCCTTAGGCTGAGCCGATACGACAGGAGCAGATGTCGGTTGAGCTGCTTTGGCAGTTACGATTGCTTTGGGAGCTGCCGTAGGCGCAGCCGTTGGAACCGGTGTAGCTGTTTGAGTTTGCGTTTTGACAGTCGCAGCTACCGTGGTTGTAGTTGTAGCTACCTTAGCGGTCTCCGCGGCTGGAGCTGCGGTCGCCTTAGGCTGAGTTTCACCCACCGCTGGAGCTGCTGAGGCAACAGCCTTCTCCGCAGAATCAACGGTTGCTTCTGGGGCAGCAGTCGCTTTTGCGGAGACAGTCTCCACTGCTGGAGCTGAAGATTCCGGCTGAACCGTTTCTGTAACAGGAGCCGAAGAGGCTTCTGCCTGAACAACGACTACGGCTGCAGAAGTAGCTACAGGTGCCGCTGCTGCTGAAACCGATACTGCTGTATTACTGCTTGCTTCAATGGATGCTGCCTCTGCTGTCTTTTTATTAGCGGATACTGCGGCATATGTCAGTGCGGAAAAGACAACAGTTGCAGCAACCAAAGATATCGTAAGTTTTTTCATAATGTGTACCATCCTTTTCAAATAAAATAAGACCCAACACAGCACGTATTACGTACCTGTTGAATCTCTGGCTGTCCAGTAGATCCATGCTTCTTAACTTCATCGTTGTACCTTTAACCCCTAAATTCTCCTTTCTCTAAAATAAAAAAAAGAGACTCAACGAGACGCAAAACACGCGTCTTTCGTTGAAT
>Ga0153923_100137_pt1 | contig 34475 bp, 27 predicted proteins | sample TSNJ007MetaG_FD_104682 | JGI IMG/M metagenome (GOLD analysis project Ga0153923, IMG submission 104682) | Attine ant fungus gardens microbial communities from New Jersey, USA - TSNJ007 MetaG | ecosystem: Host-associated > Fungi > Mycelium > Unclassified | place: USA: New Jersey, Brendon T. Byrne...
GAGCTTGCTCGCGAAGGCGTCATTTGCAGCACCGCCAATCCGAGGGAGTCAGCGCTTGGCCAACTCCATGATCATCCGCGACAACAGATAAATCCGTGGCGTCACGCTCGCCACTTCGGCGTATTCCTCCGGCGTATGAATATTGCCGCCGACAATCCCGAAACCGTCCAGCGTCGGCGTACCCACGCCGGCGGACAGGCTGGCATCCGCCGCGCCACCACTGCCCTCCTCGGTCAGCTTGCGGCCGATCTCGCCGTAAATCCCTTGCGCCATGGCCATCAAGCGATCCGACTCTGCCGTCTGCGGCATCGGCGGCAACCCGCGTTTGAGGCTGGTGGTGACTTCGGTTTCAGCGATCAGCTTGTCCTGCGACACTCGCGCCAGGTCTTTCTCGATCCGGTCGAACTCTTCCGGCACCGCCGCACGCACGTCAGCCTTGGCGGTGGCGTGATCCGGGATCACGTTGGTGCGGTCACCGGCCTGGAGCACGGTGAAGTTGATGGTGGTTTTCTTCGCTTCGTCGCCGAGTTTGCCCAGTTGCAGAATCTGGTGCGCCGCTTCCATCGCCGCGTTCCGCCCCAGTTCCGGCGCGACTCCAGCGTGCGCCGCCTTGCCTTTGACCTCGACCAGCGCCGTCGCGCTGCCTTTACGCCACACCACCAGGCCATCGGCCGGACGCCCCGGTTCCAGGTTGAGGGTCACATCGTGCGCCTTGGCGGTTTTCTTGATCAGGTCGGTGGCGACGTCCGAGCCGGTTTCTTCGCTGGCGTCGAGCAGGAAGGTGATTTGTGCGTAGTCCTTGAAGTCGAGGTTCTTCAGAATCTTCAGCGCGTAGATCCCGGCGACGATGCCGCCCTTGTCGTCCATCACCCCCGGCCCGTAGGCGCGACCGTCCTTGATGCGGAACGGGCGCTCGGCGGCGGAGCCCTCTTTGAACACCGTGTCCATGTGCGCCATCAAGAGGATTTTCGCCTTGCCGGTGCCTTTGAAGGTCGCCAACACGTGGTTGGATTTTTCCGGGGTGTTGGGCACCAGTTCGATGGTCGCGCCGAGCTTTTTCAGCTCCTCGATGGCGATCTCGCTGACTTGTTTCAGACCCGGTTCATAACCGGAACCGGAGTCGATGTTGACCAGCCGTTCCAGCAGTTTCAGGGCTTCGGGTTGATACTGTTCGGCGTCGGCCAGCACTTGCTTGTGCGGTTCGGCGAAGGCGCCGGCGGAACTTAGGGCGAGGGACAGGCCGAGACTGGCGGCCAGCAGCGAGCGGGAAAATGAGAACGTCATGAATCGATCCTTGTTTCGCGTCGGGGGGGATTGAACCGTACCTGACATCGACGCAAGGCTCTATACCGGATGCGACATCTCTGCGGCCGACAACGAACACCTGTAGGAGGAAATTGTGCTGGGCAGTCAGACCGAATCGAGCAGTTCCTGCTTCGGCAGATCATCACTGTTGCAGATCACCCGATTGCGGCCGGTCGCCTTGGCCTCGTACAGCGCCTGATCCGCATCATTGAGCCAACGGGTCGCATCGCCGTGCGCCGGTTCGTAAGCCGCCAGACCAATGCTCAGACTGACCTTGAGCGCCGGGTTCTGCTCGTAACCCAGGGTGGCGAAACGCTCGCGCAAGGCCTCCATCGCCTGCGCGGCATTGAACAGCGGCAGGTCGGGCAGGATCACGCAAAACTCGTCGCCGCCATAGCGCCCGGCGACGTCCGCAGCGCGCAGGTTCTGCTTGAGCATTTTGCTCAACTGGCGCAGCACGATGTCACCCGCCACATGCCCGTAGGTGTCGTTGATCGCCTTGAAGTGATCGATGTCGATCAACGCGATCGCTGCGCCCTGCTTCTGCCGGCGGCAACGTTGAAAGGCGATTTCCAGTTGATCCTTCCACGCGCCGTGGTTGAGCAGCCCGGTAAGGCTATCGGTGCGGCTCAGCGCCAGCAGTTCACGCTTGTGCAGACCCAGCGTGTAGGCCTGGCGAAAGCAGATCCAGCCCAGCGCCAGCGGGTACAGCATCAGCAACGGCAGACACGCATACAGCTGCAGAGGCGAAGTTTGCGGGATGAACGCCGGGGCGAAGACCACCAGGCCGACGCCGATACCAAGAACCTGCGCGGCAAGACCCGCCGCGAGAAAACGTAATCCGCCAATGGCGACGTTATTCATCGCCATCATCGAAATGGTGGTGGCACTGGGCAATGGATTGAAGTGCATGGCGGCGACCCAGAAGCCGCCCATAAAGGCGTCAACCAACAGATTGCGGTGTTCAGCATGGTAAGGAACGCTGGCACGACGGGCCCATTGAAACGCCAGGTGTGGCCAGAGCAGGCCATTGAACAGCATCAACGCCCAGACCCACAGCGGCGGATCGAGCGGGTGCATCGCCGCGCTCACGCACAACAGCCCCAGCACCAGCCCGAGGGTTCGCGATGTATAAAGCCTCCTGGCCAATGAAAGTCCCTTTCCCCCCTTTTTTCGCATAAGGGCCTCGACCACTCGACGGAACCTGCGCACACCCTCAGACGGATGTGCTGGAAGTCTAACAGGCAGCCGTTAAATAACCATCACCGGCCAGCCCCGCGCCTTCACTCACTTAACTGTGGGAGCGAGCTTGCTCGCGAAGGCGGCAGTTCAGTAGACATCCCCGTATCTGACACTCCGCATCCATCAAAACACTACCCGGAGCAAACCCGCTCCCACCCGGCAAATATTTAGCTATACCTGAAAGGATGAAAACGGAAAAACGACTATAAGAAGGAGGCCCATGCAGACCTACCGAGTGTTGATCATCGGCAGCGGATTTGGCGGCCAATGTGCGGCGGTCAACTTGCTCAAGGCCGGAATCAACGATTTTCGCCTGCTGGAGAGACGGGACTTCTTCGGCGGCACCTGGTGCCAGAACACCTACCCCGGTGCGGCGGTGGATGTGCCGTCGCCGCTCTACTCGTTGTCGTTTGCGCCTTTTCCCTGGACACAGATGTTCGCCGCCCAGGCCGAATTGCATCGCTATACCGAACACGTCATCGAGCGCTTCGGCCTGCGCGAGCGCGTGGAACTGCAAACCAACGTCGAACGCATCGAATGGGACGACGTCGAAAAGCGCTGGGCGGTGCACTCCAGCAAAGGGATTTTCTACGCGCAGTTCGTGATCAACGCCTCCGGGCCGTTGAGCCAACCGGTGATCCCCTCCTTCCCCGGCATGGATCGCTTTGAAGGCAAGACTTTTCATACCAACAATTGGGATCACAGCTACGACTACCGCGGTAAACGCGTAGCGATCGTCGGCAGCGGCGCCAGTGCCGCGCAGGTGATTCCGGCGATTGCCGCCGAAGTCGAGCAATTGCACGTGTTCCAGCGTACGCCACACTGGGTGCTGCCACGCGCCGATCGCACGTTCGGGCCTTTCCAGCGCTGGCTGCTGGGGGTGAAACCGGCGTACAAGCTGCTGCGCTGGCTGCTCTACTGGCAATTCGAAACCCGGGTCATCGCCTTCAAATACTCAAAACCGGCGATTCATTTGGTCCAGCGCCAGGCCCTGCGTTTTCTCAAGCAACAGGTGCCGGACCCGGTATTGCGCGCAAAACTCACCCCGGACTTCACCATCGGTTGCAAGCGCATCCTGCTTTCCAGCACCTATTACCCGGCGCTGACCCGGCCCAACGTCACGTTGCACAGCCGTGAACAAGGCATTGCCGAAATCGATGAAACCGGAATCACCACCACGGACGGCCAGCACGTCGACGTCGATCTGATTATCTGGTCGACCGGCTACGACGCCACCGACGGCGTGGTCTCCTACCCGGTGACCGGCAAGCACGGCGTACAACTCAAGGACGTCTGGGCGCAGTACCCGCGCGCCTACCTGGGCACCAGCCTGCCGGACTTTCCCAACCTGTTTATCGTCACCGGCCCGAACACCGGCATCGGCCATACCTCGGCGCTGTTCATCATCGAAGCGCAGATGAACTACATCCTCGACTGCATCCACACCCTGCAGTCAAAAGGGCTGCGCAGCATCGAAGTGCGCCCCGCAGCGGAACGTACCTACACTGCAATGATCCACCGTGAGATGGAACGCACGGTGTGGAAGTCCGGCGGCTGTCACAGTTGGTATCAGAGCAAGAGCGGTCATGTGATCGCGATATTTCCGGGCTTCAGTTTCAGCTACTACCGGTTGACCCGGGCGCTGAAACCGGCTGACCACATTCTGTCCTGAACACGTAAAAGGAAGACGTCGATGCTTGTGCTGTTTGTCGCTCTCGCGGTTTTCGTGGCCTGGAGCTGGTTGAGTTACCCGGCGGTCGGGCATTGGCTGTATGACCTGAGCACGGCGCTCGAGGCCAGGTTGTACAAGTTGCACAAAATCGAGGTGCCGATTGCCGAAATGACCGTCTCGACCTGGCAGGGTGGCCCCTATGAAGCGGCCAGCGCAATCCTGATGCTGCACGGCTACAGTGCCGAGAAAAATCTGTGGCTGCGCTTCGCCAGGCATTTTGTCCGCCAGTACCGGGTGATCATTCCGGACATCGCCGGCCATGGGGAAACCGGGTTCAAGGCCGGAGGCGGCTACGACATTGCGCTGCAGGCCAAGCGCATGATCCAGTTGCTCGACGTCTGCGGCGTGGAGAAAGTGCATGTGATCGGCAACTCGATGGGTGGCTACATCGCGGCATGGCTGGCCGCAACTTACCCGGAGCGGATTGCCTCGGTGGCGCTGATCGACCCGGCCGGCGTCACCGCGCCGCAGGCCAGCGACATGGAGCGCCACCTCGCCCGTGGGCATAACCCGTTCCTGATCAACTCCCGGGAGGAATTCCGCCAGTTTTACGCAATGACCATGGCCTCGCCACCGTGGGTGCCCGGGCTGGTGCTGGACGCCATCGCCCAGCGATACGAACGCCAGCGCGATGAACTGGAAGAGATCTTCCGTGACTTCCGCGCCAGCCCGCCGATGGAGCCGAAACTGGCCGATATCAAATGCCCCGCGCTGCTGCTGTGGGGGCGCAAGGATCGCTTGATCGACGTCAGCAGCGTGCCGGTGTGGAGCAAGGGCATCGCCAATCTGCGGGTCGAGGTGTGGGACGGTGTCGGGCACATGCCAATGGTCGAACAACCGGGGAATACCGCACGGTTGTATCGGGAGTTTCTGGGCAATCAGCGATGAAACCCAGCGCTGGTATTGTGGCGAAGGAGCTTGCTCCCGCTGGGGCGCGAAGCGGCCCTGATCCTGCGAATGCGACTAGCCTGCCTCGCCACGGTATCGATCTCAGGTCTGCTGCGCAGCCCGGCGGGAGCAAGCTCCCTCGCCACAAAAAGCCCTCTTGGCGATAAAGATTCGGAAGGTCGAAATGAACATTCTCTACGACGAACGCATCGACGGTCCGCTGCCGGAAGTGAACAAGGCCGAGCTGCTGAAAACCCTGCAGCGCGCCCTCCCGGATCTCGACCTGCTCTGGCGTGAAGACGAACTCAAGCCGTACGAATGCGACGGTCTGTCGGCCTATCGCACCACGCCGATGCTGGTCGCCCTGCCCCGGCGACTCGATCAGGCGCAAACCCTGCTCAAGCTCTGCCATCAACACAACGTGCCGGTGGTGGCCCGTGGCGCCGGCACCGGGTTGTCGGGCGGTGCGCTGCCGCTGGAAAAAGGCTTGCTGCTGGTGATGGCGCGCTTCAACAACATCCTGCACATCGACCCGGCGGCCCGTACCGCGCGGGTTCAGCCCGGGGTGCGCAATCTGGCGATCTCCCAGGCCGCCGCGCCGTACGGCCTGTATTACGCGCCGGATCCGTCGTCGCAGATTGCCTGCTCGATCGGCGGCAACGTCGCGGAAAACGCCGGCGGCGTGCATTGCCTCAAGTACGGCCTGACCGTGCACAACCTGCTGAAAATCGAAGTACTGACCATCGAAGGCGAACGCCTGACGCTGGGCAGCGACGCCCTCGACGCGCCGGGTTTCGATCTGCTGGCGCTGTTCACCGGCTCCGAAGGTTTGCTGGGGATCATCACCGAAGTCACGGTCAAATTGCTGCCCAAACCGCAGCTCGCCAAAGTCTTGCTGGCCAGTTTCGACTCGGTGGAAAAGGCTGGCCACGCCGTGGCCGACATCATTGCCGCGGGGATCATTCCCGGCGGCCTTGAGATGATGGACAACCTGGCGATCCGCGCCGCCGAAGACTTCATTCACGCCGGTTACCCGGTCGATGCCGAGGCGATTCTGTTGTGCGAACTCGATGGCGTCGAAGCCGATGTCCACGACGATTGCCTGCGGGTGCGCGAGGTCATGCTCCAGGCCGGCGCCAGCGAAGTGCGGCAGGCCCGCGATGAAGCCGAGCGCGTGCGCTTCTGGGCCGGGCGCAAAAACGCCTTTCCGGCGATTGGTCGCTTGTCGCCGGATTACTACTGCATGGACGGCACCATCCCGCGCCGCGAGTTGCCCGGCGTGCTGCAAGGCATCGCCCGCCTCGGCGCCGAATACGGCTTGCGTGTGGCCAACGTGTTCCATGCCGGCGACGGCAACATGCACCCGCTGATTCTGTTCGACGCCAACCAGCCCGGCGAACTGCATCGCGCCGAAGCGTTGGGCGGGAAGATTCTGGAATTGTGTGTGCAGGTTGGCGGCAGCATCACCGGTGAACACGGGGTCGGCCGCGAGAAAATCAATCAGATGTGCGCGCAGTTCACCAGCGCTGAGCTGAGCCTGTTCCACGCGGTAAAAGCCGCGTTCGACCCGCAAGGCCTGCTCAACCCCGGCAAGAACATCCCCACCCTGCATCGCTGCGCCGAATTCGGCGCGATGCACATTCATGCCGGGCAGCTGCCATTCCCCGAACTGGAGCGCTTCTGATGGCCGACGTCGACGCCAGCAGCGCGCTGCTCGATCAGGTCAATGAAGCCCGGGCCAACGCCACGCCTTTGAAGATACAGGGCGGTAACAGCAAGGCGTTTCTCGGCCGCGAGGTGGCCGGTGAAGTGCTCGACGTCCGCGCGCATCGCGGGATCGTGCGCTATGAACCGACCGAGCTGGTGGTCAGCGTGCGCGCTGGTACGCCGTTGCGCGAGCTGCTCGCGGCGCTCGACGCGGCCGGGCAGATGTTGCCCTGCGAGCCGCCGGCCTTCGGCGACAGCGCCACGGTGGGCGGGATGATTGCCTGCGGTTTGTCCGGGCCACGGCGGCCATGGTCCGGTTCGGTGCGCGATTTTGTCCTCGGCACCCGGGTCATCACCGGTCTCGGCGAGCACTTGCGCTTCGGTGGCGAAGTGATGAAAAACGTCGCCGGCTACGACCTGTCGCGCCTGTTGACCGGCAGTTTCGGTTGCCTCGGCGTGCTGACCGAAGTTTCGCTGAAAGTCCTGCCGAAACCGCGTCAATGCCTGAGCATCCGCCTCGATATCGATTGCGCGCGGGCGCTGACCAGACTGGCCGAATGGGGCCAGCAACCGTTGCCGATCAGCGGCGCCTGTCATGACGGGCAAAGCCTGTATCTGCGCCTTGAGGGCGGCGAAGGCTCGGTCACCGCCGCGCATCAACGGCTTGGCGGCGAACCACTGGATTCGACGTTCTGGCGTGACTTGAACGAGCAACGCCTGAGCTTTTTCGATGAGGGCCTGCCGCTGTGGCGCCTGTCGCTGCCGAACAATCTCGGGCCACAGGATTTGCCCGGCCAGCAACTGATCGACTGGGCCGGTGCGCAACGCTGGCTGAAGTCCGATCACGAGCACATCCAGATTCTTGCTCAGGAACTCGGCGGCCACGCCACCTGCTTTACCCATGGCGCCAGCGACACGCCGTTCCAGCCGCTGCCGCGCACGCTGATGCGCTATCACCGGCAACTCAAGGCGCAACTCGACCCGCAAGGGCTGTTCAACCCCGGCCGGATGTACGCGGAGTTCTAGCCATGCAAACCACCCTCAGCGAAGAGTCCCGACAACTGCCGCGCGCTGCCGAGGCGGAAAAAATCCTCCGCACCTGCGTGCATTGCGGGTTTTGCAACGCCACTTGCCCGACCTATCAATTGCTCGGTGATGAACTCGACGGGCCGCGCGGGCGCATCTATCTGATCAAGCAAGTGCTTGAAGGCGCTCCCGCTACCGAGCAGACACAACTGCATCTGGATCGCTGCCTGTCCTGCCGCAACTGCGAAACCACCTGCCCGTCTGGGGTCGACTATCACAATCTGCTGGATATCGGCCGGGCGGTGGTCGATCAGGCGGTGCCACGCCCCGCTGCCCAGCGTTTGTTGCGCGAGGGCTTGCGCGCACTGGCGCCGAATCCCGGAGTGTTCAAGGGTCTGCTGCGGGTCGGCACGACATTCCGCCCGTTGCTGCCGCGCCTGTTCGAAAGCAAGTTGCCGCAGCGCTCGCCAGCGTCTGGCACACGCCCAGCACCGCGCCATGCACGGCGGGTGTTGCTGCTCGAAGGCTGCGTGCAACCGGGCCTGTCGCCGAACACCAACAATGCGACGGCGCGGGTGCTTGATCGGTTGGGAATCAGCGTCACCCCGGTGGCCGAGGCCGGTTGCTGCGGCGCGCTGGACTATCACCTCGACGCCCAGGCCAAGGGCCTCGATCGCGCCCGGCAGAACATCGACGCGTGGTGGCCGCACCTGGAAAACGGCGCGGAAGCCATCGTGCAGACAGCCAGCGGTTGCGGCGCGTTCATCAAGGATTACGGGCATTTGCTGGCGCAGGATCCGCGCTACGCCGACAAGGCGCGGCAGATCAGCGAACGAGCGCTGGATCTGGTGCAGATACTCGCGCAGGAACCCTTGGAGAAAGTATGCGCCGCCAGTCAACGGCGGATCGCCGTACATTGCCCCTGCACCTTGCAACACGCGCTGAAACTCGGCGGCGCGGTGGAAGCGCTGTTGGTCCGGCTGGGTTTCAACCTCACGGCGGTACCGGATGGGCACCTGTGTTGCGGTTCGGCCGGTACCTATTCGTTGACGCAACCGACCCTTGCCCGGCAACTGCGGGACAACCGCCTCAACGCCTTGGAAAGCGATCGCCCGGACTTGATCGTCACCTCCAACATCGGTTGTCAGAATCACCTGGCCGGCGCCGGGCGCACGCAGGTTGTGCACTGGATCGAACTGGTGGATCAGTCGTTGGCAGAATGAAGTTCGTAGGATTCTTCGTTTGCCGCCGTCGGCGAAGGCTGCGATCTTTTCCTCCATCCAAACCGTGACCGTGGCAGGAATTTTTTTCATGACCGTGCAGCCTTTCGTCAGCCCCGACTTGATCCGCCAACGCTTCTCCAAAGCGATGTCCGACATGTACCGCGAAGAAGTGCCGTTGTACGGCGCGCTGATGGAACTGGTGGAACAGACCAATCGTGACGTGCTGGCGGCTCAGCCGGACATCGCTCGGCAGCTCGACAGCACCGGTGAAATCGAACGACTGGACATGGAGCGCCACGGCGCCATCCGCGTCGGTACGGCCAAGGAGCTGGCAACCCTCGCCCGTTTGTTCGCGGTGATGGGCATGCAACCGGTGGGTTATTACGACCTGACCCCGGCGGGCGTGCCGGTGCACTCCACGGCGTTTCGCGCGGTGCATGAAGCGGCGCTGCAGGTCAGTCCGTTTCGGGTGTTCACCTCGTTGCTGCGCCTTGAATTGATCGAGGATCCCGAACTGCGGGCGTTCGCCGAATCGGTGCTGAATCAGCGTTCGATCTTCACCCCTGCGGCATTGCGTCTGATCGAGCGGGCAGAGTCAGCGGGTGGGCTGGATGAGGATGAAGCGGCGCAATTCGTCCTGCAGGCACTGGAGACCTTTCGCTGGCATCACAGCGCCACCGTCACCGCCGCGCAGTACCAGACCCTCAGCGCTCAGCACCGTCTGATCGCCGATGTGGTGGCGTTCAAAGGCCCGCACATCAATCACCTGACCCCGCGCACGCTGGACATCGACACCGTTCAGGCGCAAATGCCGGTGCACGGCATCACCCCGAAAGCGGTGATCGAAGGTCCGCCGCGTCGGCAATGTCCGATCCTGCTGCGCCAGACTAGTTTCAAGGCGCTCGACGAGCCGATTACCTTCACTGACCAGATTGGCACTCAAGGCAGCCACAGCGCGCGCTTCGGCGAGATCGAGCAGCGTGGTGCAGCGCTGACGCCCAAGGGTCGGGCGCTGTATGACCGCCTGCTGAATGCCGCCCGCGATGAACTGGGCGATTTCCCTAACGAAGGCAACGCCGCACGCTACAACGCGCTGATGGCTCAGCACTTTGGCGAATTTCCTGACAGCGTCGAGGGCATGCGCGCACAGGAGCTGGCGTACTTTCGGTATTTCCCTACGGAAAAAGGCTTGGCGGCGGGTAGCCTTAAGTCGGCATCGCTGGAGGATTTGCTCCGCGAGGGCCATGTGAAAGCTGAACCGTTGGTGTACGAAGATTTCCTGCCGGTAAGTGCGGCGGGGATTTTTCAGTCGAACCTTGGGGATGCCGCGCAGACGCACTATGGCGAACACTCGAACCGCCAGGCATTCGAACAGGCGCTGGGGCGTGCGACGATTGATGAGCTGGAGCTGTATGCCGAGACGCAGCGGCGTTCGATCGAAGAGTGTGCCCAGGTTTTGGACCTGAAACTGTTCTGACTGTGGCGAGGGAGCTTGCTCCCGCTGGGCTGCGAAGCGGCCCTCGTTTTGGGAGCGCTGCGCACTCCAGCGGGAGCAAGCTCCCTCGCCACAGAATCAAATGCTGCCTCTAGCGCAATCGTGACAACAACGCGAACGCCGTCTCCTCCGACGACGCCGGATTCTGCCCCGTCAGCAACAATCCATCTTCACGGGTGTAGCTCGACCAGTCTGCGCCCTTGGAGAAAATCCCGCCCTTGGCCTTGAGTTCGTCCTCCACCAGAAACGGCACCACGTTGGTCAGCCCTACTGCCTCCTCTTCACTGTTGGTAAAGCCTGTCACCTGCTTCCCCTTGACCAACGGCTGACCGTCAGCGCCTTTGGCATGGCACAACACGCCGGGCGCATGGCACACCGCTGCGACTGGTTTGCCACCGTTGTAAAACGCTTCGATCAGCGCAATCGAATGACGGTCTTCAGCCAGATCCCACAGCGGTCCGTGGCCGCCGGGATAGAACACGGCATCGAAATCCGCAGCCTTCACCGTGTCCAGTTTGACCGTGGAGGACAGTGCCGACTGGGCGGCGGAGTCCTTGCGGAAGCGATCGGTGGCGGCAGTCTGTGCGTCCGGCTCGTCACTCTTCGGATCCAGTGGTGGCTGGCCGCCCTTGGGCGAGGCCAGCGTCAGTTGCGCGCCAGCGTCCTTGAACACGTAATACGGCGCGGCGAATTCTTCCAGCCAGAAACCGGTTTTCTTGCCGGTATCACCCAATTGATCGTGGGACGTTAAAACCATCAGGATTTTCATATCGTTCTCACTCGCTGTGGGGAAGGTGCGGACGCCGTTGGCGCGGTCGTGAGTGATTGACCGTCGTGCAGGACGAATCGTTTCAAACGCTCGACGATGGCCCTTGGCCTTACTGCGCAACTTCTTGCGCACTTGTTTGGCAAAAAAACCTGATAATCGCGCTGCAGGCCTTGACTGGCATGGCCTACAGCCAAGTGCGCAACTTCTTGCGCAGTACTGCGCAAGAAGTTGCGCACTTTCCCTCTCGATTCAGCAAAAAACCTCGGCCAAACCGCAGGCTGGAACCACTTCACCCCCGGTTGCCGGGACCTTCGACAAACCTGGCACGCTCCTTGATAACAGTCAGGCACCCACCGGGCGATTTCGCCTCCCGGGCACCCTAAATTTATCCGCAAGGAGAGCACCCCATGGCAACACCAGCGTACATGTCGGTTACCGGCGAAAAACAAGGCCTGATCACTGCAGGCGCTTTCACCGCTGACTCCGTTGGCAACACCTACCAGGAAGGCCACGAAGACCAGGTCATGGTTCAGGCTTTCAGCCACGACGTGATCATCCCGCGTGACCCACAATCCGGTCAGCCAACCGGTCAGCGCGTTCACAAGCCAGTTGTGATCACCAAGGTCTACGACAAGGCTTCGCCTCTGCTGCAAGCTGCTCTCACCTCCGGCGAGCGCATGAGCGAAATCGTTATCCAGTGGTACCGTACTTCTGCTCAAGGTACTCAAGAGCACTACTACACCACAAAAACTGGAAGACGCGATCATCGTCGCCATCAACAACAAAATGCACAACTGCCAGGATCCAGGCAACTCGCACTTCACCCCCTGGAAGAAGTGCAGTTCACCTACCGCAAAATCACCTGGACCCACGAAGTATCCGGTACTTCGGGTTCCGATGACTGGCGTGCTCCAGTCGTTTAATTACGGCTGATCGTTACAAGCATCGACCAGCCCTGCTGGTCGATGTTGTTTACGCCCCTCCAGAATTTCGCGTACGTTGAGCCGCTTTTTTGCGGCCGTCGACGAGCGCCGCTGTACAGCACGAGGAACAAGGGATGTTCGCGCCGGCCAATGAAACCCACTTTGCCCTGACCATCGAAGGGCTCTCCGCCGATTTTCAGGTATTCACCCTGACCGGCCGGGAAGCCATCAGCCAGCCTTTTGTCTTTGAGGTGGAGCTGGTCAGTGAGCAGCCGTCGCTGGACCTCGAAACCCTGCTGCACAAACCGGCCTTTCTGCAGCTGTCGCCCGATGGCAGTGGCATCCACGGCCAGATCTACCGCGCCGCGCAAGGCGATTCCGGCAAGCGTCTGACGCGCTATTCGGTGACCCTGCACCCGCAACTGTCGTACCTGGCGCACCGCGTCAACCAACGCATCTTCCAGAACCTCACGGTGCCGAAAATCATCGGCATGGTTCTCGAAGAGCACGGCATTCAAAGCAACGCCTACGAATTCAAGACAGGTTCGATCTACCCCGAGCGCATCTACTGCGTGCAATACGATGAATCGGACCTGCATTTCATCCAGCGTTTGTGCGAGGAAGAAGGTATTCACTACCACTTCCAGCACAGCGCCACAGCGCACAAGCTCGTCTTCGGCGATGACCAGACGGTGTTCCCGAAACTCAAGCCTGTGGCCTACCAGCAAGACTCCGGCATGGTCGCCAGCAACCCGGTGATCAAGCGTTTCGACCTGCGCCTGGAAACCCGCACTAGCCGCACCACGCGCCGCGATTACGATTTCGAAAAACCGCGCCTGACCCTGGAAAGCGAAAACCGTGGCGACGCCCTGCCCGACCTCGAAGACTACGACTACCCGGGCCGTTTCATCGACCGCGAGCGCGGCAAACACCTGGCCAAACGTGCCCTCGAACGCCACCGCAGCGACTTCCAGCTCGCCGAAGGCAAGAGCGACCAGCCGCTGCTGGTCAGTGGCCATTTCCTCGCCCTGACCGAACACCCGAAGGCCAAGTGGAACGACCTGTGGCTGCTGACCGAAGTCCTGCACGAAGGCAAGCAGCCGCAGGTGCTCGAAGAGTCGGTTACTAGCGACACCACCGCACTCAAAGACGATTTCCACCAGGGCTATCGCAACCGCTTTCAGGCGACCCCGTGGGACGTGCCCAACCGTCCACCGCTGCGCCACCCGAAACCGCGCATCCTCGGCAGCCAGAGCGCCGTGGTCACCGGCCCCAAAGGTGAAGAGATCCACTGCGACCAGTACGGTCGCGTCAAAGTGCAATTCCACTGGGACCGCGAAGGCCAGGCTGACGACAAGACCAGTTGCTGGCTGCGCGTCTCCAGCGCCTGGGCCGGCGCCCAGTACGGCGGCATCGCCATCCCGCGCATCGGCATGGAAGTGCTGGTCACCTTCCTTGAAGGCGACCCCGATCAACCACTGATCAGCGGCTGCCTGTACCACAAGGAAAACACCGTCCCGTACGATCTGCCGGCAAACAAGACCCGCAGCACGTTCAAGACCCTGAGCTCGATGGGCGGCGGCGGTTACAACGAACTGCGCATCGAAGACAAAAAAGGTCAGGAGCAGATCTTCCTCCACGCCCAGCGTGACTGGGACGAAAACATCGAGCACGACCAGAAGATCCGCGTCGGCAACGAACGCCACGACACCGTCGAGCAGAACAGCTACACCGAATTCAAGGCCGAAGAACACCACACCGTCTACGAAGACCGCAAAGTCGAAGCCCGCGCCAACGACCACCTGACCGTGGGCGTGAACCAGCACATCAAGATCGGCACCGGCCTGTTCATCGACGCCGGCCAGGAAATCCACCTGAGCAGCGGTATGAAAGTCGTGCTCGAAGCCGGCGCCGAGCTGACCCTGGTCGGCGGCGGCAGCTTCATCAAGATCGACGCCGGCGGCGTGACCATGAGCGGCCCGACGATCAACATCAACTCCGGCGGCAGCCCCGGCAGCGGCACTGGCGCCGCGCCGCTGATGCCCGGCATTCTCAAACAGGCCGACGCCGACAAAGCCGGCCAGGTCCTGACCCCGGCCCAGATCAACACCCTCAAACGTAACGCGCCGTTCTGCGAAGAATGCGAAAAATGCAAGGCAGGTGCCTGTGCCATCTGATCGATTGACACCCAAGGACTGGCTGGCGCAACAGCCGCTGCAAAATGGCGAGCGTTTGTACTTGATCATCAGCGCGGCGAGCGATGCCGACGCGCTGAAAACCCTGTACCTGACCGAACCCACCGCCCAACTCCTGCCAATCTGGGGCGGCACGCCCTACTCCACCTGGCAACCGGTGATGCCCTATGTCACCGAACTCAAACCAAACTCGGCATTCCTGCCCTGGATCGCCGAAACCGACGCCCTCGACTGGGGCTGGCTGGCCATCTCACGCGCCGAACCAAACGAGGTGTTCGAACATCTGCGCAGCCTGACACAGGTGAAGATGCCGGACGGGACTGAGGTGTTTTTCCGCTTCTGGGATGGGCGGCATATTTATCCGATTCTGAAGGGGCTTGGGGAGAAGGCTGGGGAAGTACTGCCGGTGTTTGAGCGGTATTTGATTAATGGACAGACGCTGGAGGTTGGGACACGGGTGTTGCCGAAGGTGAAGGATTGGCCGTGGTGGGAGGTGCCGAAGGATTTGCTGGATGGGTTGACGGCGGAAAATCCGTCGACCGTCATCGGCAATATGTTGCAGTGGCTGCAAGAAGAACATGCTGATCTGTATTTCTCCTTCCCCGAATCAAACCTGAAACAAAAAGTGGCGCGGTTCGTAAAACGCACGCCACTCACGGAAGAAAATTTTACCGGGCTGTTGAAGGCCTATCTGGAAAAAGAGGTGGTGGTATGACCCCATTGGATACGATCGCTCATGTCACCGCTAAACAGCCTGACTTCAACACGCTCATTGCCGAGTTCAAGAATTGCCTGAAAAGTTACCGTTCCACTGCCCGCGTCATTCCTGGCCTGGAAATGGAGCAGCAATTTCAAGTTGGGGACGAGGTCAAAAAACCCGTCGCGGCGGACAGCAAGAACAAAGCCGTGTATTTCGCTACCTGTCCCGAGAATGGAAAACTCACGCTGATTCATAGTTTCGAATCGGCGCGTTTTGTACCGATTGGCAACACGCCAGTAGTCCTGACTCCCGTCGATGCGAAGAACAACCCTGTGGCAGGGGAAGTCGTGCGCAAAACCATCGGGGCAACCGGAATTGAAGTCGTCAGTGACCTGAAGCCTCGCCAGCTGTACCGGATTAGCTTTTTCCCTGGCCTGACCAGCGCAGACAACGATCGACTGTTCAAATCCTACGACGACGTCATCGGCGATCTAAGCAAGTGGTTGTCTTCAGAATGGACAACCACTTGCTTGCCGTTGTGGAAAGAACATAACGACGCTTCGATCGCTGGGCGCTTCTGGCAGCAGTTGCAATCCGAACTGGATGGTTTCTGGAAATTCGTCATGGGTATCTGGGGCGATATCAAGTCGCTATTTCATCTGGTGACTCACCCTCGCGAGAACTATGAAACGCTCAAAAAATTCTTCACCGACGAAAATATCAAGAAGATCTATAACGCTTCCACGGAAGCACTTCGCACCAGTTTTCTAATCGCAAGTGATGAGCCGTTGCTTTGGGTTTATGTCTCTTCCGTTTGGACGTGGGTGTCGATGCTGCCACCGCAGACCCGCACCGAAGTATTGGCCAGATTGAAGTCGGAAATCCTCTATATCGTGCTGGGGATCATTTTCACAGGTGGACTGGGCGTTGCATTGCGCGCAGGAGCTAAAACGGTCAAGGGCACGTTGCAAGCGCAAAAAGCGATCAACATGGTTGAGAAAGTCACCGCCAAGCTCATCGAAATTAGCAGGATTCGCTCCAAAGCCCATGCGGATGCAGCCGCTTCATTGAGGTTTCACGGCAACGGTGTCACCAATTCAGGCAAAAAAGCAGTGGCTACTGTCGCTGATCATACGCCTGCACAAACAGCCACCGCTCCGAAGCGCCCCTCTCCCACGACAGGAGGGAAAGTCGAAAACGACGCGCAAATCCACGCACGAAACAAAACCCAGAACGAAACCCGCCTCGAGCAGCAGGAGAAGGTTGAAAACGCGCCCGCCCAGTCCAAGAACCAGGCTGATCAACCCGCTCAGTGTGCCAACAAAACCTGCACTAACGGTGACCCCGTTTCCATGGTCACCGGTGAAGAACTGCTCACCCTCACCGACGGTGAGCTGGGCGGCCTGTTACCGCTGGAGTGGACCCGTCTCTACCGCAGCAGCGCCGTCGAAATCGATAGCCGCATGGGGCCGGGCTGGAGCCACTCGTTTTCTCATCGCCTGCAGATCAATGATGAAGGCGTGCTGTGGACGGACAACGAAAACCGTCAAACCCGGTTCCCGATACCGACCGAACAAAAACCTGCCATCACGAACAGCCTTGCTCAAGCAGCGATTTTCCTAGGGGATGCACCCGGTGAACTGATTCTTACGCAGGCCGGGGCAAAACCGCGTTTCTATCATTTCCGCGCAAACCGGCTGACCACCATCAGTGATTCGTATGAAAACCAGGTGCACATCAGCTATGACTTGGTCGGGCGCATTCAGCGCATCGACAATGGCGCCGGCCGGGCTTTACTGCTGCGCTACGACGACCGGCATATCGTTGCCGTGGATCAACAGCAACAACGTTCGGAATATGACGAGTCCGGGAAACGCCAGGATCCATGGCTAACCCTGAAGACGCTAGTCTCATACGCGTATAACGCTCAACATCAACTCGTTTCGGCAACTAACGCCGCCGGTGAAACCGAGTATTACCGGTACAACCAGCAGCACGTGATTCTCGAGCGGCAACTGGCAGGCGGCGCCAGCTTCTTCTGGGAGTGGGAGCGTGATGGCAAATTTTCCCGTTGCGTCCGCCACTGGGCAAACTACTCGCCACTGGAAACACGCTATGAGTGGGACGACAACGGTACGGTAACGGTTTACAACGGTGATGGTAGTGAACAGGTTTACGTGCATGACGAAAATGCGCGTCTGATCAGCGAAACCGCTCCGGATGGCGCAGAAACTCAAAAAGCCTACGACGATCAGGGCCGTTTGATCGCTGTAAAAGACCCAATGGGCGCCATCACCGAGTATCAGTACAACAATGCTGGCCGGTTGCTGGCAGTGATTCCCCCAGAAGACGAGCCTACGCGTTACAACTATTACAACGGCCAACTGATCGAGGTCAGACGAGGCAAAGGTCGCTGGCAGTACGACTACAACCCGCAAGGCGACATCACCCAGCAAATCGATCCGCACGGCAATGAAACCCAGTACAGCTATGACCGTCAGGGCCGACTGCTGCAAATTCGTCACCCCGATGGCAGCCGCCATCAATTAGGTTGGAACAACCTCGGTCAATTGCTCGAAGAACGTCTGCCGGACGGTGGCCAACGCAAGTACCGCTACGACGCCTTGGGCCGGCTGATTACCCGGCAAGACGAATTCAGCGCCATCACTCATTACCAATGGGATGCTGTTGATCGCCTGACCCAAGTCACCCTGCCCGGAGGCGCCACGCGCGCCTTTACTTACAACCCTTACGGCCGCGTAACCGCCGAACGCGATGAACTCGGACGCATCACCCGTTATGAATACGCTGACAACCTGCATCTGGTCAGCCGCCGTATCAACCCGGACGGCAGTCAACTGCGCTATCGCTACGACAACGCAGGTCTGTTGCTCACTGAAATCAAGAACGAACGCGGCGAGCAATACCACCTCGATTACTACGCCAACGGCCTGATCCAGCAAGAAACTGGCTTCGACGGCCGCCGCACGGCGTATGAGTACGACCTCAACGGTCAGTTGCTAAAGAAAACCGAGTTCGGCGATGACGGCAGTGAACTGGTCAGCGAGTACCAGCGCGACACCTCAGGGCGCCTGCTGGTAAAGACCCTGCCCGACGGCAAGGAAATCCACTACAGCTACGACGCCCTAGGTCGCCTGGTCAACGTCGACGACGGTAACTGGCCGCTTGCCTACGAATATGACGTGCAGGACCGCTTGATCACCGAGCACCAGGGCTGGGGCACCACCCGGTACGAATACGACAGCGTCGGTCAATTGAGTCACTGCCGCCTGCCCGATGGCAGTATGCTCGATTACCGTCACCTGTCCGGTGGACGTCTGAGCAGCATCGATCTCAACGGTTCTCGCCTGACCTCTCACCAGTTCAGCGCCGGTCGCGAGCAGCAACGCCAGCAAGGCCTGCTGCTCAGCCAATATCAGTACGACGAACAGGGCCGACTACAAGCACACAGCGTCAACCAGCGTGACAAAAACCTCTTCCAGCGTCGTTACAACTACGACGCCAACGGCAACCTCGCCGGCGTCGACGACAGCCGCAAAGGCAACCGCAGCTATCACTACGATCCACTGGATCGCTTGATCAGCGTACGCGGTGCAACCCCGGAAAGTTTCGCCCACGACCCGGCGGGTAACCTACTGGGTCAGAACAACGAAGGCACAGCCAACCTCGCCAACGTCAAAGGCAACCGCCTGCTGATGCAGGGTGACCGCCATTACGACTACGATGCCTACGGTAACCTGATCCGTGAACGTCGCGGCGCCGGCCAGAAACTCGTTACCGAATACCGCTACGACTGCCAGCACCGCCTAATCGGCGTAAGCCTGCCGGGTGGGAGCACCGCGTCCTACAAATACGACGCCTTCGGCCGACGCATCGAAAAAACCGTCGACGGCCACACTACCGAGTTCCTGTGGCAAGGCGAACGACTGATCGCTGAAAGCGCCGAAAACCGCTACCGCAGCTACATCTATGAGCCCGGCAGCTTCCGTCCATTGGCGATGCTCGATGGTGAAGGCCCGCGCAAGGCCACGCCGTTTTACTACCAACTCGACCACCTTGGTACACCGCAAGAACTCACCGACTACAGCGGTGAGATCATGTGGTCGGCGAAATACCGTGCGTACGGCAATCTGGTGGCGCTGGACGTCAGTGAAATCGATAACCCACTGCGGTTCCAAGGTCAGTATTTCGACGCAGAGACAGGGTTACATTACAACCGGCACCGCTACTACAATCCGGGCACTGGACGGTTTTTGACGCCGGACCCGATCAAGCTTGCGGGCGGGTTGAATAACTACCAGTACGTGCCTAACCCTACGGGGTGGGTGGATCCGTTGGGGTTGAGTGTCTGTCCCGATAATAATTCCTCATCCACAGGTAGTGCGAAAAACCCATCGACCGCAGCCACTATTGATGAAGGCACTCCGAATTCACCTAAACCTCAGGATCAATCGGGTTACAACGCGGCACGCTTTGAGCGCCTTCGCGCGGGATATGCCGCCGACGAAATTAAAAGTGCTAAACCCGTCGGCAGCGCTTTAAAAGACGATCCTATGCACCGAGCGCCTAGTTACGTAGTTGACCAAATACCTGATAAAGGGAGAGTATTTCCTCTCCGCGGAGGTGACGGTACAAATAACACCCTCACACAAATGCCGGGATCGATGAATAACAAACCCGGAATCTTTGAGTGGATTGTTAATTCAAAGATGGAATTAACACATCAAAGATTCATACCTGACGGAAGAATAACCGGCACCCCGAATCAAATACCATCGAGGCTTCCAAAGTAAACAAATGAATCTACTACCCCTAAACGGCAACTACATATTTTCCAAAACCCCTTGGTTAAATTGGTCTCAACTAAACGTTGGCCTGAAAAAAGGCTTCATCAATGAGCAAGGTATTTCTGACTATATCTGCAATGGACTGACAAAAACCTCTCCTCCAGAGGCCTATGAAATCGCCACTTTGAACGCGACAGAGCATCAATTACTGCGAGAATTATTGCAAACCCTCATCAACAAAGACTCGCATCAAGTAGAAAGTGAAGAAGAAGCAATCAAACCTTGGATTTATTTGACTCTTTCTTATTTATACGAGAATAAAGACCTATCAAAAGACCCCTTTGAAAGCATAGAAGAATTATATGCAGATCTTGACTACCCGGAAGAAATTGCACCAATAGTTAGATATATGCCATTACCTGAAGGTGTAGTCGGCTCTGAGGAACAACTATACGAAAACTGGAAAACAATATTATCCAATTACGAAGATTACTTTCAGAACAGGCTCAAACAACACTGATGCTCAGCATCTATGATCGAGATGTAGAACGCCGCCGGCGAAGCCGAGCGCTATCGCTACAACGATCAGCACGTGATTCTGGAGCGCCAACTGGCAGGCGGCGCGGCCTTCTACTGGGAGTGGGAGAACGAAGGCAAACTGTCTCGTTGCATCCGTCACTGGGCCAATTTCTCGCAGATGGAAGCGCATTACGCCTGGGACGATAAAGGCAGCGTAACTGTAACCACGCCGATGGCAGCGAAGAGGTCTACACCCACGACGACCAGGCGCGACTGATCAGCAAGGTCGACCCGGACGGCGCCGAACACCTCAAGGCGTACAACGACAAAGGTCAGTTGATCGCGGAAAAGGATCCTTTGGGTGCCGTCACCGAATACCGGTACGACGACAACGGACTGATGACTGCCGTCATCCCGCCGGAAGACGAAGCCACCACGTATGAATACATCAATGGCTTCGTCAGCGATGTTCATCGCGGCAAAGCCAGCTGGAAGTACCAACGTAACCGTCAGGGCGACATCACCCAGCAAATCGACCCGGACGGCAATGCCACGCTATACAGCTACGATGCCCAGGGTCGCCTGCTGAAGATCCGCCACCCTGACGGCAGCCGCCATCAACTCGGCTGGAACAACCTCGGGCAGTTACTGGAAGAACGCCTGCCGGACGGCGGCCAGCGTAAATATCGCTACGATGCACTGGGTCGGCAGATTACCCGTCAGGAAGAATCCGGCGCCATCACCCACTACCAATGGGATGCGGCCAACCGCCTGGCACAAGTCACGCTGCCGGGCGGCGCAACACGTGCCTTCACCTACAACGCCTATGGCAACGTCACCGCCGAACGCGACGAACTCGGTCGCGTCACGCGATATGAGTATGCGGACAACCTGCACCTGGTCAGCCGCCGCATCAATCCGGACGGCAGCCAACTGCGCTACCGCTACGACAACTCGCGTCTGTTGTTCACTGACATCGAAAACGAGCGCGGCGAGCATTACCAACTCGATTACTACTCGAACGGCCTGATCCAACAGGAAACCGGCTTCGACGGTCGTCGCACGGCCTACGAATACGACCTCAACGGCCAGTTGCTGAAGAAAACCGAATTCGGTGATGACGGCAGCGAACTTGTTACCGAGTATCAACGCGACGCCGCTGGCCGTCTGCTGGTAAAAACCCTCGCCGATGGCGAGGAGATTCACTACAGCTACGACGCTCTCGGCCGCCTGGTAAACGTTGACGACGGCCACTGGCCGCTCGCCTACAAGTACGACCTGCAAGACCGCCTCATCGAGGAACACCAAGGCTGGGGCACCCTGCGCTACGAGTACGACAGCGTTGGCCAGCTTAGCCACTGCCGCCTCCCGGATGGCAGCAAACTCGACTATCGCCACCTCTCCGGCGGACGCCTGAGCAGCATCGACCTCAACGGCTCACGTCTGACCGCTCACCAGTTCAGCGCCGGTCGCGAACAACAGCGTCAACAAGGCCTGCTGCTCAGCCAATACCAATACGACGAACAAGGCCGCCTGCAAGCACACACCGTCGGCCAGCGTGATAAAAACCTGTTCCAGCGTCGCTACAACTACGACGCCAACGGCAATCTCGCCGGCATCGATGACAGCCGCAAGGGCAATCGCAGCTATCACTACGACCCGCTTGATCGGCTGATCAGCGTGCGCGGCGCCACGCCGGAAAGCTTCGCCCACGACCCGGCGGGTAACCTGCTCGGTCAGAACAATGAAGGCACAGCGAACCTGGCCAACGTCAAAGGCAACCGCCTGCTGATGCAGGGTGATCGGCACTACGACTATGACGCCTATGGCAACCTGATCCGCGAACGTCGCGGCACCGGCCAGAAACTCGTTACTGAATACCGCTACGACTGCCAGCACCGCCTGATCGGCGTCAGCCTGCCTGGAGGCAGCACCGCGTCCTACAAATACGACGCTTTCGGCCGTCGTGTCGAAAAAACCGTCGACGGCCACACCACGGAATTCCTGTGGCAAGGCGAACGTCTGATCGCTGAAAGCGCCGACGACCGTTACCGCAGCTACATCTATGAACCGGGCAGCTTCCGTCCATTGGCGATGCTCGATGGCGAAGGCCCGCGTAAAGCCACGCCGTTTTACTACCAACTCGACCACCTCGGCACGCCACAGGAACTCACCGACTACAGTGGCGAGATCATGTGGTCAACGAAGTACCGCGCGTACGGTAACCTCGCTGCGCTGGACGTCAGCGAGATTGATAATCCGCTGCGCTTCCAGGGTCAGTATTTCGATGCTGAGACAGGGTTACATTACAACCGGCACCGCTACTACAATCCGGGCACTGGACGGTTTTTGACGCCGGATCCGATCAAGCTTGCAGGTGGTTTGAATAACTATCAGTACGTGCCCAACCCTACGGGATGGGTGGATCCGTTGGGGCTGAATAGTGAGTGCCCAAAGAAAAAATCAAAATCTACCGGTAATGTCGGTAACCCTACAGAAAAAGCGAGAGTCAATGAAGGCGCACCTACCGCCCCTGCTCCAGCAGCACACGGAGAAAGCACAACTCGAGTCCGGCATTACACCAACAGAAAGGGCTCTACTGGCATCGAGAATGATGGTGTAATCCAAGCGCAGGATAACAATCGTGTCTACGTAGAACCTGCCAATAAAAAACCTTTGAGCCAACTCGAGGCTGAAGATAAGTATCAAATTGGCAGAGGGCGCGGCAGAGACTATATTGAAACAGACGTGCCCGATTCTCAACTTGAATGGGTCAAGAACCCTAGATACGGCACCATGGAGCTTACAATCAAAGGAAATGTGACGCTTGAAAACCCCACATTTAATCGGCGGAAATAATGTTAGAAACCAACAAGAAAATTGTGCTTAACGGAGAAGACGCTCTCGAAGTCCTTGCAGATATCGAGTTCATATTAATTTCACTGCACAAAATGGGCAGCTATTACTCCGACAAACCAATCGAAGACTACCAAAAAGCCACCACTGATTTCATTGATAACGAAGGAGTCACCCAGCGACTTGCCAAAGTAAGAAAAATCATAAGCAAGAATTTTGATTCGACACTAGGGGATGATGATATGGATGACATTGAGCGCCACATGGAAGGCATTAAATTTTGGAAACCCTAATTAAATCTTAAAACATATAATTCTCAACAGATTTGTTTATATAGATGTAACCCGCAGCTGAGCTCCCATACGCTTACAGCTATCCGGACAGTGATCAAAGGAGAGAGATTATTTTTCATAGCCTCCAAAGATATTGAAAAACAAATCCGTCACCTTTTGCGAAATTTTAATCTGCAACCAATTAAAAACTATAGAAGAGAACAAAAAGATGAAAGATTTATTTTTTACTAAATTCATATCGACATAGAAGTACGCAAAAATAAATCCGACCTCTTTTACTGTGCTTATGAATAGCAAAGCTTACGAAGAACTCAACTACTGGCTCGGACCAAATGAAGACTCAAATTGGAATGAGTACATTACTGAACAAGTAGCCCATGGAATTCTAAGAAAGTTCGGCGCCATGGACTGGCAACTACTTAATGAAGCAATACTTTCGAAAGAAGAATACTGGCAAGAAAGAAGCGCCGCTGCTCTCGGAGAGCTACGATCGATCACAAGGCCAGCCTTCTTCAAAATAAACAACATAAAGTCTTATTTTTCAGACAAAAAAATTACTTTACCCTCTCCGAAAAAATGAGAATAAAGACCATTAACTCATTACCCAAACATACTCCACAAAAACTTGAAAAATTTTTCCCTTTGACGCAATTTTTCAAGTGTAGAAATTTCAAATGAGACCCAAACTACAATATAAGCTTCAACCAATTAGAGTACCAAGCGGTTGGACAGTAACAATCAACAACCTTTTTGAAGTTGAATTAACGCCAGAAACCAGCGACTGGTTCACCTGCTCAGTACTATTGGGCGGAGTGCGTCGAAGTAGCGGGCACTGCTTCGATTCTAGAGTAGAACCAGAGGGCGACCCCAACGGAGAGTTTGTAATTGATTTCCTGAAAATCGATTATGACCAAAGAGGAAAACCGGTTAAAAACTCCGAAGTTTTTCTTGGTGAGTTCAGAACCAAAAGCAAAATTGAATTCATTAAAAAAATTGAATCATTCATGATCGAGTCTTGAGATGCAGACATTTAAAACCCAGCACTCACCAATACGACGCTTTAAACCACACATTTAATCGGCGGAAATAATGTTAGAAACCAACAAAAAAGATAGTACTTAACAAAGAAGATGCTCTCGAAGTCTTTGCAGATAAGGAAGCAGCTCTAATCGGCTCAGAAAACGTCACTCACAACAGTGATATTGGAACACTGTTGAAAAATTTCGATGACTGGGAAAAGCTTCAATGAAGACCACTTTTGAAACTGCTTTAGACCTTCACGAAATATCTGATTTCTTTAAAGGAAATGGACAATATTTTGCTCGAGGCTCCGACTGGGGAGACCATCTTTTTATCAGCAACTGGCAGGAAATGTGCAGCGTTTTAAAGAATCAGAAAGCCGCACAAAATTTACTCACATCGATATTTGAAGATTACGCAAAATATTTGAAGGAAGATTATTCAGATGCCGAAAGATTATTCTCAAATATAAGCGCCTACTACACACTTAAAAATAAAATAGCCTTTTTATCGAGCAATAGTTACGACTTAATCGAAAGTCTTGACGAGAGAAGCAAGAAAGATATAGGAAAACTATTTCGTTTGCTTAGGCAACAGTACGATTTAAAAAACAAAGATCTGCCAAAGTACACTTTTGATGAGGAAATCAAACGATTAAAGCTCAAGGGATGCACTCTTAATCTTGAACAGCTTTGAAAAAGCATGCAGATCACGACTTCGGCACAGCTGATGATAGACACTTAAAGAATTCAAAGTCTAAAAACTCTGCTAATCCCATAAAAATATCGCATTAATATCAGCGACCACCCGACACGATAGAAAAACGAATAAAGGGCACAGATTTTTTGTGTAGGCAGCCCAAAAAAGCAATCAAAATAAATCTGTTCCCTTTTGCCTCTTTTGCCTTCGATGACACTAGGACCGAAAAGGTCCCCGGCACCAATGAACACTACCCCTTCAAGGGAAAAAATGAAAACCTGGAATGAACTTGATGGCAACACCTTATTCAATAGAGTGTTCACCAAACCTATTAAAATTAACACAATAAAGTTATTCCAAATAACAATCGACAACAACAGACCTAACATAACCTTCGAATTCGACATCCCAGAAATCCCCGACTCCGCACCTGAAAAATGGATAAAGATGGGATTCAACACTTGCCGCATAGGCTTGAGCTGCAACGGAGTCAAGGAATTATTCTTAAAAAACATACCTACTCAAGAGAGCCTCACTATCAAAATAGAGAAAATTGACGAGTATTTTTTAATCCGTGCAGAAAATGAAAGCTCTCTATTGGAGTTCAAAACAAAATACCCATTACTTTGCGGCCCTTCGGTTTACATGAGCACCCATGAATAAACATCAAATCACACTCACCAATAACTGGACCGCCACCTTCGAAAACAACGGTGAGTTCCGCATGGGAGCCGAAGGCTGGAGCTTGCTCCTGCAAGGACCTGACGGCAGAAATATCAAATACTTTTCGGACAAGGTCATATTGGTCAACGATGACGACGGCACTCAGGCTAATTCGTGCATTCGTCTATCCAGCGACGGTGTCTACGGTTATTTGAGCACAGCCGTTGACAGCTGCTGGGTGGTCGATTTCTCGCGGTGCATGATCGCCCCGCACCGAGTGAGCATCCATCACTACCATGACGCCTATGACGAAAGCGTGGCAGCTTACGAACAACCCGCCTTCAAGCGTGTGAGGCAATACATCAGTGTGGTTGGAAGGTACATCTATCTGACCTTCCCGCTGACCAAAGATGAAGACTTCCCCAAGGTATGGGAAGAGTATCTATCCATACGCAAACGCCAACTGGATGAGCTCTATTTCAGAAACTGATCAGTGGGCGCCAATATCGTCGTAGCTATTTGTGCGCCCTACCCGATCAACTCGTCCATCACCTCATACTTAACCACCACCCGATTCCGATACAATCTCACCCTCTCCACCAATTCCCCCACCTGCCCCTTCTCCCGCACTTCCCGCCAGATCTCATTCTCCCGATACACCCGCTCCCCCTGCCGCACAAACCGATGCCCTTCCTGAAACACGTGATACCGATACGCCCGCATGCGATCGCATAGCAACTCGCCCTCCAACTGCGTCTCCCCCACGTTCAACTTCAACTGAAAACTCCGATCCGTCGGGTTGTGCAGTACCAGATCAACGTAGTTGTAGAAAATCGCCGCGCCAGAACCGAATGGCAGCACTCGCCCCTCATCCGGGAATGGATCGAAGCTGTGGTTGGAGCGTTCAACAACGACCAGCGGCGAGTGAATCGCCATCCAGTGGATCAGGTTGCTCAGTTGGCAGATTCCGCCGCCGATACCGCTGCGTGCTTCGCCGAAGGACAGTTCCATGCCTTCGACGTAGCCGCGTTTGCGGGTTGGGCGGCCGACGAGGCGGCAGAAAGAGAAGTGTTCGCCGGGGGCGATGATGAGGCCGTCGATGGCGGCGACGGCGAGTTTGAGGTTGATGACTTTTTTTTGTTGCAGGGCGAGGTCGGAGTTGCCCAATTTGCGGATGAGTTTCGAGGTGTGTTTCAGGTAGCGGAATGGCAGACGGTCAGCGCCGGCCACAAGGCGTGCGTAGCGTTTGCTGGAGCAGCGCCAGGCGATATGGCGGAATAGTCTTTTTTGCCACACGCGCAGCCAGTACAGGGCCGGGTGGTAGAGGGAAAGTGGTTTCATCCGTGGGGCGACGGCAGGTGCCGTTTCTTCCTTGAAGCATCTGAGGGGCGCGCAGTTTAGCCTGTGGGACGGCTTGCGTCGTGCGCGAGATGCCGTGGCTCGACACACTTCGAATGGCTTGCTGAACGGCAAATTAAGCTTCAACTAAGCTTGCGTCGCTAGCATCCCGGCCCGAGAGACACCTGTCGCCGATCAACCGCGGATGAGCTTCCCGAATGAGCCAGTTTGATTTACCAGCCGTTACGCAGCCGAATTTCAGTCTTGTATTGGTAAATTACAAAACCCCGGACATCACCCGGATGTGCCTGGAGTTGTTGCGCCAGCATGTCCAGGCGCAGCGCATTCCGGTTTGGGTGGTGGACAATGATTCGGCGGATGCCAGCCTGGATTACTTGCGTTCGCTGGACTGGATCAATCTGATCGAGCGCCCCTCCCCCGGTAAAGAAGCGGGACATATTGCCCATGGCAAGGCGCTGGATCTGGCGCTGGAAAAAGTTGAAACCGACTATCTGTTTCTGCTGCACACCGACACCTTTGTCTACGACAAGGAAGTCTTTGCGATGATGTTGCGTGAGTGCACAGCGTCTGCGGATATCGCCGCAGTCGGGTGTGTCGAGCAAATCAATCGTGGGATTATCAGAGACACCTGGCGACTAACTTCGCGCTTTTGCAAACACTATATTCGCCGGGTGAAAACTGTGTTGGGTCTGCGCAGTAAAGAGCCAAAACCTTATCGGGAAACTCACCTGAAGAGTTTCTGCACATTGTGGAACGCCAAGTTGATGAAGTCCCTGGATCTGAACTTTTGCATGGATGACCGAGTGCCCGGTTACACCCTGCAGGATCGAATGGTCGGTCTGGGCTACGGCATCAAGCTGTTGGCGCCGCGAAAGATTTTCCGCTATCTGGATCACATCCAGGCAGGAACCGTCGCAGCCGCCGGCACCTACGGCAAAAACCACCGCCGAACCAGGATGTACGAAGCCACCCTCAAACGCTTTGAGGGGCAGGCATCGGCATAATCGCGAACACAAAAAAGGGCGACTTTATAATCGCCATTTTTTTATCTGAAATTGTATACATCCGCTCCGAGGAGGTGTTCGCCCAGTGTAATGGCCTGGCAATCCATGCACCGGTAAAGAGCCCTGACACTGGGCGAACGGGAAGGATTTTAATAGAAGTTGGCGCATATGTCGTCATGCATAAAGGTAAATTTTATGTACGAAGAAGTTAATAGATATTTATCGACGAATGCTTTCGCGAAACTTTCAAGCTGCTGCATCACTCGTTTCAGATGATTGTTCTCATACAATAATCTGTACAAGAACAATCATCTTGTAGAGTTAATGCTCAGCTTTCGTGCTGACTGGTCACTTTTAATACATCGGTATAAGTGACAACTACGCTCTGCCCTACTTTCAAATCTTTCAGCTTGGCTTGGATTTCAGGCTTTTTCACGTCGAGGGTTTTCGACTGGCCTGCCGGGTTTTCCAGTGTCACTTCGTTTTTCTTCAAATCAATTTTGGTGATTTTCAGTTGCACCTGAATCTGGCGATAGGCCTCACCGCCCGGGTTATCCGTGCCGGGAGCCTTGCGCAGCTCGCCGCTGCGCTCGACGGTGCCAGGCAGACCTTTATCCACATCGGTATCGAGGTAAGCCGCCACCGAGCGCTGCACTTCGACCTTTACCAGATCGCCGACCTGAAGGTTGGCGAGGTTTTTCGCCTTTTCGCTGAGCTGTACGTGAACCTGACGACCTTCAGCACCTTCGAGCACAACCTGATGGTTGGCCGCATCGACGGCCAGCACTTTGGTGGTGATCTGATCGGCCTCGACGGTGGCAGACAGCGGTATATCGGCCGCCATTACGCCGAAGCTGGTGGCGGACAGAACGGTTGCGAGGGTGATGGCCTTGGCCAGAGCGTGGAGCTTCATAAGCAGTACTTTCCCTGTAATGAATGGCAGCAACCGGCGCCAACGCGTGTTTGGCGCCGAATGTGCCACTGAGCATAGACGCTGTTCAGGGCTTGGCTTTGGTTTCTGACGCGGCGGTCTCCTGCGCGGTGGATTCGCCACCGGCGGTGCCCTTGCCGCTGTCCTTGCGTTGTTTGGGGTCAGTCGGGCGCAGGGCGTCGTTGTCGCGCTCGGTTTCTCCCGGTGGCCGGGGTTCGTCGGGGTGTTCGCTGGGGGATACGGGTTTCATGGCGGGGCTCCTCAGGCTTCAGGGTCATCCAGTTCATTGGCGACGTTCACGGCAGGCGAATCCTTGTGCAGGTCGTCGGCCTTGGCACGCAGGATCTGCCACTGCTCCAGATCGATCGCGCCCTGGCCGAGCAGGTCGTCGGCAATGCGTTGCAGGTCGAAATAGTGAGCGTCGGGGGATTGCTGCCAGTAGGTCTGATCGTCGAACAGACGCTGCCAGGTGGTGAGGTCTGGGGGTTGCAGGTCGTCGCTCATGGTCAATCCTCCGCGAGTATTACCTTGTAGAGGCTGCGCGACGAAACGGAGTTCAACCCAATCCCTGTAGGAGCTGCCGAAGGCTGCGATCTTTTGACTTTGATTTTTACAAACAGGAGCAAAAGATCGCAGCCTGCGGCAGCTCCTACATGAATGGCAATCAGCAGTCAGTACCCGGTCATTTCCAGATAGCCACGCCCGCCATGGCTGCCGCTGATCCGCACCGGCCCTTCCCAGTACGGGATGCGCAGGTCCATCCAGGCCTTGGGGTTAAGCGCGTCGAGGCTGATGTCGAGGTGTTTGTCGGGAATGCTGATCGACCAGCGCACGGGCATCTGGCGGCCGGCGACTTTGGCGGTGTCCTGAGGGGTGAGTCTGATCTGCTCGCCGCCCAGGGTTTCGGCCCGGCCGTCGGTGCTGATCCAGGTGCCGGTCAGAAACGGCGCACCATCGGTCTGGCGGGTGCGAAACAGCATCAGCGATTCCCCGCTGTCCAGGTGCAGGGAAAACCAGTCCCACCCGGTCTGATTGGCTGCCAGTGGCTGACTGCTCCATTCACGATCCAGCCACGCCGGGCCGCTGACGGTGTAGGTCTGGCCGTCGATTTGCAGGGTGCCGCTGGCCTGAAAGAACGGCTGACTGTAGTAGTACGAGGCCTGGCCTTGTTCGGATTTGCGGCTGAAACCGTTGTCACCCTGCAACACCAGCGGCCGACTGGAGGTGAGGTGCAATTGATAGCTGAAAGCTTTGTCGCTGGCGCTGAGTTGCAGATCGGTCAGCGGATCCTGCGCCTGACTGGCGAAGCGCCAATCATCGATCCACGCCTCGAACGGCGCGACGTTCACCCCGGCCTGCCCCACTCCGCCCCGGGCATAGCGCTCGGCGGCATGGTGCGCGGTGGCCGACGTCACCGCGGCATGCCCGAGCCAGATTGTCTGGTTGGCCCAGCCCGGTTGCTCTGCCGCAGGCTTTAACGCACTGCGAAACAGCGTCCACTGCACGCCGAAATCGTGACCCTGCTGATCCTTGAGATTGGCGGTGACATACCACCACTCGATGCGAAAACCATCATGCGCGCCGTGATCTGCCGGGAAGCTGAACACCCGCCCCGGCACCACGGCGGTGAACTGCGCAGCCTGATCGCCAAGCCCGGCAAAACCCTTCTGCTCAGGCACAGGTTGATCGCAACCGGCCAACAGCAGCAGTGCTAACAGTAGCGCAACCCGGTTAATCCTCATGAGCAAACGTCCTCAGCAGATCCGCCGGTTGCGTGCGGTACAACGAATACAGCGGCCACGCCGAGGCCAACAGCGTCGCCAGCAACGCCAGCCCGAGCAACTGCAGCAGTTGCAGGGGAAAAACCCGCAACGGCAGACGCCAGCCGAACGCCTGCACGTTGATCACCGCGTCCAGACACCACGCCAAGGCGATCCCCAACGGCAACGCCAGCACCAGCGTCAGCACCGCCAACAGCCAGGTCTGACCGAGATTGAGCAGCATCAACTGGCGGCGCGTCACACCCAAGGCCCACAGCGGCGCCAGTTGCCCGAGACGGCTCTGGCTCTGGGTCAGCAAACTGATGAACAGCGCCACACCGGCCACCGCCAAAGTGAGGCTGTTGAGCGCGGCGGTGGCGGCGAAAGTGCGTTCGAAAACCTGCACCGACCAACCCTTGAGCCGCGCCTGATCGACAATGCGGCTGTCATCGAGCTGAAAGCGCGTTTGCAATGCGCGCAAAAACGGCGGGATGTCGGGCGGCGCGATGCGCAAGTTGAAACGGTTCGGTGTCAGTGACGGCCACAGCCGCAGCAGATGATTGCTGTTGACCAACACGTGCCCCTTGGGATTGCCGTAGTCGGCGTAGATCCCGACGATCCGCGGTGACCACGCCCCACCCGGCGTCGGCACGCTCAGATGATCCCCCGCGCGTACCTTCAGCCGTCGCGCCAGTTGTTCGCTGAGCATCACTGAATCGTCGTTCGCCAGGTGCGCCCACGGATCTCCGGCAATCGCCTCGAGCAACGGCCAGTGCTGCCGGTAATAAGGATGATCGATCACCCCGAACACATCCGCCGGCCAACCTTGCAGGGTGACCGCGACTTGCCAGTTGGGCAGCACGGCGCTGACGTTCGGTTGTTGCTTGAGCCAGGCGTACATCTCGCGCGATTGCGCTGGATTGACCGGGTTGAGGTACAGCTCGGCACTGAGGCGTTGTTCGAGCCAGTCGTCGAAGGTCTGGCGAAAACCGGCGGTCATACTGCCGGCGCCGATGTTGGCCGACAGCGCCAGCAGCAATGCCATCAGCGCCAGACTGAGTGCCGGCAGTTGCTGGCGGCAATCGGCGAGAAACCATTGACCGAGTACCGAACGACTGCGCCCGAGCAAAGGAGTAAGCACCGCGCTGAGCACCACCGGCAACGCCAGCGCGGCACCGAGCAGCAACCCGGCCATCAACACAAATCCACTGCCAAGGCTGTCACCGAACAGCAACGCCAGCAGCGCAATCAAGCCCAGCAGCGCCGCCAGCCAACCCTGACGGCGCAACCAGCGCGCATGTTGCTGATGCCAGGCCTGCGGATCCGCCACCGCCAACAGCGGCAAGCGTGCCGCACGCAACAGACTGTTGGCGCCAGCCAGCAACGCGCCGAACAGGCTCAAACCGATTCCGCTGAGCCACCACCATGGGCTCAAGCCCAACTGCCCCGCCACTTCCGCGCCATACAGACCGCGCAGGCTGGCGGCGACGTCCGGCAGCAATACGCTCGCCAGCCAGTAACCGCTGATGACCCCGAACACCCCGCCAGCCAGCGCCAGCACACCGAGTTCGACGATCAGACAGCCGATCAGCATCCGCGCACTGACCCCGCAGGCGCGCAACGTACGCAGCAGACCACGACGCTGCTCCAGCGCCAGACCGATGGCCGCGTGCACGATGAACAGCCCGACCAGAAACGAGAGAAAGCCCAAGGCATCCAGGTTGAGGTGAAAGCTCTCGGTGAGGCGCGCCAGATTGTTTTCCTCGGCACTGCTTTTGAGCTGCAGCCGGCCATTGAACGCGGCCGGCAGCTCGGCATGAAAATCCTTCGCCAGTAACAAACGCGACAGTTGCCCGGGCTGTTCGAGCACGGTTTGCGCGACACCGATGTCGACCAGCAATACGCCCGGCGCCATGTCCTTTTGCGCGTGCAGCGGCGGCAGCGCCTGGCCGCTGGCGGTCTGCGGCGTGGCGCCTTCGCTCAGGCCCAAGGCGTGCAGGGTTTCCGGTGAAATCCAGGTGCTGCCCGGCGGCGAGAAGAACGCGACGTTGCGCTCGATCGGCATCGCCTGCCCGGCCACCGCAGCGTCCACCGGCAGCGACACCGGCTCGATGCCCATCAGTTGCAGGCGCTGATCCGGGTGATCCTTGAGTACGAGCCGGCCCTGCAGCAGCGGGGAAACCGGCCAACCTGCACGGCGCAGATCAACGAACCATTGCAGGGGAAACGTCGCGCTATTGGGCGTGCCGAGGCTGGCCTGCGGTTCGCCGCCAATCATCTGGCTCGCCCGGGCGTAACTGTCGCGGGCCTGACTGTTCAGTGCCTCGACCCCGGTCAGCAGACTGGTCGCCAGCCACAACCCGGTCAGCACACTGAAAAACTGCACCGGATGCCGCCGCCAGTGACTGAGCAGCGCACGCAGGGTTTGCCAGAATACGTTCACGTCAGACGGCCGCTGGACAACACCACCCGCTGCGCCAGTCGCGCCGCCACGCGCGGGCTGTGCGTGACCATCAGCAGCGTGGTCGGCGTATCGTCGAGCAACTCGAGCAATAGGCGCAGCACTTCATCGCTGGTGGCTTCGTCGAGGCTGCCGGTGGGTTCGTCAGCGAGCAGCAATTTCGGCCGCGACGCCAAGGCCCGGGCCAGCGCGACCCGCTGCTGCTGGCCGCCCGACAACTGTTCGGGATAACGCTTGAGCAATTCGCCCAGCCCCAATCGCTGCACCAGATGCGCCTGCCAGCGCGGTTCATGGCGCCCGGCCAGACGCGCCTGAAACGCCAGATTGTCCTCGACCCGCAGGCTGCCGATCAGGTTGAACTGCTGGAACACCAGACCGATTTCCGTGCGGCGCCAATTGGCCAGTTGCGCCTCGTTCATCTGCTCCAGCCGATGCTCGCCGCTGTGGATGCTGCCGCGATCAGGCTTGTCGAGGCCGGCGATCAGATGCAGCAAGGTGCTTTTGCCACTGCCGGATTCGCCCATCAGCGCCAGACTGCTGCCGGGTTCGAGCGTCAGATCGACGCCTTGCAACACCGGGAGCGGGCCTTGGGGGGTGAGGTAACTTTTGAACACGCCTTGAACCTGAAGCATGCCGCCATCCGTTGGGTCAATGTGGGGCAAGGATAGCGGATTGCGGCTTGAGCAGATCAGTGCTGTTTGCACTGGCCTCATCGCTTGCAGGCAAGCTCCCACAGGGATTGCGGTGGTTCACAAATACTGGACTCACCATCAAACACTGTGGGAGGCCTCTTCAGATCAGAGGTGTTTGAACTGGCCCCATCGCTGGCAAGCCAGCTCCCACAGGGATTGAGGTGGTTCACAAATATTGGTTTCACCATCAAACGCTGTGGGAGGC
>Ga0153923_100138_pt1 | contig 33549 bp, 35 predicted proteins | sample TSNJ007MetaG_FD_104682 | JGI IMG/M metagenome (GOLD analysis project Ga0153923, IMG submission 104682) | Attine ant fungus gardens microbial communities from New Jersey, USA - TSNJ007 MetaG | ecosystem: Host-associated > Fungi > Mycelium > Unclassified | place: USA: New Jersey, Brendon T. Byrne...
TATTCAGAAGCATCATTATATGAATTTGCAAAATCCTAAAAGCTTCTCAACTTTCCAAGTTCCATAGAAATATTTTTCAGTTTCACTATTCAAATTTATACTTTCTTGAGCACAATATACGGATGTGTTTTTTGGAATAATCGACTCATCTATTTCAGGTTTAGGCTCACTAGAAGTATTTGGATTTGATGTCATTTCAACATTTCCACAAGCCGATGTTAGCATCAACATTATCATAATACAAACCAATAATATTTTTTTCATATTTCACACTCCCACTATTTTTTCAAGTTCATATGTCTCCTTTTAGATAAAATATTTGTTTTATCAGATGCTAAATTGTTCCATTAGATAATCTCTATAATCAACTCAATTGAAGAAAGTTAACTGTTCATTTGCTTCTAATTGATTTTGCACAAGATGTTTTATAAGATAGTCCCTGCGAAGTATAGCACACATAAAATTATCAATTTGAAATTCAAAATCAGTCATAAACAAACACTCCTCCATTGGATTTACCAACCCAATAAAGGAGTGAATTTTATACATATACAAAGAAGAAATTGATTGGCTTTAAATTACCCAAAAAGAAGTTTATAGGCAAAATCGTTTTAGCCTAAACACCTACCAACAACCCTTAATCCCTTACCACGCACTGCCCCTAACCCTTTCAACTAACCTTATGCTCAATCCGCAGCTTGTCTGCTACCATGGCAATAAATTCCGAGTTTGTAGGCTTAGATTTGGAGATATTAATCGTGTAGCCGAATAAATGGCTGATGGAATCGATGTTGCCACGGGTCTTAATTCTATATAAGTTATGCAATTTTAGGTTGTTTATTGGGTTTTAGCTTGTGAGTTAGTTGGTCACCTTGCTCACAGAATGAATGTATATTATATCCATTCTTATGTCAAGCATACAAATAATAAGGAGTGACACGCAGTGTGTGAATCCCGTTTTCAACATATATCTTCAGTAAGCTATTAAGATATTTTCTCTTCGCCGAATCAATCAGCTTTGACTTTAAAGAATCCTTTATTGTATAAAGAAGTTGAACTGATATGGAAAATAGTAAACAACTTTGTTATATTTTATATTTATCCAAATCATAAATGTCTTCCAAAACTTTCTCAACTATACTGATACTGTCCTTCACAGTTTTTCTTGAAGGTGTTTTTATCTCATGCGCAGCAGTATTACCTACGTCCCTGACTTTTTGCAATATTAATGCATGTTTCCATAAAATGTATTCTCCTTCATATAAACCATATATCTTGCCTTCTAAACTATTTGAACTGCATACAGTGATACCATCGTTCTTTACTTTAGCTACCTTATTTTCCTTATCAAATAGTGTGCCTCCCAAGACACCTACTTCTTTGCAAATCGCTTCTATTAATGTTCTTAAACCAAAAGAAGCTAGCAAGTGAAATTTCAAATTATAAACTTGAATAATTTGATCGTATAATTCTAAAAGATCATCTGGAATCTCTTCAAACTCCTTTGGACTCAATAAATTTAATGAGCCATAAAGGGAAGAACCAGACTCTGGTTTTTCTGGGTACACTGTATACTCCGTTATGTAATCTCTTTCACCGAATTCGTTTTCTTCCCACATATCCTCATCGCCATATTGCTTTATAAAAGCTACCGTTTCACATCCCATGCATTTTGCAATATAATAACTCTCTCTCCACTGAATATCATCTCCGTGTGTTGATCTTCTTTCATAAGGTTCAGCAATGGATTCATGATTCCTCTCACCTTGGCAGCTTTTACAATAAACCTTCGCATGCTTTTTATCTCCCATATATACCCCACTAGATATGATTTTTACTCACCTATAGCAAGTAATCCCCACTAAAACAGACAAAAGTTTGACAACAAACTCTTCCCATCAACGCATAAAATTCGGATTTGATTCAATTCTTATACCATTACAATTTATGGTTTTGAACAAACTTCTTCTGGCTTCACATAAGTCCTAATTAATGGAACAACAGCCATAAAACCAGAGTGTCCTTCATCCACAGACATTGCAGCCATCCTAGATTTGAAAACATCCTTATCAGGATTATTAAATAGAACCTTTATTTCTTCGAAATGGCTGTTCGACTTTAATTTATAGAAAAGTTTAATGGTACTACCAAACTCCCTTACGTAAATGTATGTCGAAGGAAACCATACTTTCCACCATGCATCCTCTTCTGTAGTGAGGAATTTTGAGATGTTATATAAAACTATATCCGCTTCAATTAAATCTCGTTTGTATTTCGTCTCAGCTCTCTGTACCAAAATATCTGCATATAGGCTGTATTTTCGCAGTCCTAGTCTTCGGTTTCTTTGCTCAAGAGAATCAGGATACAGTTTAAGCATAGCAAAGCTGTCCAACACACTATGATTCCTCTTTGCATTGATTACAAACTCAGCATTAGTTAACTGTGATAGTGTATTATATTTTTTGGCTTTGAGCAGTATGAGTGCAGTATACAAGAACAGTTCAGTAATTAAAAATTTATAGTGATCAAACTGTGTTTCGTAATATGAGCCACTTCCTCGGAATTCAGTAAAACTGTATATTTTCTCAAAAAAATCAACAATATTATCTACATCTAAAGAATCTGCTAAAACCATCACTTCTAATCCTTCGATGTAGTCATCACGTAAAGCAAGCATACTTGAGAGCCTTTCAAGAATGATTTCATCAATTTCATTTGGATTCTCAACTTCTTCTATTGTGAAATCTTTTAGTGATTCCATATAATTATCAGTAAAACTCCCCCATTGATGCTTCAATCTTTGTGGATATCGATCAACATTTGATTTCATTTGTCTCAAAATAGAAGCTGTTTTACTGTGGCTTGTTTCAGGCTGAAACAAGTATGCAGGAGCCTTCCCTAACTCTGGCTTGTTATATAGAGGAACTTGATATATATTACGTAAAAGCTTTTCATAGTTCTCCTCAAAACTATCGAAAGATGACAAGTCAATATAAAGCCTAGATTCTATGAATGTTGGGATGTAGTGCTGCCCCATTTCGTCTCTCTCTGCCACTATAGGTATGTATTTCTCTTGGGAGACATTGTCGTATATATCTGGTGTGATTATCTGAGTTTCTGTTCCGACGCCACCTTTTCTTTTATTTGCTTTTTCTTTATAACCACTCTCACAAATTATCAAAACTTTGTCTGCTGCTTTCATACTCTCCATAAAGAACGTTGTATCTTGACCCTCTTTCAAGTCCCATTTGTCTAGAATCACATCAACTCCATTTTCTCTCAACCTTGCACCCAATTCCACAACCCAAACTTCATGTTCAGGAGTTGTCCAACTGTAGGATATAAATACTTTGGGATTCTCGATAACTCTCTGATTCATTCCCCTCGCTCCTTCAATTCACATGTTCATAATACACATCAAGTTGCGTTTATTTATTTTTAAAACTTACTCTATATGAACATGGATGAATTTCATATTTTGAACTATCAAATATGTTTTTTATGACTTCAACTTTTATAAACTCACTCATTACATTTGAGACTCTATATACGTGATATAAGCCACCTCTATCAATACAGGACTTTGCAACGTTTAATTCGTTCTGACTCATGAAAAAATCAGTCTCTTCTTTAATAGTCGTTTTCACTTCAATACAAACTTCGTTTCCCTCTAAATCATAGGACAATATGTCATAACCATTTTTTTCATTTATAGCCTTGGTTGCATCAATCCTGCTTTCATACGCACTATCCTTAAGATACTTTTTCTCTAACTCGTAAACATACGCTTCGCCCAGTTTCCCTATTTTCATTTGAAATTCATGAAGTTTTAAATAATCAACCATTCTTGGAATTTGAGACTTCAGTTCATTAAATGTATATAGAACCGTAGATATCCCAATTTCCATTTCTTCAGATTGTAGTTTAACAGTTTCATTTGTTATCTCAAGGGGCTTGAATGTACTTTTTTTTTTGATTTTTTCAGCACAGATCATACAGACAATACGACCGTTTATTGACTTCCAATTGGAAGATAAATTTGTATGTTTACGATGACAGTTACTACAACTCAACATATTCGCATTCCGAGTATTCATTATAGTTCTTGGTATTAAATCATTAATTCCTACAAGTTCACCAATGCTTCTCACAATATCAGGCAAACTACTAAATCCATCATATTGCTTCTCAGAGAGTGCTTTAAAAACGGGATGAAACCTCTCAGGAATACCACATTCCTTCCCGTTCTTTAGCTTTAAAATACCGTTACTAAAATCTTTGCTTGTCACATACCTTATCTCATCTACACCAGCGTCTGTATCGAATAATAAAAACCACACTAGCGCTTTTCTTAACATATCAAACCTAGAATAATCTTCATTCATTTTCTCTTGAATAGTCATTATCTGTTCTATACTCAAGATTTCCTTCTTTTTCTTCCCCTTAGTTCCTTTGTCTTGTTTACTTAAAACAAAGTGTTTGACTATATCATCTTTTATCCATATTTTTTCGAACCTATGGTCAGTTATAATATCGTTTGCGAATAAATATTTAAAGAAATACTCAACATAACTATCCCCTGTTTTTTTTCTCGCACTCTGTTCGATATTGTCAGCTATAGGTTTATAGTCATCAAAATTCAAATCTTTAAAATTGTCTTTCTTAGCCCTTTGCATCACTCTAGCTATTGAAGATTTATAACTTGCATGAGAATTTTCATTGTAAAAGAACAAAAAGTTAGCTAAATTTTGATTTGATTCATCTGTTAAAGCATTGAGGACATCATTGCTATTTTTCCTCATGAGACTTCTCCTTATAAGATCAAGTTACTTCCCCACAACCTTTTTCACATACTTCTCCGCTTTGTAATCCTTGCGCACCTCGTGCAGTACACCGCTATTCGCTTCAGACCAAGACTCTAGAATCATTCTTGGCTCTCCTTCAATAATCTTACGTGCTGCAACAATGTCATCGCTTCTGAACGCCTCAATGACGTTTATCAAGTCAGTTCGATCTATTAGCTTTACATGGTTGATGCCAGCCAGCGTCTCACATGGCTCCGTAAACTTAGCTGTAGCGATCACGATAGCTCTCTTAGCTTTGTAGTACCTCATGCATGAAAAGACCTCCTGTACAGCACTGATGCCTACTGGATTGTCTATACGATACCGCTTTGCTTGAACAACATTTCTGACACCTTCACGATCAGTGAAAACAACATCCGCTCCGAAATCGCGACTCCCTACAGTCTTGTAGACTCCTGAATAGCCCAGTTCTATGAACAGCCTGTACAGGTACATCTCAAAGCCAGAACCATCCTCCATCCTGTCTATCTCAGCCATGGTGATAGCTTTTAAATCATAATTCTCTTCAATAAAAACTGCTGATCTCTTTTGTTTACGTTGAAAATTCAAGAATAACAAACCAAGTACAACAATCACTACAACCATTGATACAAATAAAACATAGACCATTAGGGCTACCTCCAATACAAACTAGTAAAATCATACCATATTATCCTTGGAAATAAATCAATTTATTGGATATTTCGACATAGAAGAGAGACAGTCATATTCGACTGCCTCTCTGTAAAACACTGCTTTATTTTTGTATGCATTACACTTTTCCTATTAACCTAAAAATTCGCTTCCTTCGCTACCTTCGCACTTGCATATGATAACCATGTAGAATAATCAATCATCTTTTTAGCACTCTGATTCTCCGAATGTTCCACGATATAACGAAATACTGTATGAGCATAATGAATCGCAAGACTAGAAGTTGTTATAATCTGCATGGAATTAAATACTGGTGCGGCAGTGAAATTCCCCTTAGAAACAAACAAATGATCTACCACTGGAGAACCGTGAACCGTCATAGACAATGCACCATACAACTTATCATAATCGCCATTCATCTCAACTACTTCACATAATGCTTTGAAATTTGCTTTACGATACTTATGCTTCAACTTAGAATCCTGTTCCATTATTCCCCACAGGTGTTTACTATACCAACTTGATTTTAGATTATATTGATGTTTTATTTGCTCAAACATCCGTCCGATTTCAGCATGCTCATTTGCTGGTATTATGCGTTTATCTTTCTTTATTGCTAGATGCTTTTCTATGTATTTATAATTCAAAAACAATTCCATTCGATACTTAAGGTCTCCATAAATGAATTTAGTTGTTACTGCTGTCTCAAATAATGATCTGAGTATAATTGAAGCTTGATGAACGCAGCCGCTTTTCAAACAACTATAAATCGCATATACATCTGTTGAAGTTTTTGATGCTAATAAGAAACTACCTTGATCTGCATGCGACAACACTTCTGAGTCAGCTAGATAATTAAGAAAGTAATAGTATGTCAAAAGTAAATATAGTGCTGTATCATGTTCTTCATTCTGTTCTTCTAGCCATTTTGGGAAAGTCTGTTCAATATTTAATATGTAACGCTTAAATTCCTCCTCAACGTCACCTAAAGAAAACAAGTCATACAATTCCAAACATCTCACCCCTAACACGATAGACTTCTATAATTCCTTTGAATTACTTCTATTCCAGAGCAGATTTATCCTTAACTATAATAACATAAGTTGAAATTCAAAATCCCCTAAGAATAACACCTTTGCCACCTATGACACCTATTTTATAGTAGAATACTCCCAGAGTAATAATTCAAAATAACTCTGATTATAATTACAGACCATCTTAATTTAGAAGGGCATTAGACGCCCTTCTAGTTTATTTAAAAACGTTTCTATCACTGAAAGAAGAAATTCATTAGCCAAACACAGGAACAAAACCTGTTACAACCGCATCGCTAAAATCAACCTTACCTTGCAAAACCACCGTATTAGTATTCGCGTTCAATACTAAATTTCCACCCGAAGGTTTAATCTGCAAACCTCCATTAATTGCTTCAACTGAACCTCTAAAGGTTCCGTCACTCCAAAATCCTAATGAAGAATAGTTTGAACTTTCAATCCTCACACCATGTAATTGATTACTTCCATTGAAAGAATTAAGTCCAGAAGAGTTTAGTTCAATCCTGTTCCCTGAATCAGAAGTTTTGAACAATCCCCCTATAATCGTTGCACCTGTGATAGTACTACCTTCAATTGAGTTACCGATGATTCTTCCTCCTTGGAGAGTTGGAGAGTAGATCATCTTGCCGTTGATAAAAGTACCACTGTATGTTCCACTTGCAATAGCAGAAACTCCATTTATCGCTGTGTTAGCTGTCGTTTGTGCAGTTGAAATAGTGGGATCACTGTTAATATTGCTCCAAGACATTGTGCCACTTGTCATGTTGATGTTGCCGCTGATGTCAGTATTGACCAATGTCGCGTTTCTGGCAACCAAATTGCCGCCAAGCGTACAATGGTAAGGAAAGGTTCTACCATTTGCTTTTTTTAAAAGCTTACTATCTTCAATTACTCCTTGTCCTTCAGCAATGCCATCGTTAGAGATCAAGAAGCAATTCAGCTTGCCACCAACTGTTTCGTCAGCTACATGATGATAAGCGCTTATTATCGCTTCATCTACACCAATACCAGACTGACGACTTTGTACACCAAGGCAATATGCCATAGCCTCCTTTTGGTGCGCTCCAATAGAGTAAATTTGCCCTTCACTGCTATCCTGTTTCTCCAAAACGAAATCTTTGCTATTGAAAAAGTAATATGCTGGCATCTGCTTTTCCATTAGGAGGATTTTTACGATTATACCAGCATCCTCATGTGGATGAAGTTTCTCATAATAACGAAATTCCTTCTCAGCTTCAATTTTAATGTCTTGAACTGTGGATGAAGCTCCAATATTATTAAATATCTTCTCAGCGACCTCTACTTCGCCGCTTATAAAAACAACTTTATTGCCGACTCTCCTAATCTTCCTATAATCATCAGTAACGTGATGATTCTCCCCATTAACTCCGATACACACACGACTATCCGCACACACAAAAATCTGATTCTTACCAAAATAACTAAAACATAAACTCATACTGCTACCTCTTCTTTCATATTTTCGATACTTTCAACAAATTTAATATAAACAACCCCAAAGTCATCAACGTTCAGTTCCAAACAGCTTTTCGTTTCTTCTTGAAAATCTGGCATATGCACATAGCGTACACTTGTATCTTCCGTTACAACGCTGACTGGAATGCCCATATCAATAACCAGTGGTTCATTCATCAGCCTGTCCTTACCAATGATAAGTATTGAATACTCCTCTGTGACACGCCTGATGCCTATGTTGAGATTGCCCTGCATCATACTGCGCGTTACACCTAATTCCAATACTTCATCAATTCGAGAAATTGCATTTACAACACTTGAGCATTCAAACACAGTTTCCGTAGAGTCTGTTTTTGTGGCGACTATAGCGATGCATGGTGCTGAGAACCTTTCGATTGCTCTTTCTGATGCATTTTGGCTAAAAGGGACTGCTTCAATGTTATCCATGGTATATCCCATAACATGGTCTTTCCTACCAATTGTAGGTCTATAATTCAGTCTCATATTATCCTCTTTGTAGATCTGGTATTGTGAAATCCATTCTTTCATAAACCAATGTTCTGCAAGTAGTGCTTCAGCCATAGCATGACGATCTTTAAATTCATGCGGTTTACCAAAATATGTTGGTCTATTTTTGTTTTTCGTTCTTTCAATTGAATTCTGGCTTGATCTAACCAGCAAAATCACTGCCTCCAATTTCTCAACAGCACTGACTAACCCTGATAAATTTGCACTAAATTCCTTTGACTCTAAAATATCGCTACAGAAAGCATCATCCTTTTTACACCATCCTCTTCCTTTCAACCTTGCAATCCTTTTCTTCTCTTGTAGTACTTGCCTTCTCTCAATTTTGCTCTTCAATTTCGTCTACCTTTCTATTAATTTGTATTTTTATAGCACGCAAAAAACAGCCAAAGGATTAATCCCAAGGCTGTTTCAGCATTTACAATATGGTTGTATTACTTTAAATTGTGTATTAATCTGCATATAAGCATAGAACCTTCAAACTTCTAACTAAATACATACCTATATGTAATACAACAACTTCTATTAGTTTGGATAATATAAAGCCCTTCACTATTTATAGGGAGTTGGGAGACTTTCATCAAGTGGTTTTGTAAACCACCGATTTTTCATGCTTATGGCTATGGCATTCATCGCAGTCATATACTATATATAGGGAGTTGGGAGACTTTTATCCAGTGATTCTGCATACCAGCTATTTTGTCGCTTTGATAGCTATAGTATTCTTTTTAACCTTACACTTCTTATAGGGACATGGGAGACATTTATCAAGTGGTTTTGCAGATCCCTTATTTCAAGCTTATGCTATTCATTATAGCCTTACACTATATATAGGGAGTTGGGAGACTTTTATCTCGTGGTTTTGGCGACTTCTATACTAAAACAGCCTGTCGTAGTAGAACAGCGCTTGGTATATTGTGGTAAAAATAAATTTTCAGTGATCTAAAGATAGCCCCCTCCCATAAAAAAAGCATCCGTAGATGCTCTTCATGTTTAATCACTATTTAATTTAACTTTTTTCTTTACGAATATTTAACTCCCTGTAAAGCGTTGCTTTCATAACCCCAGTCATTGCTTCAATATCCGCAATAGAATGTTCCTGACTGTCATACAGCTTCAAAGCACGTTCAATCTTCTTTGAGTCAGTTTTAGGTCGCCCTCCTTTTCTCCCCCTTGCTCTGGAAGCCGCCAATCCAGCTTTAGTTCGCTCCAATATCATCTCTCGTTCCAGTTCAGCGATAACACCTATCATCTTAAACACGGTTCGTCCACTAGATGTGTAGAAACTGATAGACACTAGTAAACATTTCAATCCATCTGGTCACACTTATAGTACATATTCGTTGAACTATTTCTACTCAGGCTTTGTTCTATCCCTTAAGTTTCAGCTAAACCCTACTTTATTACACACACCTGTTTCTATCAGATTTGCATTAAACCAACCCGTCAAGTAATCAAAGAAAACATAGTTCAATGCATTACCATCTTGACTACTATTAAAAATTATCCCAGTAATCCCCTTTCTTTTTGCACATTGAGCAATGAAAGTAGGTACTAAATATTCCAGACCAGTTGAAGTATTTAGGCTAAAGCTACAAAATTGCACTAAAGGAGTTTCCTTTTCGGTTAAATCAATTAAATTAACTTGTTTAATCAATTCAAGCATCATTACATCGACAGCTATGTTGCTATCTTTTAAACATTCTTTTATTGCAACATCTTTATTATCGCAGGCATAAAGTTCTCCATGCCCAGGGTAATTAAATCTCCCCATTCCTGTTACTCCAAAAGGAGCAGAAAACATCTCTTCTGTAGTGTATGGAATAGCTCTTTTTTCGGAATCTCTTGGTCTTGCTCTGAATAATAGAGTATTGATTTGAATAGTTCGCACCTTAATGTTATTTAATTCATCGAATATCCTCCTTCCCACTTCATGTTCAAGTCCTAGCATAGGGTATTTCGCTAAATGATTATAAAAAGACAAAGCTTCATCTTTTGTTATTTGGTTGAGAAGTTCAATTGAACTAACTGTACTTACCATTGATTTAATAGGTATTTCCTCACTCGTATCACTCATAACAAAGAAAGAGTCAATTCCACCTTCTTCCTGAAGCTTGCTTTCAATTTTATATTTTGATGGAGAAACTCCTGATAATATGTTCTTCACATTTTGATTATCAATATGTAATGAAGGATATGCCTTTTCAAATGTCTCTTTTGGTACTACTAGGTTCTTAAATAAATTATTAGTCGCAGCATCATATGCGCTCCCTAGCTTCAGCACTTCAGGTGCAATTCCTATCTTTGCAGCATCATATGCGCTCCCTAGCTTGAGCACTTCAGGTGCAATTCCTATCTTTGCAGCATCATATGCGCTCCCTAGCTTCAGCACTTCAGGTGCAATTCCTATCTTTGCAGCATCGTATGCGCTCCCTAGCTTGAGCACTTCAGGTGCAATTCCTATCTTTGCAGCATCATATGCGCTCCCTAGCTTCAGCACTTCAGGTGCAATTCCTATCTTTGCAGCATCATATGCGCTAGGAATTTCCTTCAACTCACTTGATTCAGTTATTAACGGTTTATCTTTGTCATCTAGCATCTCTGTCCCTCCACTAAAAGTAATAATTTATTTTTCATTGTTTTTAATTATCAATAAGACAAAATTCAAAACTATGCATAAACTAAAATCTTGGTATTTACATTATACCAGTTGTCACTTGGTTATTTTTTGAAATTGTTTGTCCTATTTAAGTAAGTTGATGGTGAAAGGTTACTCCTTAAACAAACGCTATACTACTGATAATCTTCTTCGCTTGGCTTTCATTCTCAGAATGATATACATTGGACTGTATACGCTTAATTTCATTTCAAATTATTGTTCTCTCCTGCTTCCTCAAGTCCAGTAATGAAGCTTAAGACATGTATTGTAGCGTTGGGATCATGTTTCCCTCTCAAATGCTAAACGCTTCTAAAATACTAAACCATTCCTTTCTATTGCGAATGATTATGACTATCCATACGTTCTTCTGGATACTATGCCACAGTCTGTCTGTTACCTAATATGGATTAGGTAACACTTTTCATATATAAAAACTACATTAATTACAAATAATGTATTTATCTACTACTAATTATAGATTTTCAACAAAGTGTCCTTGAGACATGGACATCTGGAGAGTTAAGCCATGAGAATAGGTTTTAAAATGCCCTAGTGAAAATTCCTTGTAGCCTCCACTTATAACAAAGGAGCCTATCGCTAGGCTCCTTCCTGTTGTATATCATATTCGCCATCTATATATATCTCATATCAGTGAAATCTGAATCAAGCTCATTGACTCTTTTGGTCAACCTTGGCATGTCAGCCTTCACAAGCATGATCACTCTTTCTAGTTGCTCCAATCTTTTCCCAAATCGTTCTTCCCTCAGTGCTGAACCATCGCTAACCGCAAGTTTCTCTACCAATTCCTCCAGCATATCCTCTACTCGCTTGTTACTCTCCCTTTGTTCCCTTATAAAATCCTGTAACTCATTCTGTAAGCCTCTGATATCTTCATTCATATTGAATTACCTTTCATCTATGGAATTTTAGTTGTTAATATGAATAATATAATTTCGTATGATACTTGCTATCGTTCATTGTTTTCAATTCATGTAAACTTCAGCCAACTTTTTGATTTCTTTCAATTTCAGCTTCACTCAAAATTAGCAGCTCTCAGCGATTGAATTAATGGCATTTCAAGGCTTTTTCACAAATACTATCGCTAGGTAACAGGCGTCGCGGCGTAGAACTGTTAAACAGGCTACCCGATTAATATGGTAGCCCGATACCTTATTTCGTTTTAGAATCCTCATAACGCATTCCAGCTTTCAAGTAAACCCTCAATGGTAGATTCCTTGTTCATCATATCCATGTTCTAACGTCATGCCGCTGATATTAAAGTCTTCACTCTCTTGTTCGTCTTCAAAGTCCTCTTCCTCAAAATCTAAACCATCATCGTCTTCACCTATAAATTCAATCTCCTCAACATCTTCCTTGCTATTCCACCGTTGAGTATTTCTATTCATAGTCTCTTTATTTATTTTTAAGAAATCTTCATATTTCATAACACTTTTGCAAATCTTATGCTCAAGCTTTTTTCCACCTTTTCCGTTATTTCTATAAAAAGAACATAACACATTTTTCTCATTCATAACTTTGATATATTTATGGATTGTATCTTGATGACTTCCCAATGTTGCTGCCATCTTTGTAATCGTCATAAAAGCCTTTTGTTCTAGACCATTTGACAACTTAGACATCAAGCAATGTAATGGAAGGTATTTGTCACTTAGTTTTTTTCCCTTATACAATTCGAGCATGTCTAAATCTACAGAAATCCATAAATCATCAGCACTCTTTATCTCGTCCACTCGCTGTCCTTCTTTCATAACTGAAACAGTCTGTGGCACATCAATTGCTCTCAGCACAATTAGCTCTTTAACTTTAGTTTCTTTTTTTTCATCTTTTAACCTGTCCCATCTAGTTGGCTTTTCTAGTTTAATAATCTTCTTTCTTATGAGCAATTTCAATAATTCTATGGTTTCATCAGCAGAATAACCACTTTCATGCCTTAATTCTGTGATTGTAGTATAGAATAAGAACTCCTCATTTAAATTTTCTCTTTTCAGTCTATATTTGCATAGAGTCAAGTACATGTTAAGTCCTTTGTAGCCTATATCCAAAATCTTTCTTTTTTTATTTTTTTGGTCGAACCAAGATGATTTAATCTTTACGCTTCCATATAACTTCTCCAAGTTACTCTAGTCTCCAATGTATAAATTTTTTGGTAATTCTGCCCGAAGGGCAGTGGGTTTTCGCCCGAAGGGCATTAGGCGAAGCCAATCAAAGAATTAGTAAGCTTCGCTTGCTAAGAGATATTAATCTTTATTAAGGGAGTATATTAATAATATTTAATATGTCCTATTATCAGGAGATTTGGCATCGTCGTAACATCCTTATTAATCTAATTTTCAGCTTATTGTCATTAGTTCCATTTCAAGACTTCTGAGATTAATTCTTATTAAACATGGCTAACATCATTCCGTTTACTTTTGATCTGTATATCCTGATTTCGAGACTTTTGTCACTACAAATTAAAAATGGATACCCTGTTATTGGACGGTTTGTCAGCAAACTGAACAGTCATATCCTAACTTATCGAACGTGGTCATTGTGGTTTGCAAATTTCATATGCTTTCTCGGTAGTAATAAGAGCTTAAAAAAAGCTACCTGTCATTTTACGTAATCCACTTCAATTCAGCTCCTTTCGAAGTCCGCAGATAGGGAACAAAACTCTACTCTCCATGGACTTCGAAATACTCAAACCTTTCAGTTCACGTTCACTGTGTCTTCAATATATCTGCTCATAACTGACTTTAACAATCTGAGAACGGATAAGATCCATCACTGTTTCAAGCTAATTTGTAGCGATCATTGTTTTAATTTCACTCATTTCAGTTTGAATATTGTCGTACATTGTCTTTAGTTCCTCATACATCTGCAACATAGCAGCTTTTGCCACATCGTTATAACCAGCTTCTATGTTCATGAGATGTACCCTTTGCTCAAGTTCTGACAATTTCTCATTGATATTCGCTTCCATGTTTCTATTCCTCCATTATAGAAATATTATTTTTCGCGCTCTTCCCTAGACAAGCGTATTGCCTCTTCAACTGACATATCAGCATTTTTTGGCAGCTCACCAAGTTCCTTTCTCATGAGAAAATACACTTGTCCACATTCCACGCACTCCCACCCTTGACACATTTCTAAATCTTCATTTTCTTTTTCTATCTCTGCAAAGCTATTACTACTACAAATACACATGGCTGGACGCGAAAGCACATAATACACTGGATTAGCCTCGTCACGAATTATGAAGGGCTTCATCATCTCTTTTCCGCCAACGTTAACGTATGGTAATGGCTCAATCCCAATAATGCCTGATTTGCAAACATCAATAACGCATGTATGAGCAGCTTCCTTTGCAATAGGAGTATCCTGATCAAAGAGAATAAGTATCTCCTGCTCTGATTCAGTAATTATTGCGTTGTACATCGGAAACTCCACCTCACCAACTTTGGGCAAATGTATATCAATTAGGGACTCATCACCATCTCGCTTGTTAATAATTCTTATTCCTAACAAATTGTCCGCAGCATCGTAAAGAAGGAAACAACATATATCAGAGCGCGTCTTAGTTCTCTCATGCTTGTGTTCCTCGCTGTCTTTTAAATAGATATACATCATGCAGTCCTCAGATATTGTAATTTGCAAGTCCATCCCTCCAGTTCTTCAAGTGAATTTTACTTGATTCTACCAATTTCGCGTTCCAATTCACCAATCCGAGTCCAACAGGTTTTAATATCCATCCAGTTCGTCGCTAGTAGCTGCTCTAGTCTTCTTACTCGTGCTGGTAGGGTAAAATGTGAGGTATTCTCAATCCCCTCACTCTGAATAGCCTTCAATTGTTCCTTAACCTCTTTGAGTTCAGTAGATAGCTTGTCTAGCATCATGGATTTATCACTACTCATATAGCGAACCTCCGTTTAGTTTTGAATTGTTTATTCCCCAAGTTTTCAATCCATTCAACTGTTGGCTTGAAGTTTTCATCATGTATTGATTTTCCCCTTATACTATTAAAATACGCTGGACCCCTTTTCCATACTCTGTCTATTTTTACATATTCGTTTATCAGATACTTATATATGCCTGTATCATAAAAAGCTTTTTGATAATTCAAGATTGGTTTATACCTATTAATTAACTCCAGTTCAAGAAGCAACATATCTACATATGAGGATACGTACCAAACCGTAACACCACCACAGTAAAACCCATGGAAATTCATATCAGCCAAGGAACCAGATGCCATTCCAATATATTTTTGGATTGTTCTGCTTCGAACCTTCCTTGATGCACCAACATTTAATATAGTTGAATAAGCATTTTTCAAGCCATATACAGCTTCTACGTCTGCCTCTATGTCATAAGGATTCTCATACTCAACACTACGAAAATTCGACTCACATCCTAGAAATGAAAATAACAATTTTCTGTATTTTAGGGACTCATAATACACACTCCATTTTTCTTCTTCAGTAGTTTTCTCTGTGATTGCTATTAACATTCTGCGTCAATCTCCTAAAGGTGTTATCTTATGTTTATTTATCTCTGTTATTCCAGGCTCTCCATATCAAATAAACGATAATGACAAAGCAACCACCTAATCCAAACCCCTTAACGTAGGACATTTGAAATTTCTCATTCGTTAGCTCTATTACATTCATCTTCACATCTAAGAATCGTATATTCATATTTATCAGAATGATTTTTTGCTCCTTCCTAGGTAATACGAATAACCTTCATGGGTACTGACAATCTCTTTTTGTTGACATTCAAGTCTTTTCAGATTATAGTTATCACATAAACTGAAAATTTATAATGTGATATCTGTATAAACATCATTTTTAGTACAGATAAATATGTGTGCTTACTATACTTTACTATATCTCAAATAGTCAAGAGCATTTTGATGCTCTTTTTTTTGCGTTGAAAGATAATTTCAAACGCACACTTTTCCTGACTTGTCACCAGAGCAGCTCCTATACGTTGTACCGCTCTCTCTTTGCTACTCCAACACTCCCATGCTTCAGTCTTTTAAGAGGCGCTCTACTCTATTTGAATTGCTCTCAGCCCCATATTCATGCTTCAAACCTTCTCGTCACAGAACAAAAATAGGACTACGCAATATCTAGGGAAGTGGCTATGTATCCTTTAAGCGAAGATTTTCAATACCATGACAGTTATTTCATTGTTGGGAATCCATGGATTCTAATATTTATTGTGATTGTTCTTACTCTGTTTGGCGTGATGATCTATAGGCTTATAAAAGAAAAGTAGTACCCAACCAATTAACATTTTACTGGCTTCGCCCAAGGTTTCCTTTGAAAGCGACAAAGAGTACTCCACCCAACTCGCCAGTTGATGAAAAGTGATGAATTTCTATAAAATAGTAAAGGACGACTTTTCGGGTCGCCCTTTTTTTTGAATACTCATGCTGTTTTTCGTGTTTTCTCTCCACTAATTAAGTTCCACACATGTTCCACAGTATCATTCATTCTTGCATGGTATATCCATTCACCTGTAATTCCTGATGCCTCCAGAAGCTCTACCATCCACGCAGGGACAGCTTCAATGAATAATGCTTCCAGAGCTAGTTTCTTGCTGTTACAATACAACGATTCAAATTCAGAAAATGAAATTTTCGATTGCACATGTTGCATTTTGTGCTGGCGAAAATCACAGATATCAGCAGGAATTGTATCAATATTACCACTCCAGAAGCCGTTCCACTCTCTCAGATCAGCTTCGTTTTGTAATAAAAAGTCCAGTTTTTGCAACCAAAATGGGATGTACGTTGTTGTATTGTAGAAGTTCTAGCCAAGTTTTCTTTGAATTTCCAAGGTCATTGAGTATTGATTCGTAGGTCTTTCCGTTTCCCAGCATTATAGATCATTCTCCTTCGTAAAATAGGCATAGTTAAACAAGGAAATATATATACACTCCTTCATTAAAATGATATGATCGTTTTAAGTTTATATACGTTAAACGACTATATTTAAACTATAGGACTATAGACGTTTAATGTCAATAGTTTATTATTTATTCATTGGAGGAGTATTATGAAAAACATGTTTTCTCTTCATTGCAATCTTGCTCAAATCCTTACCAATAAAGAAATTACACCATACAAACTGTCGAAAGAAACCAACGAAAGAATAGGTACAATCTACAAGTTGGCTAACAATGATGTTGAAGGAGCAAGACTCCCAGCTTCTTTACTGGCAAACGTTTGTGGGTATTTGGATATAACGCTGGACGAATTGTTTACTATCGTAGGGAATAAAAAGGAGAATGAACTATGATCTCTGATAATGCTTTGAATGAGATGGGAGTTATCAAAAGCAAAGATGGGGTATTCATTCCGAAAGACTTCTGTCTGGTTACGCTGCTGAATCATTATCAAACTGAAAACACTGTGCTAACTGATGAAGAACACAATGCGATATCTAATTTCCTTTTTCATCTAGAGCTGGATTTAGGAATCTGTGACGGAACGAAACAAAAATACATGAAACAGAGAGTTGTTGAAGCGGAGTAAGCGGCTCATTCGCTCATATACTTCGTGGCTCTTCCTGCTTGTTCCCCTGACTAAGGGAAAAGGAAGTGCTAAACTTTATAATGGTTTGTTCTCAGCACCATACTCACATTTTCATCCAGTAACGACTGCCACGGTGTCAGCAAAAAATGTTTTTGTCCCACGTGGCTTTTGATTTATCATACCGTCAGACTTCATTAATAAGTTTTAGACTGAGCCTAGTAATTGATAAAGCTATAGCCAAGGACATGAAAATAAAGTCCTAGATTTTCGCTGGTCATTGAGCTAACATTACACATTAGCTCAATGAATTTCAGCCTGACAAAAAGGGTATATGCCTTGATGCGTAGATATGTTATTATGCATAGCTACTTATGAGATCACTCAATAGAATTTTTTCTGTTTTGGAATCTCCATCCTTCTTACACATTACATAGATGTTATCTGAGGTATTGTCAAACGTAGAAATATCCTCACTAAACCACCTCATAAATTTTTCAATAAATTCGTATAACGAATAATTATACAAAATAAAAATTCCGTTCCTGTAATTATAATCCCGTATAAATATGCTAATTGTTTGGAAATCTTTTTTTATTTGCTTCTTAACTAATACACCTTTTACTTCAATTACTATTTCGTTATTAGAATGCGAGCCAGCACTATGCAGAATAAAATCTGGGTTTTTCTGATCTACTCTCCTGAAGTCACGATGACCTCTCTTATCAATTTCACCACACAACGATAACTCAGGTTCGTCTCCCATAATCATTCTTATCTGATGATACAATTCATAACAAAAAACTCTTTCCCTAATAACATTAGTAGAATAAGTAGTAATAACATCGTGATATCTACTCTCCACTTTATTTAAAGCACTTTCAATGATTTCTAATTTTGATTCCACAGACGACCCTCCAACAGTAATTTTCGCGTAACCTTCTCTTTTATAAATTTTGCAAACTCACCATACCTGAAGTTTTCTCGAACTAATTAAGTTATCATACCCGTTAGCGTAATATGACGCTACCAATCTAAAACTATATTTTCTTCTACTACAGAATCGAAAAAGTTGTATCACAGCTTACGAATCCTATTGAATTGCGCTAATATTCGATTTAAATAGTAGACATAGAGTAATAGAGGAAAAGGGGTATCTAAATGTTTTTCAAGCATTCTACACCCCTTGATTTTACCCTCAAATGTTCGGTTTCGAGGGAGCCTCTGGACGTGATCGAAACCCCTGAGATTAGGATATGCCAGTGGATGTGAGGAAAGCCTTATGGGACAAGGGATTGAGAGCAAATTTTGACACGCTGCTCCGTGATTGAAACCTCCGTTTTGCCCTCTGACGAGGCTCTGCGGCGTGATTCAACCCTCCGAAATTAGGATATAATATTCTTTTTTATATCTTTAATATTCTCTTATATATCTCCGGTGAACGGGGTTCCCCGTTGGGGCGGCTTCGCCTTTGGACGCTTCGCTTGTTGGGCTTCGCCCATGGCTTCCTTCGGAAGCGAAATACGTTGATACAGGTAAAATGACAAAGAGTAATCCACCCCCCAACCCTGAGAAAGTTGATGGATTACTTTTTGCGTAGTGCTTCTTTGTGAAAAATACTTCTTTGTCCTGAAAGACATGAACAAAAAGAAATAATCCGCCCACCCTCAAAAAGTGACGGATTACTCTTTGTATGCAAATAACAAGGAAAATAATAGCACAAAAATATATAAATGCAAGTTTTCCCAAAACCAAAAATCAAATCATACCTCACCACAACCATCCCACATCATTTAAATGCCGCTGTATCCTCTATGGGCAGATTTACCTATTCTGTTTCTACAGAAGGTATCCACTGATATTTGAATCGCTCTGAGAGCGTCTCTGAGAGTAAAGAAATGATCATCCTTCCACACTTTAATTTGCCGCTAATCAGATATTCTTCTAAACTCTAAGCTTATTGAAGATCTAATGATATATCGTACAACATCAGCATCTTCTGGCATAGTTGCAGCATTAGAATTAATATCCACCTTCCTTTGCATATCAATCTGACAGATACATTAATCAGCATCATAACTCTTCAATGAAAGTCAGCGGACTATGTTTCTGATATTTCTTCCCAATCTCTTCGTCTGAAAAATCAAGATATGCTTTTTGAGTAACCTCCACTGAGGAATGACCTAATATTCTACAAAGACTAAACCAATCCCCTCCATTCAATATATAATATTTTGCAAAATTGTTTCTTAACAGATGTGGGTGGACATGAACTCCAACTTTTTCACCAGCTTGACGTAAAGCTCGTTCATAATTCCGCACTTCAAGCTGCGTACCTTTGGTGGTAGGAAACATAAATGGACTGTCAGAATATCTATCTCTGAACCGCAACCATGATTTTAACTCATTTGCAGTTTTATAGGAAAAATAAACGAAACGTTCTTGTTTGTTTTTTGCGTTTATCACATGGATACTCTTATGCTGGAAGTCAATATTCTCAGGCAATAAACTCAAACATTCACCAACACGCATTCCAGTATCAAGAAGTAGTCTGGTGATCACACGATTTCTGTAACCATGAAATGTACTGGATTCAAATTGATTAAAAATACCTTTGAGCTGATTAGGTGACAAAGTTTGCTTTAACTTGCGTTCAACTTTAGGATTCTCTATTTTCTCCATAGGATTCTTGGTAATTTCTTTTTCGACCTGATAAAGGTAATTGAAAAAAACTTTGATATTTCGGACGTAATTAGAAATTGTAGACGTTGATACTTCTGAGTTGTAATCTTTTCTGCCTTCTGGATGGTTGTTATGATTTGAATTTGACGCAGCAACTACTGTGTATTTGCCACGCTCCCTTAGATACTTGATGTAGTGCCTCATATGTCCTGTTTGAATTTTCTTGACTTCTTCAATTTGGAATTCGTTTTTAAGATACAGCATAAAAAGCTTCAGTGTCTGTTCGTAACTCGCAAGTGTTTTCCGTGACAAATTCTTGGATGAACAATAAAGCATAAAGTTGTCCAATTGAAATTGCATGTCTGTCATAAAAAAATACCGCCCTTCATTAGGTTTTTGACAAACCCAATAAACAACGGTATCAGTACATTTATCATATAGAAGTTAGTTGGCTTCAAGCGGCTGATTTAAGATGTTTACCGCCATAATTGTTCTGACTGTAAACACCTACCAGCAACCCACAATCCCTTACCACGCACTGCCCCTAACCCTTTCAACTAACCTTATGCTCAATCCGCAGCTTGTCTGCTACCATGGCAATAAATTCCGAGTTAGTAGGCTTAGATTTGGAGATATTAATGGTGTAGCCGAATAAATGGCTGATGGAATCGATGTTGCCACGGGTCCAAGCCACTTCAATCGCATGACGAATGGCACGTTCAACGCGTGAAGGCGTAGTCTTGAATTTCTCTGCTATGGCTGGATAGAGTGTTTTTGTAATCGCACCAAGGATCTCGATATTGTTATATACCATGGTGATCGCTTCGCGCAGGTACTGATAGCCCTTGATATGTGCTGGAACACCGATTTCATGGATGATCGAGGTAATGTTAGCATCAAGATTCTTGCCCTTCGTAAGCGGCACTACATTCGATCTGGACGTCGACGAATAGTTGTACATGTTAGAGGATGAGCTCATGCTGCCTTGGACCCCTACAAGCTGACGTACACGATTTGCCAGGACCTCCATATCGAACGGTTTCAAAATATAATAGGATGCACCAAGCTGTACAGCTCTTTGAGTGATGTTCTCCTGACCAAAAGCGGTCAGCATGATGATCTTTGGTTGAGGATTCAGATCCATATCACGCAGACGTTCCAAGACACCCAGACCGTCTAAATGTGGCATGATGATATCAAGAATAAGGACATCGGGAACTTTGCGTGCTTCGCTTAGCATTTGAAGCACTTCTTCACCATTGTAGGCGATACCCGTTACCGTCATATCTTCTTGTTCAGAAATGTATTCGGAAAGCAAATTCGTAAACTCCCTGTTATCATCGGCCAACAACACTTCAATATTCTGCACTGGCTGCTTCCTCCTTAATTATATCTGCTATTCGAAAATAACATTTTTTTCTTGTCTCTTAACATTTTCGACATGGAGATTGAATTCCCTTCTGTCGAAAATTATTTTTCTTTATTTTTTTTCTGGCATGGATTATAATTAAATATTTTATTTCAAAGTTCGATGATCTTCGTATTCCTTCGACAAAAAAATCTTAAGGCTAAACCGCCTTAAGATTTAATGGATACCTATTCTCCTGTAGGGTTACACCAGAATCCTTAAGCATCCATTCGATGAAGCAACCGTAACCGGACTTAGGATCATTTACAAACACATGAGTTACAGCGCCGATGAGCCGTCCATTTTGAACGATTGGACTTCCGCTCATCCCCTGAACGATACCACCTGTCTTATCGATCAGTCGCGGATCTGTGATACGAATTACCATACCCTTTGTCGCCGGCGTCTGCTGATGTGCCACATGAATGATCTCAACCTTAAATCGTTCTACCTGCTGCCCATCTACAACGGTAAGAATTTCAGCTGGACCTTCCTTGACTTGATTGCTCATTGCCACAGGAATAGGTTCTTTATAAAGACTATGCTCGGGATTACGACTCATTTTACCGAAGATGCCAAAATCCGTGTTACTCTCCACATTACCAAGCACTTGGCTTTCTTTTAAGAAATGGGCTCGTTTCTCACCCGGATCGCCATCCTGGCTTTTAGAAATCGAAGTTACACTGGACTGAACAATATGACCGCTGCCAACAACAATTGGTGTTCCTGTATTCATGTCCGTAATCACATGTCCTAAAGCTCCATAAACCCCCTGTTTCGGGGCATAAAAAGTTAACGTGCCGACACCCGCTGCAGAATCTCGAATGTACAGGCCTAACCTCCAGACTTTGTCATTAATATCATACGCAGGTTTCAGCTTGGCTGTATGCTCTTTCCCAGCGCGTTTAAAGACAATCGTCAGAGAATTATTCGCTTTTCCAGCACGATCCACAAGCTTGGCCACCTTAGATAACTCGTCCAACTTCTCTCCATCAATGGAGATCATCAAATCACCTGGCACCAAACCGCTGACCTCACCTGGGGAAAGCTTGGATTTCTCGGATACTTCAATCAGATGATGTCCAACAACCAGAACACCTGCTGATTTCACCTTTACTCCGATCGTTTGACCTCCCGGGATCACCTTCAGTTCCGGTTTCATTCCATGCGCAGTCACCTTGGCAGGTTCACTGTTCAGTGGTGCGGCAAAACTTTGGTGGGTTCCCGTTATGCCCGATAAACTAAGAAAGAAGGCAAATAAAAGGCCTGGCATTAACTTCCTGAGGTTAGGCTTCAATGGCTGTCACGCTCCCTTTTGCTTCTTTCGCTTGACGAAAAAGGTGGTCGCCAATTGCGTACCTATAAGATAACCTTGCCCCCAGGCTTTTATTACTGTCAATCATTGTTCCGCTTAGCTTGTTGCAGCCTTACTTGCCTCGGCCAAATTAAGCATTTCCTGCGAATGGTGCAATGTTTTTTCGGTAATTTCCACCCCACCCAGCATTCGGGCCAGCTCCATTACACGTCCATCATTCGAGAGTGATTCCACTTCCGTCATGGTTCTTCCGTCCTCAACCTTTTTGCGGATTAAGTACTGATGATCAGCCATACAAGCCACCTGCGGTAAGTGCGTAATGGAGAACACCTGACAAGTGGAGGACAGCTTATACAGTTTATCTGCAATGGATTGAGCAGCCCGACCACTCACACCGGTATCTACCTCATCAAAAATCAGAACTGGAATCGCATCATGACGCGCAAAAATACTCTTCATTGCCAACATAATTCGCGACAACTCACCACCCGAGGCAATTTTGCCAAGAGGTCTTAACGGCTCGCCAGGGTTAGGGGAAATCATAAATTCCGCACTGTCGATCCCTTGTCTTGTAAGACGAATACGCCGACCCTTATAATCAACTCCACGTGGGTCCTCCAACGTGTCTAATTTAACCTGTAGCGAGGTTCTTTCCATCTGAAGATCTTTAAGCTCACTCTCCACTTGCGTGGCTAAATCAGACGCACACAGCTTCCGTGCTTCACTTAATTCAGTAGCTGCATCCATCAGTACAGAAAGCAGTGCATCGCGTTTGGTCGTAAGCTTCTCCAGATATTCATCTTTATTCTCAAGCAGATCGGTTTCCCGATGGATTTGTTCATAATAAGCCAAAATCTGTTCTACACTATCTCCGTATTTACGGCGGAGTCCGGTAATTAAATCGAGACGATTCTCGATTTCTTCAAGTCGCTGTGGATTGAATTCGATCTCTTCTCGGTAATCACGAAGCTGAAATGCAGCATCCTCTAGTTGATAATAAGAAGATTGCAGCTGCTCAAGCACGGATTTAAGCCCCTTTTCATCATAACGAACCGCATCCTCGAGTCTGGAAATGACATTACCTATGGATTCTAAGCCTTGTCTATCGTAGAGAAGCTCATATGCACCGGATACGGAATCCATCATTTTCTCACTGTGGGATAGTTTGACCCGTTCTTCGGCAAGTAATTCATCTTCTCCCGGTTTTAATGCTGCAGATGAAATTTCTTCTAACTGAAAACGGTACAAATCAAGCATTTGATAAGCCTTTTGGCTGGATTCCTGCAGCTCTCGGAGCTCTTTCTCCACTTTCGCAAAGGCTGAATACCTTTCCTGATATACCGCTTTTAGCGGCCCGATAATGGGTTCTCCGTATGTATCTAACAGTCCCAAATGTCGTTCTGCCTTCAATAAGTTTTGGTGTTCATGCTGTCCATGAATATTAACCAGCTGCTCGCCAATTTCACGTAGCATAGTAAGATTGACCATTTGTCCGTTTACACGTGATGTACTTTTACCCTGAGAGGTGAGTTCACGGCGTATTATAAGATGCTCCTCGCGCTGAGCCTCAATGCCAAGACGCTCTAAAGTATCCCAGACGGGATGACCGCTTGGGAGGCTGAAGAGCGCTTCCATCTCTGCTTTTTCACAACCGTAACGAATAGAATCTGCGGACCCGCGCCCTCCGGCAATCAGTCCAAGCGCATCAATAATAATGGATTTACCTGCCCCAGTCTCCCCTGTGAGCACATGGAAGCCAGGATAAAAATGCACATCTACCGCCTCAACGACGGCTAGATTGCGGATAGACAAGGTTTCTAACACTAATAGAGCACCTCCGAGAAGATGATAAGAATATAATGAAATTTATACCTTCTTATAATTTAAGAAATGTAACCCATGATTTGTGAAATTACAGTCTTACTGTCCTCAGGCTGGCGGCAAATAATTAGAATGGTATCATCACCAGAGATGGTCCCCATAATTTGTGGCCAGTCAATATTATCAATCAAAGCAGCGACTGAGTTAGCCGTCCCCGGTAAGCATTTCATCACCACAAGATTAGCCGATGAATCGATCTGCACAAAATTATCCACCAAAACGCGCTTCAGCTTCTGTATTGGATTGTACCGTTGGTCAGTTGGAAGCGAATATTTGTATCTTCCATCATCCGTAGGAACCTTGATGAGCAATAGCTCTTTAATGTCTCGAGATACTGTAGCTTGAGTAACCTGAAAACCAGATTCACGCAAGGCTTCTACCAGCTCGTCCTGTGTCTCGATATCCTTTTGCGTAATAATCTCACGTATCTTAATATGTCGTTGACCCTTCATTGTTGCCTCCTAAAAGTTTTGTAAGCGACACTTCCAGATTAGCAGCGACAAAACTACATCGGAAGCATGGACTTAGTTTTGTAAGCGATGCTCCCCGAATTGCTTCGGCAAAACTACTTCGGAAGCATACACCTAGTTAAATATGGACTCAGTTTGATTCTCCGTCATCTCTGCCAAGCTTAATCACTTGAATAGATCCCGCTGCAGTATTAACATACAGAACTCCGCTACATTCCGGATAAATCAGCAAGTACGGAAGCAAGGTATCTCGTAAGCCACTGCCTGTGAAATCCAAAGGTTTGCGTGGTCTAGAAAGAATAACCAAATATATTGATCCTTCCTCTTTAGTCGCCACATAATCTATAAATAACCGGCTATACATCTGCGCCCCGTTTACGTTGAAGGACAACGGGATTTTGAGCTTCCCTCCAACGACCTCGTACCCTTCATCCTCTAGTATGTCTATAGATGGGTGAGGAATAATCACTTTATTAAACGGGATCTGATCCTTCATGAAAGAACGCGGAGAACTTTGCAGCCACATATATATCCGATAAATTATAAAAATCGATAATGCTACTCCAATAAACGCCATGACGACCTTGTCAGAGCTTCCCGCCACTATCAATCACCTCGGTGATTTATTCGCGTGAAGCCATGCCAATTCCTTCTTCTAAGCTGCCTTTTTTAGAAGCTTTCCGAATAATTGTTATTTTCCATATGGAAAAAGAAACTCACCGGCGCGATGAGTTTCCATGAGTCGAATTTACATTAAAAGTACCCGTAGCCTGCTTAATCACTTCATCCGCTAGGGATGGAAAATCCTCCACTGGAATGACTGATGATACAGCATCTGAAGGCTGTAATGTACCTTCTTCAGCTTCCGCCAATTCAGGCGTTAGTCTCCAGTGAGCAAGAAACTCAATATTGCCCTCCCCACCTGTAATCGGTGAAAAGGTTAATCCCTGCAGCTGGTAACCCAGCTCTGCCGCCATGGTCAGTACATTAATTAATACCTCTTTATGAACAGCAGAATCACGAATTACACCTGATTTACCAACCTTCTCCCGTCCTGCCTCAAACTGTGGCTTGATCAGCGCAGCAATATCCGCCGGGCGCTTAAGCAAAGCTTTGAGCGGTGGAAGAATTATTTTTAAGGAGATAAATGAAACATCAATACTCGCAAAATCTGGAATCGGACCCACCAAATCTGGAGGCGTCATATATCGGAAATTCGTTCGTTCCATCACACTAACGCGTTCATCATTACGCAGCGACCAATCCAGCTGATTATAGCCAACATCAATCGCGTACACATGGCTTACCCCATTCTGAAGTGCACAATCCGTAAAGCCTCCAGTAGAAGCACCGATGTCCAGCATGGTCCGTCCCGTAAGATCAATATTAAATTGGCGTAGAGCCTTCTCCAGCTTTAGGCCCCCACGACTGACATATGGATGCACAGAGCCTTTAACCTTAAGGGTAGCCTCCCGTGACACCTTCATACCAGCCTTTTCAATGCGTTCTTCATCCGCGAGCACCAGTCCTGCCATAATGGCTGCTTTAGCCTTCTCACGGCTTTCATAAAAACCTTGCTCAACAAGTAGTACATCTATCCGTTCTTTACGGTGTTCCATGGTCATCTCCCGATCGTTCAAAGGGTTGCTAATTTCCGGCTTCCATTTAGGAAGACGAAGTTGTTTTGTAGTTATAAGCACTCAAAGCCATCATGGACTTGATACGTGCACATAGCGCTTCTACAGTAAGACCTGTTTCCTGGCGCTGTTCTTTAATAGAGCCGTGCTCCACAAAGATGTCAGGTACACCCATCAGATGTACACGAGCATCATAAATTTCATTCTCTGCGTAGAATTCTAATACCGAGCTGCCGAGGCTTCCCGCTTGGCAAGCCTCTTCAATAACAACCATGTTGGTTCCAGCGTGAGCCAAATCAAGCAGCATGGAGTTGTCGAGTGGCTTCAGGAACCGCGCATTCACGACGCCTACCTGAATCCCTTCCCGCTTCAGTAAATCAGCGGCTTCTTCAGCCACTTGAACCATAGGTCCACAGGCTACAACAGCATAACCTTCGCCTGTACGCAGTCGTTCCCATGATCCGATTGGAATAGTACGCAGCTCAGGATCCATTGCTACACCTGTACCGTTAATACGCGGATAGCGATATGCAATCGGACCGTCATTATATTCAAGCGCCGTCTTCATCATATGACGCAGCTCATTTTCGTCTTTTGGCATCATCATCACCATATTCGGAATATGGCGCATAAAAGCAACATCGTACACACCCTGATGAGTCTCACCATCCGCACCTACAAACCCCGCGCGGTCAATGGCGAACATAACATTCGCGTTATGCCGGCAAATATCATGGACGATCTGATCATAGGCACGCTGCATGAAGGTAGAATACACCGCATATACCGGCTTCATCCCTTCCATAGCCAAAGCTGCACAAAGCGTAGCCGCATGTTGCTCGGCAATCCCGACATCAATCATACGATCGGGAAATTCCTTAGCAAAAGGAAATAAACCCGAGCCTCCTGGCATCGCAGGTGTAACAGCAATCAGACGGGAATCTTCCCGACCCAGTTCGATCAGCGTCTCGCCAAATACTTCCGTGTACATTGGAGGACCCACAGCTTTAAGCGCCTGACCCGACTCAATTTTGTATGGTGAAATGGCATGTGATTTATAGAAATCGGTCTCAGCCGGTTTGTAGCCCTTACCTTTAGTTGTTAGTACATGTACCAACACAGGTCCAGCCACGTTATCTGCTTGGTGGAAGGTATCAATCATCTTCTCCAGATCATGTCCGTCTACAGGACCGAGATACGTAAACCCGAGCTCTTCAAACAATACTCCAGGTACCATCATATATTTGAGACTATTCTTTAACTGTTCAGCAGTCTTCGCTAATCGTCCTCCGATGGCAGGAATCTTCTTAAGCAGCCCTTCGACCTCGTCTTTGGCACGCAAATAGTGGCGATCTGAACGTATTTTACTTAGATAATTATGCATCGCCCCTACATTAGGAGCAATTGACATTTCATTATCGTTCAAAATAACCATCAGCTTACGCTTCTCATGGCCAATATGGTTAAGTGCTTCAAACGCCATTCCACCAGTAAGAGCACCGTCACCAATCACAGCAATAACCTTATTGTCTTCACCCTTGAGATCGCGAGCCATCGCCATCCCCATTGCTGCAGATAATGAGGTACTGCTATGTCCAGCTTCCCACACATCATGCTCACTTTCGGAGCGCTTAACGAAGCCGCACAAGCCCTGATATTTACGCAGGGTATCGAAGCGATCTTGACGACCAGTCAGAATCTTGTGAACGTAAGCTTGGTGCCCTACGTCGTAAATCATTTTGTCACGAGGGCTGTTATAACAATAATGCAAAGCCAAAGTGAGCTCCACGACTCCCAGATTGGATCCGAGGTGCCCCCCAGTTGCTGTAAGCTTCTCAATCAGAAATCGACGAATTTCCTCCGCTAAGGTAGTTAATTCATCGACTGACAATGATTTTAGTTGCTTAGGATCATTTATTTGTGGAAGCAGCACGTATAGTTCCCCGCTTTCCTAGATGTTGTAAATTATATAAAACCCATTATAACACAAACGAAACGGCTGTCGAAATACAGCCGTTTCGAAAGTTCATAATTAGTGATCACGTGCCATTAAGTAATCTGCAATTTCCAGCAGGCGCTGGCTGTCATGAAAACCACCGTTCAGAACAGCATTTCGGGCTGTTTCTGTAAGCTGCTTCACTTCTTCTCGCGATGCTTCGAGACCGATAAAATAAGGATAGGTTACTTTATGCTGCTTAACATCACTGCCTGTTTTTTTGCCAAGTTTACCTTCGTCTCCAACCAAATCTAGAATGTCATCTTGGATTTGAAAAGCGAGTCCAATGGCTGTTCCAAATTTATGCAAAGCCTCAAGCTGCTGCTCGTTAGCACCTGCAATACGACCGCCAGCTAGTAGCGAAAAGATAATCAAATCTCCTGTCTTATGCAGATGAATGTACTTTAGCTGTGCAAGATCGGTTAGACCCTGCTCGCCTTCCATATCTGCAATCTGACCGCCAACCATACCACGAGGGCCTGCCATTTCCGCCAAATCCTCCACGATGGATAGTACACTTTCCGCAGGGACGCCAAATTTACGCGAGGCTTGTACCACACTGTAGAAAGCATGGGTCAGAAGGGCATCACCCGCAAGAATAGCGGTCGCTTCCCCGAAGACTTTATGATTCGTCAGCTTCCCGCGCCGATAATCATCATTATCCATGGCAGGCAAATCATCATGAACTAACGAGTAGGTATGTACCATCTCTATAGCAGCAGCGACAGGCAGGGCAGCCTCTCGATTTCCTCCTAGTGCTTCACATGCGATAATCACCAGCAGTGGCCGGAGGCGTTTGCCCCCAGCCATAAGTGAATACTTCATGGCTTGCTGCAAATTCTCTGGAACCATCCATTGTGTGGGGAGAATAACCTCTAGTTCATGTGAGACTAGATCGCTTAAGGACGCGATGTAATCCTCCAGTGGCTGACGCACTGTTTCTCCTTCAGAGCTTCTCTCAAGCTCATGCTCAAAGCGAGTCATCGGCGTCCCCTTCCAGACGTGCACCAAACGGCTTCTTACGCAGTTCTCCGTCCTCTAGGGTAATCATTTCGATCTTACGCTCTACCTGCTCAAGCTTGCTGCCGCAAAGCTGAGATAACTTCATACCTTGCTGAAATAAATCGATGGCCTTCTCCAGGGGAACGTCGCCGTGTTCAAGCTCACGTACGATTTCCTCCAGCCGGTCCATGGCGCCTTCAAAATCAAGTTCCGCTTCCTTCGTCATCGTCTTTGCCATCCTCCTTCATTCCCCATACCTGGCAGTTCAGCTGTCCGTCATTCATCTTTATCACTACAAGATCGCCAAGCTGTACTTCGGTCAGCGATTTGATTAAATGTTCTTCTGCTTCGTCATAGACTAAGCTGTAGCCTCTCGACATAACTTTAAGAGGGCTCAGTGCATCCAGATGACGAATCTCCGCTACATAGCGAGCTCGCTTCTCCTGCAGGCGGGCCTGCATAGCACCCATCAGCTCACGGCGCATGCTCTCGGTGCGCTGACGCGCAGCGGCAACACTGCCGTGCGGATGGAACCGCTGCAGACTATGATGCAGCACAGCTTTGCGCTCGCGGGAACGGCTGAGCCGTGCATCCGCTGAGCGCTGGAGCCGCTCACGCAGCTGATCCAGCCGCTGCGTGTGCTGCATCAGCGAGCGGCGCGGGCCTGCCAGCGCCAGCGAGCGTTCCAGCCCCGCGTGACGCTCGCGTCCGCGCTGGGCGCGTCTTTGCAGCGCTTGGCGGAGCCGCTGCTGTTGCTGGCGAAGCTGCGCAGCTAGCTCGCCGGCGTGTGGCACGGCCAGCTCCGCGGCCGCTGTGGGCGTAGCCGCGCGGAGATCGGCGGCGAAATCGGCAATCGTGAAATCGGTCTCGTGGCCAACGGCCGAGATGACCGGAATCCTTGATGCCGATATCGCTCGCGCGACTTCCTCCTCGTTAAACGCCCACAGCTCCTCGAGCGAACCGCCGCCGCGGCCGACGATAAGCACGTCGGCCTCACCCATGCGGTTCAGCGCTCCAATCGCCTTCACGATCGATGGCGCGGCGCCTTTGCCTTGCACCAGTACGGGATAGATCACAATAGCCACCTGCGGAAACCGCCGCTGGAGTGTAATCACGATATCCCGCACAGCTGCCCCCGTTGGCGAAGTAATCACGCCAATGCACTTTGGAAAGCGAGGCAAAGGGCGTTTACGCGCTTCTGCAAACAGCCCCTCTTGCTCAAGCTTGCTCTTCAGCTGCTCATAGGCTAAATATAGACTACCAATTCCATCTGGCTGCATGTGTGTGGCATAGAACTGGTACTGCCCGTCCCGTTCATATACGGTCACATTACCTCTTGCAATTACCCGAGCACCTTCCTTCGGAATAAAGGGTAGGCGCTGGTTATGAGAAGCAAACATAATCGCCTTGATCCGACTGCTCTCATCCTTTAGCGTGAAATACATATGACCGCTACCATGATGCGTAAAGTTGGAAATCTCTCCGCGAATCCATACATCCGAAAGTAAATTATCCGAGTCTAGCTTCATGCGGATGTAACGGTTGAGTTCTTTTATCGAATAGACCTGCCGCTCTGCCGCCATGAATTCCTACCCCTATTCCAAGCCGTGACGGCGTTTAGCCGCAATCAGCGTATTGCTCATCAGCATTGTAATCGTCATCGGTCCAACCCCACCCGGAACAGGTGTGATGTATCCGGCAACTTCTTTTGCACTATCATAATCAACGTCACCCGCAAGCTTACCGTTATCCAAACGGTTCATACCCACATCAATGACAACAGCACCCGGTTTCACGTACGAAGCGTCAATGAAATTCGCGCGTCCGATCGCAACAACTAGAATATCTGCTTGACGGCTAATTTCTTGCATATTAGCTGTACGGGAATGGCACATCGTCACAGTAGCATTCTCGCGTTGCAATAACAAAGACACTGGCTTACCTACAATATTACTGCGGCCAATGACCACAGCATGTTTACCAGCCATTCCTGTTCCTGTACGTTTGATTAGTTCAATTACACCTGCAGGTGTACAAGGAAGCAGACTGTCAGCACCAATCACTAGGTTACCTACATTTACAGGGTGGAAGCCGTCAACGTCTTTCTCCACGGAGATCGCATCAATAACAGCTTTTTCCTCAATATGCTTAGGCAATGGAAGTTGAACTAGAATCCCATCAATATCATCGCGTCCATTAAGCTGCGCTACGAGAGCCAGCAATTCTTCTTGAGTAGTAGACTCATCCAGTTTATGCACTTCCGAATGGAAACCAAGGCTGATACAAGATTTTTCCTTGTTGCGAACATAAACTTGTGATCCTGGATCTTCACCTACTAGAATTACTGCCAGACCGGGCTTCACGCCACGTTTCGCCAGTTCAGCAACCTCCTGGGCAATACCAATACGAATTTCCTCAGATACTTGTTTACCACTGATGATTGCTGCTGTCATGATAGTCTCTCCCCTTTTATATACTTTACTATTGTACAAGCATAAACGCCTTCGGCGTCCTTATGTGGACGGTAAGCGTTTATGCGAGAAATATAAAACATAAAGAATAGGTGAATAACTTATACTTGCTTATATTTTTTAAAAATTAAGAATGGTCAGCTTTAATTGTATCTATCTCCTGGATCATCTTACCAAGCACACCGTTTACAAACTTACCGGAATCATCCGTTCCAAAATGCTTGGCCAAATCTATAGCCTCATTCACAGCAACCTTAGCCGGAACATCATTCGCGAACACCATTTCATACGCCGCAAGACGTAAAATTTGACGATCCACACGTGACAGACGGCTCATTTGCCAGCCTTTCAAGTAATGCTCAAGCATATCGTCAATTGCAACCTTGTGCTCCCACACACCGTTTACATGCTCCACCACATAGTGCTTAAGCTGAATTTCGTCCGTAATTACACGCTCTGTTTCATTCTCCTCTGAAGCTTCCTCCAGCAGCATTTCCACAGCTTCCGCGCTCTCTACATCGTTCATTTCCATCTGATACAGGCTTTGGACAATAATCTCTCTCGCTATACGTCTTTTCATGTGTTCCTCCTAAAATCTTATATCGCATTAACATCTTTACTCAAACTTCTATAACGTCGGGCAACCATAAATATAACTTCACACCTCAAGTGTGATAATAATTCAGACTTTAATGACATCGCCTATAATTATTTTAAGCCCAAATCCTTCGAATTCTATCCCTAATCCTTAGAGGATTATTGTCCGATGTCCATTAAAGATATCTTTCACAATTAAAAAAACCGCAAAGTCTTTCTTCCAGGGGCATTGGACAACACAAACTTACGGCTTCCTGCTCCGGGAAAAAGACTATCGCGGTTCACTTGAAGGGACGCCAGCGTCCGGATAGACGCGTAATCAGCTCCTGCCACTGA
>Ga0153923_100139_pt1 | contig 33493 bp, 34 predicted proteins | sample TSNJ007MetaG_FD_104682 | JGI IMG/M metagenome (GOLD analysis project Ga0153923, IMG submission 104682) | Attine ant fungus gardens microbial communities from New Jersey, USA - TSNJ007 MetaG | ecosystem: Host-associated > Fungi > Mycelium > Unclassified | place: USA: New Jersey, Brendon T. Byrne...
AATATAAGTAACTATTTGTAAGTAAGTTTATCATTGTAATATAACTTCGTCAAGTTATAATATATCTTTAAATATTTATAATTACTTTATGTAAGTTTATGATATAATGAATGTCGAGGTGATATTATGAATGATTTCAACATGTGTCCTCGCTTTGAAAAAGCGGTAGACTTGCTAAGTAAACGTTGGGTCGCGCTGATCGTTTTCGTGCTTATGCCAGGTCCACGTCGTTTTGGCGAAATAGAAAGCTGTCTGTCCAATCTAAGTGGTAAAGTGTTATCTGACCGATTAAAAGAAATGGAAATCGAAGGTATTATTGAGCGAACCGTATATCCAGAAATGCCAGTACGCATTGAGTACTCCCTTACTCCAAAAGGAACCGCGTTGGCTCCTATACTTGGTGAAATTGGAAATTGGTCTACAGACTGGATTGAGCTTGGTGTTACAAATTAATCCGACTTATACTAACTTGAAGAGCCCTTTTTGTTCCGTAAATCCGGCAACAAAAAGGGCATTTTAAGTTCTTCGATATATTGTTAAACTGCTATAGATCCTTCCGTTGAAAACGATACAATCCGATTAAGAACGCGATTAGTGTATAGAAGATCGCATAGACGATAAATGAATTAGATGGGACTGAGGTGAAGTTATCTAACCCAAACAGACTATTGGAAGCGTTAAACATCCCGTTCATTTCGTTAATACTAAACAGTTCAGCAGTCATTCTGCGCTGTAACCCATCTACAGGCATAAGTAAGGACATTATACCCGTCATATTATTTAGAGTGCTGAGTGCTTCGGGCTTAGATAATAAAGAACTACTTACCTTGTCAATCATTCCTCCTAGCCATCCTGCTCCATAAAGCATCGTCATAAAGACTCCATTCCCAAGGGCTGAGAAGAATCCTGAACCCAGCATAGAAACAGTTATTAGCAACGGTACGATGGAAGAAAAGAGCAAAAATGATTTAAATAACGCTAATCCATCTCTTGGAATTGCGGTATGGGCTTGCGTAATTAGCAATATAGAAACAAATAAAATAAGTGCATAACCTATTCCTAGTGTTACATAACCAAGCCAGCGACCTGCGTACCATTTCCAGCGTGGAATTGGTCTTGGAAGCAAGGCTTGCATCACTCCCTGCTCTGCCTCACCTGAAATGGCGGAAAACGAACTAAAAATTGCTAAAAAAGCAATTACAAATGCTCCGAAGAAAAATCCAAACGATAAAATAAATAAACCATTTGTAAAACGAATAAGGAGTTCTTCGCCGCTAGGAAAACTCGATCCGTGAGACATAGAACTTTGCCCGATCGTACCCGCAATAAACCAAAACCCAATAAGAAAGACCACGGTCATAATTAATGTCAGCACCATTACTCTTTTGCGCATCAGTTCTTTCCAGGTCATACCCATTATAATTCTCATTCGTGTTCACCTCTGTGGCTTAGTCCTGATACAGCATTCATAAACCACTCTTCCAGACGTTCTTGCTGATGTGAAACTTCATATAAGGTCATCCCTTGTTCTATAATCAGTGTATTCAGCCAACCCACCTGCTCTTCACTTTCCAGCTCCGCTTCCAACCAAACCCTACTACTGTCTATGGATTCTTCGGTATGGGAAGACACCCGGATCTGCAAGCCTGTCTGATCTTTTAGCCACGACAATAAAATAGGCGCAAAGCCGCCTACTTTAAATCGCCAGCTCATACGCTTGTTTAACACCTCGGACACTTTACCATGCCGGAGAATAACTCCGTTATTAAGTAGCGCCATTCGGTCGCAAAGTACTTCAACATCCTCTAACAGATGAGAGTTTAGAAATATCGTAACCCCTTTTTCTTTTAGATTCTGTAATATACGCCGGACTTCCTGACGTCCGATTGGATCTAGTGCCGATGAGGGCTCATCCAAAAAAACGATAGCCGGCTCATTAACAAGTGCACAAGCCAAACCCAGTCTTTGCTGCATTCCCTTAGAGTAATGCTTCACTCGGTCACGTCCACGCTTACCAATTCCAACCTCATCAAGAAGTTGTGGAATTCTCTTATCTGCTACAGACCGCTGCATTCCGCATAGTCTTGCATGTAGCCTCACAACCTCCTCACCCGTTAGCCATTCCTGATAGCGATACAATTCGGGCAAATAACCGATTAGTGATTTAGCTTCTAGCGAACCAATCTTATGCCCGAACAGAGTTCCACTGCCACTTGATGGATGAATAAGTCCTACAAGCATTTTTACAAAGGTGCTTTTACCTGCACCGTTAGGGCCGAGGAAGCCAAAGGCTTCCCCTTTCCCTACAGTAATACTTACATCTCGACAACCGCGCCCGTTATCATATTCTTTAGTTAGTGACTTGGCTTTAATTGCAGCAGTACTCATGATTCAATCAACTCCTGAACCTTGGTCATAAGCTTCTCTTTACTCGAATAGAGCTCACCTGACAAATTGAATAGCTGTCCATCCTGAATCCATGTAGCTTGATATACAGGACCGCGGCTGTATTCATAATTGTCAACTATAACTAAAGTGTCACCCACAGTTATTTGCTCCGTATTTTCACCAGCGATTAACGGCATTGGGATTTCTCCGGATAAGACCCTGCTTTGCATTAAGCTAGTCTTCAAGTAATCTGGGAGCAGTGGGAAATTCATTACAGCTTCCAAAGCCTCTTCCACTTTAATAGAAGGATCAACGTTAAGTACAGGTGCATTCATCTGCGACAGACTTGCCCAGTGCGTTTCGTCAGATGAGAGATTGTAATTCACAAATTCCGGGATATGAAGTGTAATTGGTTTACCGTCAATCGATTCGGGCAGCAGATGTTCTGCTCCAATTTTCTTCAGGGCTTTGTTCACTTCGTCCACTTTCAGATTAAGCGTGATATCTTGTGAAGCACCCACCGTAACTGAATTATTCCCTTCCACTAAAGCAGCGGTTTTCGCTGGATAGCCTAGGGTAGCCTTCAGTTTATCCGCAGGCAACTCACCAATGTAAGCCCCGCTAGCGTTTGTAAACTCACCGAATTGATTAATTGATCGATTAAGTTCACCGTCTTCAGCCACCTGTGTGAAAATATTACGCAGATCACTCTCATGAACAACCGTAACCTGTTCCATCCTGAACTGATTCAGAATGGATGCCATTGCTGTGTTTCCTATTGGGGTCGCGAGAATGACTGCAAAAACAGCTACACTCGCAGCTACAACTCCTAGCTTCCGACGACGGTTCATACGCAGTCGACGCGGACGTTGTACTTTCTTATCATGGGTAGTTATAAGTATGTCCTGTACTACCGTTGGAGTTGACTCTGATTCAAGGTTCTCTAGATTTTCTACCTGACTTAAGTTAACAGAATCCTCAGTTTGGGTTTCCGTATTTTGACTCCATTTTGCCCATTGAGGATTATAAGGTTCATTCTCTAACTTACTCTGTAGCTTGGCCCAGGCTTCGTCTGTACTTTGCTTATCTTTATCTTGCTTTCCTGAATAGTTATTCATTATTATACCTCCTGATTTTAAAGATTACTTCGTAACTTCTCCTCAAAAGAAGTCTACTTCGTCTGGGGTATCGCCTTCGTTGCATTTTGTCTTAGTTTCTCTGTCGCTCGGTGAAGCAGGGTCCCTACTACTGGAGGTCTTACTCCAAGCTCTCCCGCGATTTCCACATAACTGTACCCCGAATAGCGAAGAAGAAGCGCTTGTCTGTCTCTTTCAGGCAATTCATTCAGCCAGATGTGTACATCTTCCTGATCTAGCTTACTAATTATGACTTCTTCACCTGAAGGGGGAGATTCATTAGCATCATAAAGCTGCTCTTGTTTATTCTGCAGTCGCCGTTCCCTTGCTTTTTTGTCCAAATAATCATATCCAATACGAGTTAGGACTCTATGAAGCCAGGCACCCAGCGCTGCTGGATCATCTGGTGGATTACGGTACAATCTCAGAAAAACTTCTTGAGCTAAATCATCAGCCGCCGATTCATCACGAACCAAAGCGGCAAGCTTACGGCGGACAACAGGGTAATGTTCATAAAATATTGTTTTAAAAATTTCAGATTCCGGAATTTCCATCGTGTAAATCCTCCTTATCAGCTGCAGCTATAAGTAAGACGACTGTCAGTACATTTTTGTATCAGAATTCTTCATAATTATCATAATGCATTATAAAACACACAAAAAGACAGCCCCTAATTAATAAGGTAACTGTCTTCATTATTGGTCTTACCTATCTGTTTTGATTCCAATTATCGAATTCGAATATATCGGTTAAGAATCTTCTTGGACAAAATACTCCGCTCTAGCTTAAGCTCCAGCAGTTGTTCTTTCCAATGTAACACTTCATCTGATTCTTCATTCTTACGCAGCTTCTCAAACAACTTCATGATCAATATGTTAACGGAATCAAACCGTGACCATAATTCTATCACACTTTCTTCTTGAACCTGAGGTTCTTCCGATACTGCGTTAAGATTCTTTAAGCTCTCTATGATGTCAGCCTGCCACTGTCCATCGTTAATTGCTTTGGCATAATTTAAAAGGTCCAGATAATCGTCGACTGACATATGTACCGACTCCTTTGTATGGTTATACCAAGTATTATACTAGGTATTGTGTATATTGCAACACTTTATACCTGTAAGTATACAAAAAAACAAGGGCTAGTATGCGGACTAGCCCTTGCTAATAAATTTAAACGGAGTACGTTAAGTTATAGTAACTTCTCGATTTCCTCTTTGTATTGCTCCGATTTCGGACCAAATACGATTTGTACAGCACCTTGACCAAGTCTCATCACACCAGAAGCACCGAGTTGTTTCAGTGCGGAATCTTTAACGGCTTTTTCGTCTTTAACGATCAGACGAAGGCGTGTAATACAAGCATCGATATTCTCGATGTTTGAAGGTCCTCCGATGTGCTCAAGAATTTGAGCAGCTTTGGAAGAAACAGCTGAACCTGTTCCATTACCTCCAGTTGGTGCTACAAGCGCATCATCATCATCATCTTCACGACCAGGGGTCTTAAGCTTGAACTTCGTGATGATAAAGCGAAACAACACGTAGTACAGTACGAAGAAGCACAGACCTACAGGGATAAGAATCCATGCATTGGTGGATAGCTTCATGTTTATTAGGTAGTCAATCAAACCAGCGGAGAAGCCGAAACCAAGCTTAACATCTAGAATGTACATTAACGCCATAGAAAAACCAGTAAGTAAAGCATGCACTAAGTACAGCACTGGTGCCAAGAACATAAAGGAGAACTCAAGTGGTTCTGTGATCCCTGTTAAGAAAGAAGCGATGGCAGAACCGATGAAGATGGAAGCAACCATTTTACGTTTTTCCGGCTTAGCGGTATGAATAAATGCAAGTGCTGCACCTGGAAGCGCAAACATCATGATTGGGAAGAAGCCAGTCATAAACATCCCAGCCGTTTTGTCTCCAGCGAAGAAACGATACAAGTCACCGTGTACCAATTCACCAGCAGCATTCGTAAAGTCACCAATTTGGAACCAAGCAATCGTATTAAGTACGTGGTGAAGTCCAATCGGAATCAATAAGCGGTTAGCTGTACCAAAGATGAAAGCTCCAACTGCACCAAGGGATACAACCCAGTTTCCGAAATCACTAATTACATCTTGAACTGGGCTCCAGATCATCCCAATTAATACTGCAAGGACCATCGTGGAAGCTGCGGTAATGATTGGAACAAAACGTTTACCTGCAAAGAATCCAAGCCAATCTGGCATCTTTATATTGTGATATTTCTTATATAGGAATGCTGCCCAAGCACCGGCAAATATACCTCCAAGCACACCCATGTTCAACACTACATCATCATTGATGAAGGAGAATTGAAGGGGTACGACAGCTAGTATCTTAGTCAGTACCAAATATGCAATTACTGCTGACAAGGCTGCTACGGCGTCCTTGGCAAATCCAATGGCAACCCCAACTGCGAAGATCAAGGCAAGATTTCCAAAGATAGCACCCGCACCGGCGTTTAGAAATGGAGCAAAATATTGGTTCAGGAATCCCCCAACTGCTGATCCTAGATGTAAATCTTTTTCATAGTCAAGCAATCCAAACCCTTGAAGAATAGCTGCCGCTGGCATGGTTGCGACCGGAAGCATTAGCGACTTACCTAATTTTTGTAGAAAAGCCAACATAACAATATCATCCTTTCGATTCAATAGTAGTAATGCTGTATTAGCTTATTACTTTGAAGCCACTGTAAGAATCAGATCCTGTCCTGCTGTAACCTGACCATAATGTCCGTTCACTTGAGGTGGTGTTTCCTCCGTACTAGTCACGATTACAGGTGAAATTGTGTCACAGCCTGCTGCGCGAATAACGTCCAGATCAAATTCGATTAAGGTTTGACCTGCCTTCACTTGATCTCCAGAGGCAATATGACTAACAAATCCGTTGCCCTTAAGACTGACAGTATCGATTCCGATATGTAACAGCAATTGCACACCGGAGGAATGTTCCAGAATAACTGCATGACTCGATTTCACGATATGAGCAACCGTGCCATCAAAAGGAGCCTTTAGGATCCCCTCAGAAGGTCTGATTGCAACTCCGCTACCCATATGACCACCAGCAAAGGTTTCATCCGGAACCTCTGTTAATGAAACTGCTTCTCCACTAATTGGTGCCATGATTTCGATTGTATGTCCAGTATGTTTCTCTTCTTTTTTTGATTTCCATTTGGAAAACATATGCTCCACTCCTCTAAAGATGTTAGTTTTGTTTCACTAAAGTCTGAAATAATCGGTGTAAGTGCATCGCTAGGAAACACAGCTCTTCTTCCGGGATATCTACACCAAGAGATTTTTGCATCACTTTACCGAGCTTTTGAGATAACTTGTATTCCTCTTTGTATTCCTTCTTAATATGTTTCACAAAAGGATTATCTATTAGTGATCCTTTCAAAATACGTTCCAGCGAAAACCGCAAGTGGATCATTAATCGAATATGATTCATACTGCCATGCTCAAAAGTTATATTCCGTTCTTGCTGAATCATGTCTAGAAGTTCACTCACGATATTAGATGCTTTTACTAACTGACCCACCGATACATTGTTAACTGCGGAGTACACATGATAAGTTAGAAATCCAACCTCGTCTTCGGGAATTTGCACCTGAAATTCAGCATTGATCTTCTCTGATGCCTTGTAAGCGATATCAAATTCCTTCGGAAAAGACATCTTAGTTTCTTGTAAAAAAGGATTAATAATATCCATCCCGTTGCGCAGACGGTAAATGGTGAACTGAATGTGGCTCGGGAGTGCCAAATAAATCTTGTCGTTTAATTTGTCAGGAAATTGACTTTGGATATCAGCAATTATTTCATCAGTTATTCTCATCACTTTGGGATCTATGTCTTCCAGCAATATTTGATACTGACTCCAGGATTCGCGGTCTTCTAGACGAAACAATTTCTCAATACGAGGATCGTTTCCTTCAATCACACCTGAACCTTTCACAGCAAAACCAATGCCTTTACCGATAATGACATATTCCTTGCCGTTCTTGCTTCCCTGAACCATTACAACGTTGTTCCCAATCACACGCTGTACTTGAAATTGCTCGATCTCCCGCGACAAGCTCATCACTCCTTTCCCATATTATCGTCAATTAGGAACAAAAAAAGCCAAGAAATGTCTCATCGAGATGAAGACAATCCTTGGCTCATGCCCTTAACGGTAACACGCCACTAAAATATAAATGATCATTTATGAACATATCATAAATCATGAACTGCTAACTCGTCAATGGTAAATTTATAAATGTCAAGCGCAGCTCCAGAAACTCAAAAATCCACGAGTTATAAATAGCTTTCAATTTGGGGAAGCTTTTCTTTAAGCTGACGGACATTGGTCTCTAGTTTTAAAATGACCTCTTCTAATTCCTTTGGGTCGATGCCTCTAAGTACTGGGACCTGAATAACCTCTGTGGCTTTGGTTTCTGATTTTAATTCTCGCATCTCCAGCTGCTGTTCTTGCCATTTATCCATCAGATCAGCAATTGTCGCATAAAAACGCTCATAATCCTTGATTACGCTATCTAAAAATGTATCCACTTCCTCCGCATCGTAACCACGAAGCTTCATACTGAATTCTTTTTCATGTATGGTTAGAGCATCTAGAGTGATGCCAAGTTGGCTGAATAGCTTACGTTGTTTGTCCAATCGACGTTTCATATGTTCATCCATCATTTGTTACCTCCAAGTATATACTGCAATTATCCGGCAGTAACCATTATAACAGGGTGAGAGCATCCTGAAAATATAACTATAGTTCCAGTTCTAGAAGTTATCCGCAACCGCCTTGTTCAAAATACCTAAGCAGCGATCAAGATCCGTCTTCACCTGCTTCTTATATAGCTTCGCTTTCTCTTCTCCATCAGTTGTGAAATGGTATAAGACGATTTCTTGAAAATCCACCTTCGGATCATTCCCTTTTAGCTGTTTAGTACGATATAAAATTCCTTGCTGTACCAGCTCATGCAGCGCGCGATAAATTTCGCTCTGTGGAGGGGAATATCCATGTGCCTTGAAATCTCGACGTAAATCCTCAAGCATTTGGTATCCATACCCGCGATGTTGTTCTACCATTGTTATAAGATACACCTTGATAAAAGCCCGTTGAGCAATCATAAACGCCATATAAACCCTCCTCATGTTGTGTTTTTTTTGGTTAATCTTACCTTCTATAACTCTAGTATAAGCACTATTTTCCAACTTTCACAACCTGAAATGTGGTAGTGGGTTCACTTTTTCCGATTTGTATAGAATTTTAATAGGGATAGATGATGAATTTATTGAAAGTAACTAGATAGAGTTGTTTATTTTGTGATTTTCTATTGTGAATTTTTCATATGATGAAAGTTGGTTTTCTCGAGTAATAAATAACGGCCATTGAGAACTTAACCATAAAGTTCTCGATGGCCGTTGAATAATGAGTGAACAATCCCTTAGCGTTTATTGGCCTCATGCCATTTAGCGAGTAATTCCTCTCGGTTCGCAGCAGCGATATCGAATCGATACGTAATCATTAATTTTTCCAGCTTAACAGAAGACAATAGCGGATGGATCTTAATATTCGGCATCACAGGTAAGGAAAATGCGGAATTCATATAATCTGTCTGAGCATCTGTTGACAGTACAAAATCTACCAGCTGCTTAGCAGCAGTCACGTTGTTCCCACCTTTCAAGATCGACACTGCACCTATCTCCCATCCAGCTTGTGGAGGAATAGAAGATTGTATAGCATATCCCGAATTCTTAAATCGAAGCTGGTCGCCCATAAAGCTGATAACAGCAGCAACTTCACCTACTGCAAGCCGCTGGGCAGAACTAATTCCTGAGAATGTAGTTGATGAACTCTGCTTCTTAAGAGCACTCACCAATGCTAGAGCTTGCTCCTCCCCACGTTCTTGTGCAAGAGAGGCTAGCAATGTGTATCCTGTACCTGAGGTTTCTGGGTCCGGAATTTCAATTTTCCCCTTGAGCTCGGGACGTAATAAGTCTTCGTAGCGTTCCGGAAGAGGTAAAGCTACAAGCTGAGGATCTTGATTCCAGACCTGCTCATTTACACCAATAGCCAATGCACCCATGTATATACCTGTCCAATGGCCCATTTTATCTTTATAGATGTCGGGGATCTCATCAGCAACATGTGATGAATAGCGAATTAATTTCCCTTTGTTCTTGAGCTGCTCATGAAGATCAGCAGGCCCACCGAGAACAACATCAATGCCAGTCTTATTGATCGACATCAAATGGTAGCTTGCCTCACCGCCAGACATGCGAATAAGCTCATAAGACTGTCCCGTCTTCTTCTTATATTTCTCCAACAGAATACGCGCTTCATCCTCTTGAAAAATCACATATACTTTGAGAGGCTGATTGCTTTTCTGTCCAGGATAGAAATATATTAGAAGAAGTATTGTTACCGCAACCATTGACAGGATAATTACCTTTGTTCTCAATTAGAACGTCTCCTCCCGCTAAACTAGCCTATAGCCGCCGTTCTATAAAAAAACGATACGCCAAAAAAGGAAAACGACTGTTTTCCTTTTTTGGAACATCTACTTCAGTTTACGGACTAACCTTTTTAATAATATGAATTTTGTCTATTGCCGCACTCATCCGAACTTGACCATCGAAAGTCTTTTGACCAATATCATAAGCATCGACAATCCATTCTTTGCCCCATTGATCTGCAAGGAAATATCTTTCCTTTTCTCCTAGAAACATCGAGGATTGGACTACTCCCATGATGTTAAATCCGCTAATGTCCGGATGATTTAGTCGCAATGATTCGGGGCGAACACTCAGAAGAACTTCCTCACCCTCTGTCAGCTTTTCATCTGTAGTAATAGTAACATTATCCCCTCCAAAGCCGTAGCTAACTGTTGCCGTACCCTCTTTACTTTGCATGACTACTGCCTCAATAAAATTGGTAGAACCAATAAAATCAGCTACATATTGTGTACGAGGTTTATAATATATTTCATGCGGCGTACCGTACTGATCAATAGCTCCTTTATTAAAAACAACGATCTGATCTGACATCGACAAAGCTTCCAATTGATCATGTGTTACATATATTACGGTTAGTCCAAGTTCCTGTTGAATTGTTCGCAGTTCAACGCGTACCTCTTCACGTAATTTAGCATCTAGATTACTTAGTGGCTCATCCAGGAGAATAATCGGCGAATTCATCACTAAGGCACGAGCCATAGCTACACGTTGCTGTTGTCCACCTGACATTTCATGGGGATATCGCTCTTCAAGTCCGGATAATTTGACCTGGGCCATAACAGCCATTACCCGTTCCTGTACTTCTGCTTCAGGTCTTTTCTTAATATCTAGTCCATAAGCAATATTATCAAATACCGTCATATGCGGGAACAAGGCATATTCCTGGAACACCATTGGAGTGCCCCTTTTATATGGAGGTAATTCATTAACCAAATTCCCGTCAATCCACACCTCACCATCATCGATGGTATAGAAACCCGCGATGGAACGTAATAAAGTCGTCTTCCCACAACCACTCGGACCAAGGAAGGTAATGAACTTCCCCCGTTCAATCTTTAGGTTGATATTTTTCAAGACATGGTTATTGCCGAACACTTTATTCACATTTTTCAAATCTAGTAGTATGTTGGATTCCATCGTGCCCACTCCCTTCAAAATCATTAGAAATCAAATATTTTCACTTTGGAACGGAAGATCAACTTGATCACTCCCAGTGTTCCGAGCGTTGCACCCATCAAACCCACTGCCACAGCGGCTGCCCAATAATAGGTTCCCGTTTCGGCATAGTTAAAGATCGATACTGCTGCAACAACCCATTTAGGGGTAATTAGGAAGATTATCGTACTCAAAGTATTCATATTTTTCATAAACGCATAGACAAAGTTCGCTACGACGGTTTTTTGCAACATTGGAAATACAATCGTTGTTAGCGTCTTACGGCTACTCGCACCCAGATTGGTGGCTGCTTCTTCGATCGATTTATCCACTTGTTTAAAAGACGCAGTCAATCCGCGATAACCTACAGGCATCTGTTTAAGTAACATCGCAATGACTATCAATGCTGCAGATCCCTGCAAAACAATCGGACCTTTACTAAACGCAACAATCAGCGCAAGACCAACGAATGTTCCTGGAAGCGCAATTGGAAGAACCGCGCTGAAATCTAGTAATTTTTTACCTGGAAAAGGTTTGCGAACTACTATATAGGCGAGCACTAATGCAAGAGCCACCGCCAGCAACGCACTAATTAGCGATAACACTAAGCTGTTCAAAACGGCTGGACTAGATGAACTAAAGACAACTTTCATAATATGATCCAGTGTGAACGTATTATCTCGACCAAAGTTTTTCGTAAAGGCGAAAAGAATGGTTATCGCAAACATCGAAATAATGAACAATGAGATTAAACTGTTAAAAGAGAAAAGTAATGCATCTGTCCTTTTAGATGTAGTGATCCGTTTCAAACCAGATACCGGCTTACCAGTTATCGTTGAGTAGGAGCCTTTAGATAAAATCTTATTCTGAACCCAGAATACAATCAGTGCAGGAATTACTAAGATAATCCCCATGACCGAAGCTAGTCCTGCCTCGTTATTAATGATTTCTCCGTAAATTTCAACTGCTAAAAGTGAATAGTTACCACCAATTAGCTTTGGATTTCCGAAGTCAGCGAAGCAGTTAATCGCTACCAGCAAGAATGCGTTAATAACACCTGGAAGTGCAAGTTTCAGCGTAATCGTCCTGAATAATTTGAATCCTCTAGCTCCAAGATTCTGTGCTGCTATCTCCAGATTCGGTGATATAGCGCGGAGCACACCTGTTATAGTCATGTAGGCAAGTGGAAAATAGGATATCGTCTGAACAATCCACAGCCCCGGTAATCCATACAAATCAAGCTCAAAATTAAAGTTGGTATTTAACCATTGTGAGATCATTCCCCCACGTCCAAAAAGCAATAGGAATGCTAAACCACTCATAACCGAAGGAGCTAATAATGGAATAAAGGCTATAAATCGAAAGAACTTCTTTCCTCTGATGTTACTGTAGTGAATTGCATACGCGTATATAAATCCAAACAATGTTGCTGTAAAAGCGGATAATGATGAGCTAACTACCGTATTTAATAGCGCTTTTCCATAACGGGGTTTACTAAAAAACGTTGCCCAATTATCAAATCCAGATGTAAACACAACGATTACCAGCGGATAAATAACAAATAGAATGATTAATGCAAAGCTAGTCAGTACAAGTACGAGTGACGACGGATCTTTAAAGAGCCTGTTGATCGACTCCCCAATGCCTTTTTTTTCTTTCATAGGGGGCGACTCCCACCTTTCTGCCATCCAATTTGAGGGGCATTACAGTCACCATATATGGTACAGCCCTGCAATACCCCTATTGGCTCTTTTATTTCAAATCTTTTAATGCATTTTGCAACTCTTTACGCTGCGATGCTGCTTTTAACAAATCATAAGCATCGTTGTATTTCGTTGTTTTAATATCAATGCCACCTTTAGGAATCGGTACTGATGCTTTAACGGATACTGCGTATGCAGATTGCGTATACAACTCACCCGGTTCATTGGTAAGCATATAGTCCATAAGCTTCTTCGCAGCCTCTGTATTAGGTCCACCCTTAACAATGGATAAGGCTCCAACTTCATAACCTGCTGCTTCTGGAACAACACTAACAATTGGGTTGCCTTGGTATTTAATCTTCAATTGATCGCCTAGGAAAGTCACGCCAATTGTATACTCCCCTTTAGCAGCTTTCTGAATGGGCTCAATGCCAGACTTAGGTCTTTCCTTAAGGTTAGGCAGCAACTGTTTGATATAGTTCAACATCTCATCATCACCCCATACTTGGGCTAAAGAAGCTACTGCTGTATATGCTGTACCCGATGTTGCTGGATCGGACATACCAATTTCACCTTTGAATTTAGGATCAAGCAAATCCTTAAAAGTTTCAGGGTATGGATCACTACCATATTTCTCTTTCCAACGTTCTTCATTAATACCTATAGCGATTGGATTTAGATAAAACCCTGTCCAGAAGCCATCTTTGTCTTTCATATTGTCAGCGATGTCAGAAGCATTCGGAGAAGCATAAGCTTCCAATGAACCTGCCTCTTTCAGTACTTGGTGCGAATCCGCTGGCCCTCCCATCAGAAAGTCGGCTTGTGGATTCGACATTTCATTCTGTACACGGGATACCGCTTCTCCACTTGGTAACCGTAGGATGTCATAGTCAATTCCAGTTTCAGCTTTGAATTTATCCAGAATTTTACGAGCCTCTTCCTCTTGAAAAATGGAATATACGGTGATTTTTTTCATTTCTTTACCGCCAAATACTCCTGATTTATACATGAAGAACCCCGCTACCAACACAACTACTATGACTGACAATAAAATGACTGACTTACTGTTTTTTTTCTTTCTCGCCATAGACTAAACCATCCCTTCAAGATCAGTATGAGTCATTATTTAGTTTGAAATAGACTCTTTGATTGGTCTCATCCAGAAGGTCATAGACCACGAAGTAAGCGCCGTTATAACGATCCACATGGATCCAGTGCTTTTTCACTCGATAATCATTCGTGAGCTGAATGACAAAGTGAGCATCGGGTGTACGTTGTAAGTCATCAAAATGGCTGAAATCGATAATACGCTCTGCTGCACGAATCTGCGATATCAACGCCTTCCTCTCAACCTGAGTGAGAGCTGTAAGTACTCCCTGCTGTAGTGTGAACACATCATTAATCTTGTTTTCCACAGCAGATCCAATACTCGACGTTGTTAACATCTTATCGATGAGTGTACTTTGCAGCTTGCGGATAGTTGCACTTACATTAAGCGAATTAACTGACTCTGCACCGAAGTGAAACGCATTCGTTTCCACTTGAAAAGGAATATCTTCTTGATCCAGATAGGCCATCGTTCCCGTCAACAGAAGTCTCGGAACTAACTGTTGTGGACGCTGCATTCCTGATGATAACAACCCGGAAAAAGTAGATCTCAATTTCAGCAATTCCTTCGGATCCTCAATGGATATCGTCCCTAGGCCTGGATACGTAATATCCACGCGCATCGGAACGCCAGCAATCCGGTCAAGTTGATCCTCCTGTCGAGGTACAACATGTACTTCATCAAGAGGTATTCGAAAAGTGTAAGCGCACATGCCGATTAGCAGACTGCCTATGATGACTTGTAACAAGATGAGGCGAAACCATGAAAGCCCTTTCTTATCCTCTGGCACTTACTTTAACCTCCTCATATATCAGAAAAATTTTAAATTTGTATCAGTTTTGTAACAGCGCTTACATTTGTTATGTTAAGAGGAATCTCAGCTGAATCTCTGTCCCCTTCTTCTCCGAGCTAGTAATGACGATACTCCCTCCTTGAAGTTCCATAAACTGTTTACATAGAGGTAATCCTAACCCATGTGATTCGTTTGAAATAATACGATCCTGTTTCTCTGCCGAGGGTAGAAATAATATACTTTGCAATTGTTGTGATATCCCTCTCCCGTTATCTATGATACGAACCAGCCCACAGTCCCCATGCTCCGTTAACTCGATATAGAGATTTGTACATTCACTATGCTTAATAGCGTTATCAATCACGTTAAATAGAACTTGCTGAGTTCTCTTGGGATCTAAATTCACTTCACAAGATGAGATCTTTAGCGTGGTAACAATCGCGGATTTTTGAAGGGTCGGCTCTAAGATACGTAGACTATCCATAATGACAGCCCCTAAATCAGTACACTCCAGCTTGATACGCCAAGCCTCATCACCAATCAGTGAGGTCTGTAACAAATCCTCAACCATATTTAACAACCGAGTACTCTCTTTACGGATATAGGTATTACATTCCTGTATATCATCCTTCTTATTCATTCTTTCAATTAAATCCGAAAACCCGATAATCGAAGTTAATGGTGTTTTTAATTCATGAGTTATGTTGTCGTAGAAAGCTTTCTGCTTTCCCTGTTCATACTTTAACATTTTGATATGATGTTGCAGCGCATCCGACATATGATTGAAATCCTTGGCTAATTCTCCTACCTCATCCTGACTACTCGCCTGTATCTTTCTGCTAAAATCGCCAATGGATACAAGCTTAAGCGCCTGCTGCAAGGCATGTAGAGGCCTCACCAACAAAGATGAGAATGAATAGCTGACCATAAGCGAAAAAACTAAACATCCTACAGCTGCAGCGATGAACCATGTGCGCATCTGGTTTAATGTCTGCAAATTCTCATGGAGGTCCAATAAATATCGAAATCCACCCACAATTTCTCCTTCATACCAGAAGGGAACTGAGTAAATTAGATATTGTGTACCTTCACCTGCAGTTATGACTGTGGCAGCATTACCAGTAAGCGCTTTCTGAATATCGTTACGTTTAAGTAAGTTTTCTTTATCGCTGCTGCTCCCAACAATCGTCTCATCTAGTGCGAATAGTTGTACTTGAAAATTGCTGTTTGACGCCAAATGCGACGCAATAAAGGGGGCGTACTTACCTGAAAATAATTGTTCTATATTAATTTTCTGATCACTGACAATCTTCAATGCCTCAATACGATGCAAGCCAAAATACTGACTTAACGTCTGAGTATCCCTTTTAATCATACTTTGGTTAAGCGTATAATTAACGATAAAAAACATCGCTGTGAGCAGCATAACAATCGTAACGGCATGCTGAATAAACATTTTATTTCGCAGCCCCATCTTCTATACCTCCAGCTTATAGCCTGTCCCATGTATAGTGGCGATCAGATGCTCGTTGGGTTTCATTTTCTCCCGAAGACGGTTTACCACCATGTCCACGGATCTTGTATGCCCATAATAATCATAACCCCAGACCTGATCAAGCAAGTCTTCGCGAGTGAAAACTTTCTTAGGATGTGCACATAAGAGCCACATGAAGTCAAACTCTTTACTAGTTGTCTTAAGCCATTGTTCCCCTATCTTACAAGTACGTCCATTCTTATCAATTTCAATAGGTCCAATCTTGATCACTTCAGGAGGCGCCACCATCTTCATTCGTCTCATAACTGCCTTAATGCGCTCGATAAGTTCCCTTGTCTCAAAAGGTTTCGTTAGATAATCGTCTGCTCCCAACTGAAAGCCAAGGATTTTATCATTCATTTCATTCTTAGCGGTGAGCACGATTACCGGGACTGACTTATACTGTTGTTGAAGCATTTGAAGAAGCTCGAACCCGGAACGGTCGGGTAACATAAGATCTAACAGTATTAAATCGGTAGACCATGTTGCAAGTTCATCCCATGCCTTAGTCACCGTTCCTACAGCTTTCGTCTGATACCCTTCCACCTCTAAGCTCAATTTTAGCAGCATTTGAATGCTGGGATCGTCTTCAATAATTAAAATATTCATATGTAGCCCTCTTTTCCTTAGATGCTATATTACACCGAACGTTCATATTTTTAGTTACCCTCTTATAATAGCGGATAACATTCAATACGAAAACGATTTCCATTTATCTACAATTAGAAATACAAATCAAATAATTGACTATAAACTTACAATTTATATGTCTAGTATAGTAAGAAAAAACCACAAAAAAGCCCCCATATAATGGGAGCTTTACGGATTCAGGATTTTGTAGAACGGACTATACCACTCGAAAATCTCTTAATCCAGCGATTGTGTTCATGATTGCTCATCTCCGTTTTTTTCCATAAATTCATCCTTCGTTAATCCAAACAATATCAAATCATAATATCTTCCATTCGTGTAAATGACTTTCCGCCGCACGCCCTCTTGCACGCATCCGACTTTCTTTAACATCCCTATAGAACCTTCATTACCTTCAAGCGCACATTCATTGAATTTATTTAGCCGTCGCTCGAAAAAAGCATATTTTAAGAGGATGGTTATAGCTCTCGTTCCATACCCTTTACCTCGATGATCTTTATCCACCTGCACACCTATGCTGAACGTACCATTTTTCTCGTCAATGCTATTGAGATTTACGCCGCCAACATTTTCACCATGCAAATCTTCGATCGTAAACATTAGTCTATCGGATGAGAATTCAGCGTAAGTCTCCGCAAAATTTTTGGCTTCGGCAATGGTAGGTGGTAGTTCAACTGCACATTGTAAGAGTCGCCGCGCTGGAGTATCGAATCGGTTCGTATAATAACCTTCCCAATCCCCTTCTTGTATTGAACGCAATCTAATTTGGTCATCTTTCCAGTAATAATTGCTATAATCTATCTCTCTCATTTTCTAGCCTCCAAATAATATTGGGATTGTTTTTTTTTAATAAACATTACTTTATAACCATGTAGTAAGATATAACCATTAAACGTGACTATGAAAAACACTTTGGAAAAGAGGCATACTTATGAGTGATTACCAATTGGTCAGTGATTATAAGCATATCGAAAAATATAAAGAAAGCTTTAATTCCTTAGCTAAATCAATCTTCGGGATTGATTTTTCCCCATGGTATGAACAAGGAGGCTGGAGTGACAAGTATATTTGTTATTCCTACATCGATAGGGACCATGTGATCGCTAATGCGTCCATAAACAAAATGACGATTCTCATAAATCAAAAAGAGTATAACGCCATTCAAATTGGCACTGTAATGACACATCCTGATTATCGCATGCAAGGATTATCCAGGAAATTAATAGATCATATTATCGCGAAATACGAACATGAATTTGACTTCATTTACTTATTTGCAAACGACAGTGCTTTGGACTTTTATCCTAAATTCGGATTTGAACGTATGCAAGAAAGCAGCTTTTCGATTAACGCTTCTAATCTTAGAAATCAAACGTCTAAAATCTTCTCTGTGCGTCCCTTATCTATGAATAACTCCGTTGATTTCACCATGATAAAAAAATTCGCTGAAGAAAAAGTTCCGGTGTCCTCTATACTCAGCGTTGTAAACAATGAACATCAGCTGCTGTTTTATTTTATCCTTCCTTTCCATGATTCTTTTTACTATATTGAAGAAGCTGACGTCGTAGTGATCTTTAGACATGAGGAGCATCAGCTTCATATTTTTGATATTATCAGTACTTCACACATAGATATCAACGTGATATTGAATAGCATTATTTCACCTGAAACGGAGGTTATTCATTTTCATTTCACACCAGATTTCAATATAGATCACATGGAGACCGAATTTATTCCCGAGAGTGAGGATGTGTTATTTGTACGTCCACTTTTAAAAGAACTACCTAAACATTTCATTTTTCCCATAACCTCACATGCCTAGATAGGATGAAGAAGGCTGCCCTCCGGCAGCCCTTTTATTAATTTTAGAAATTATAAATTCCCCGCCTATACTCACTTAAACGCTTACCGCCCATAGAAGAACGCAGAAACGTTTATGCTTGATCGTTCACTGGAATATACATGCTCTGTATCTCTTGTACTCCTGGAACAAATCCTAGATTCGTATAAACAGACTCCGCATCATTACCTTCCATGACATATAATCTAAGGAAAGGATACTTATCTTTAAGGAGACTTAGTCCTCTTTTCAACATCAGTGTCGCTATCCCTTTGCCTCTATAACCGGGCATTACACCAATACTATAAACTGCTGCGTAATCTCCTTGTAAGCCCAAGAGACAATTCGCAATTAACTGTCCCGATTTCCTATCATACACAAGCGTTGACGCGGTAAGTAATGCTTCATTCGTATAATTCGGTTCTTCACTTGGAATAAAATCTTCATAGGAAAATTGCTTTCTTCTGGTCGCTTCGAGACTTCCGGCAAAGCTAGCGTAGCTACATTCGGCGATCTGATCTTCAAGAATAAAGCGTTTAGCTCCTTTTCCATCCTCTTCGATCTGTGGACTTTCAATTCTAAATTCTTCGTTCCATTCCACCTCAAAATGATCTGTAGGACGCTGCATCCAGCGACATCTGAATTCATCAGGCCAAAATCCTGCCCGCGCAAATAAATGAACTTGATCCGGTAGAACCTCAAATGTTTTTATAGGCTCCGTTCGGTCAGACCAATATATCAAAAGCTTTTTTAGAAGTTTAAGCACCACAAATGTATCGTTAAAAGGTGGAATAACAAATAAATGATAGATCCGATTAGGTGACATCCTTACTCCACCTATTTTCGCCTCCCCTTTATAGATCCAAAAAGCATTCTTTTGGGCAGAATTGAACCCATCTTCTCTAAAAAAGCCAATATATTGAATATTATAATAAATGGAGCAATACACTCCCCACTCTTCCGATTCAGCCTTACGAATTGAATAATCATTACTTAGCTCATACGATATTTCATCCTCGGACCATCCCATTAATTGCATGTACAATTCCTCCTCGCTGCTACTTCAACTTCTATTTTCTATAGTATCACTTCTTAAAGTAAATGATTGGTAATAAACACTTATAATGATTATTTACTAAACTACAGCAAGTGTAATTGCATCTGGAAGTCCAATATATAAGAAGAAACCTTATAATATAAAAAAACTGCCTATTGGCAGTCTTATCCTCAATAAATTCTAGAGCACAGCCAAATGGCGGTTCCCACAGCGATAATACCTGCTAACGTTACAAATAGGACATACCCTCTCTTTGTTCTAGTAACCGTGTGATTATCATAAAATTCAGGTTTTCGTACGATTCCAAACCATAGATCCGCGATTAAATTCACGACCACTAGAGAGAAATTTTTTATTACCCCCACGTCATCACTCCTTTTCAACTTTAGCTAGCCAAGTTTATTATTAATTTCACTTAGTGACTCATTCATTTCGTCCATTTTCTTGATCATCGCATATTGATTGCTAATCATCATGATTAAACCAATAAAGAACAAAATCACAAGAAGTAAACTCATACTGCACTTCCTTTCAGTAGCTGAATTCATTCACTCTGGACATTCAAGCTCCGAGCAAATCCTGATCTCCATGACGGGTATAGTGGACTCCATTCGTAATCCATTCGAGCTTTCGTATTGGAGGCTCCCCGTTCCCATCCTGCTCTGCCTTCTTGAACATTAGGAGCAGGAGCACCTATGGTATCTGAATAAGCTGATAACCAATCCAATCCTTTAGCAGGCTCGTCGTCTACGATGTTCACAGGGCCTGAAGGCCAGTTCAGAGCAAGCACCGCTGCGTTAGCTGCATCCTCCACATGTAGGAATGATACAACAGCATCTGTCGCTGTCATTCGTTCTTGACGAATTTCCTCTGCCATATAGCCATTAGTGTCATACCATGTTCCTTGGCCGTACAACATTCCATACCGCAAGATCACATGATTGGGGATCTCGGCAACTGCTTTCTCTAGTGAGTATATACCTTCAATCGTTCTTCTCCGAGGCTCTAAAGCCTTAAGATCTAAAGGAGTTTCCTCCGTAGCTGGCACATCTCCAGCTTCATAAGCCCATGAAATACTTTGTGCAATGATTTGTTCCACGCCAGCTGCAAGAGATGCATCCACAATATTTCGTGTTCCTTCTATTCTTATCCTGGAATTATCTGAGAAATTCCGCTGACTTAGTGAAGTTAGCTGATGGATAACCACTTCTGACTGTGCTTTGTGAATGGACGCAAATATGGCCTCTCGATCGAAGACATCCGCGATTACCGCCTGTGCTCCACACTTCTCAATAAATGCTCTATTTTCTTCCTTATGGGTCATTCCGACAACCTCATGCCCCGCTTCTAATAACTTAGGTAGCAATAGCCGTCCAATCACGCCCGCCGCACCGGCTACAAATATCTTCATCTACGCCCTCCTTAAGAACAGCCTCTAAGTATAAGATTGCTAGTTACTTCTCAAAATCCCAATTATAATTTGGATTATTATCCATATAATACCACATGTATAATAAAGACTGCACCTCACAGCTTATCGCTAGGAGGTGCAGTCTTTAATGGATTGTTTATAGTAAAAGTAGGTCGATTAACATTTTAGATTTTATCGCGGTTGTAAACTTCAGCCGTTCGGTCTGCTCTGTTAGCCATCGAATTACCCAGTCGAGTGTCTTCGTTATAGACGCCTTCGTAACGCTGAGCATTTAGTGAGCGATTGTCTCGGAACACATCATGCGCTTGATACCCTCGTCCATTATCCTCAACAAGCACAAGGATCTTGCCACTTTCAACGTATCCTTCGTACTCTTTTGCCTCGTCCTCAGGAATGCCAAGACCGATCAAGCCACCAACTAAGCCACCTGCACCTGCACCCACGGCTACACCTGTTAACGTTGCCACAATAGGTCCCGCTGCCAGTATAGGACCAATCCCCGGAATTGCGAGCGCTCCGATACCTGCTAGCAGTCCGGTAACACCACCCAATACGCCACCTGTAGCTGCACCTGTTGCAACGCCCTCGGGAGCTTTTGTGCCTGTATCATCCGAAATATGTCTTAGCTCATCACGATCACGTGTGATTACTGATATTTCTTCATTACTGAACCCTTGATTGTGAAGTCCTTCAATTGCTCTGGTTGCTTCTTGTTCTGTATCAAAGATACCTACGATTTTTTTAGTCACTTGAAGCCCTCCTTAGTAATTGTCTTCGCTAGTTAATTACCCTGTAAGCTGAAGACAAAACATCTAATTAAAATTTCAAGTGCACGAAGGACCCTATTATTTCTTGGGACGTGTTCGATTGGTCGGAACTGCTTGCAAGGGATCGTCTGGCCAATAGTGCTTAGGATAACGTCCTTTTAGATCCTTTTTAACCTCAAAATAAGTACCACGCCAAAAGCTTGCCAGGTCAGAAGTCACCTGCATCGGTCTTCTTGCCGGTGACAAAAGATGAAGCAAGACAGGTACCTTTCCCCCACCAATTCTAGGGGTGTCTAACTGTCCAAACATCTCTTGCAAACGCACAGCCAGTACGGGAGCAGCTGGATTAACATAGTCCACGGGCACACGCGAACCACTAGGAACTGTTATATGTGTCGGCGCTTCCTGTTCAAGAAGCTGTCGCTGATTCCAGTCCAGCAACCCCTCAAGCGCACGGGATAACGGGATTCGCTGAAGGTCACGCAAGTTACGCATACCGTGAATGTAAGGTAATAGCCATTCATCAAGCATCTCAATTAATGCTTCATCAGAGACATCCGGCCAATCTGAACGTAAGGCGTGCATAAACATTAGCCGCTCACGAAGCTGCAGAGGTCCCTTTTCCCACGGTAAGATATCAATCCCATCCTCTGCGATTACACTTAGCAGTACTTTCGCTGTTTCTTCTGAGGAGGGTCTTTCATGTGACGTTTCTTTTAAGACAAGAGCTCCAAGCATCGTTCGGCGGCGTTTCTTCACACTTCCACTTTCTTTATCCCAATACACGTCAGAATCCTCTGTGATGTGATCTATACGATATTTAAGCAATTGTCCTTCTTCTAGCTCAGCTGCCAGCAAGATTGCACCTTGTGTGGCTCGATCGTCAACAGACGCGGCCACAATATAAGCGGATCGTGCCAGCGGTTGCCCTTCCCGCATGGCCACGCCACGACCGGCGGAGAGCAGAAACGCGCCATCACCGCGTTTCTGCCCGATCCGGTCGGGATAGGCGAACGACAGAAGCAGCCCGCAGAGGCTGATGTCGTTCACGGTCCCGCCCGGCGCTGCTTGCAGCTGCGCCAGGAAATTGCGGCTCTCGCGCACCACCGCGCGCAGAGCCGCAGAGTCCGCTCCGCCCGTATCGGCGGAGCGTTCGAACCGGAGCAGCGCCTCTACGCGGAGCGTGAGGTCGCAATCTAGTGCCGCGGGACCCTTGAACAGGTCCCGCTCTTGCAGCAGCGCCGCCAGCCGGCAGGCGAGCGGTGCTGCGCCAAGCTCTGCCGCGCGCAGCAGCATATGCGCGGCTCGCGGGTGCGCGCCAAGCGCGGCCATGCTGCGGCCGTGCGGCGTAATGGCGCCGCCGGCGTCCAGCGCGCCGAGCTGGCGCAGCAGCGCGGTGCCCTGCGCATAGGGCGCAGCGGGCGGCGCGTCAAGCCAAGCTAGCGCGGCAGGATCGCGCACGCCCCACAGCGCCAGCTCCAAAGCGAGCTGCGCAAGATCCGTCTCCATAATCTCCGGCACATTGTCATCCGGAAGGCGATTATGCTCCTCCTGACTCCACAGCCTGTAGCATACGCCCGGAGCTGTCCGCCCGGCCCGTCCTCGCCGCTGATCGGCAGAGGCTTTCGATACCGGAACCGTCGTAAGACTTGGCATTCCCGTACGCGGAGAGAAAATCTGCGTGCGACGCAGCCCTGTATCAATTACCGTTCGCACACCTTCGATTGTCAAGCTTGTCTCCGCAATGGAGGTCGCTAGTACGACTTTACGTTCGCCGTTTATGGATGGAGCCACTGCAGCATCCTGCATAGCCTGTGGTAATTGTCCGTATAAAGGACGAAGCACTACCCCGACAGGCAGTTTTCCATGTTCCAACTCATTTTGGGTTCTGCGAATCTCCCGTTCACCCGGCAAGAATACAAGTACATCTCCCGGCTGTTCAGCAAGCGCACGTCTCACTGCGGCTGTGGCCGATTTTTCAATCGGAAGATTTCCTGTAGTTGGGGTATAGATAGTTTCCACCGGATAGGTTCGTCCCGGACAATCAATCACTGGCGCATCACCCAGCATAACCGAGACCCGTTCACTATCTAGTGTTGCTGACATAATCAGAATCCGAAGATCATCACGCAGCACAGCCTGTGCTTCCAGCGCCAGAGCAAGTCCCAGATCCGCATGTAGACTACGCTCATGGAACTCATCAAAAATAATCAGCCCCACATCCCCTAGCGATGGATCACTCTGAAGCATCCTCGTTAAGACACCTTCAGTCACTACAACAATTCGTGTATTCTTGCCTACCTTAGTGTCGTTCCGCATCCGATAACCTACCGTCTGTCCAACACTTTCTCCAAGATTGGAAGCCATGTAAGTTGCAGCTGATCTAGCGGCAAGTCTTCTAGGCTCAAGCATAAGAATGCTTTTACCAGCCATCCATGGCTCGTCCAGAAATGCCGGAGGCGTTCCAGTTGTTTTGCCCGCACCGGGTTCTGCGATCAGAACAGCCGCCCTTGTTGAGCGTAGTATGTGTTTCAGGTCTGGAAGCACCTGTATTATTGGAAGCTGTTTCATTATATCTCTCCATCGTTTGTAATAATATGTTATGATTTCCTTTGATGTGGTCTAAACCCTATTCATCATGTGCGAAAAAACTCCAAAGATCAAGACAATCTGTACTTACCATTTCAAGTATAACTTTCTTATATTATAAAAAAGGAGACTTTCTAAAATGCTCGTAACTAAAGCCACTATTTCAGATTTATCTATGCTCAGCAAGATCGATAGCATGGTCATTGGCAGCGAAATTCGCAAACCTAAAATCGAACAATATATTCTAAATGAGCAATGTGTTGTAGCATCGATTAACAGTGAGCCTGTCGGTTTTGCTTGTTACGATACCACTTTTTTCGAATGCTGTTTTATTCAGCTCGTAATTGTGAATCCCAATTTCAGACGTCTTGGCATTGCCGGTGCACTTATTCGTTACACTGAAGAACACTCTCCAACCCCCAAGCTGTTTACTTCCACCAATGAATCCAATACGATCATGCAGCAAGTGTGTCTTTCTCTAGGATTTGTAAGAAGCGGAATCATTGAGAATTTAGACGATGGTGATCCAGAATGGGTATATTTCAAACAAGTAAAATGACACTTGTGAAACGAAGCACGCAAAAAGGCAGCTCTTTCGTCTCTTTATGGACTAAGAGCTGCTTTTATTTCACACTATTTATCCTCATGTCCATACAACAGGACCCTAATAAGCGTTATTCTTCTTCCCTAATTATCTGTTCGTGTATTTGAACACTGTATTGCATAAAAGCAGGATTACTATCTAAGCCTCGTTCACGCAGAAGCTCTTGCAGACGCAGCCTTTTCAAAGACAATTTTGTCCGAATTGCCTTGCCTTCACTAGTTTCAGTGCCTCCGCTATTGTGGCAGGCAGCAAGCAGCCCTTCGAGGGTAACGCATTCTGCACGCAAAGATACTTCCTCGGGCACCAGCCCGGAATTCTTCATAATTTTGAAAGACATGCGCAATTCTTCTGGCACGCCCGATAAATCCTCAAGCTCCAGTGGCTTGCCATGCCCAGGTAAATCTCCAAATTCCCCATTACGCATAGATTCCTGAATCCGCTGCTCAACCAGCCAGGACATCATCCCCATATACGCAGCCTCCTTCACCAATACCACTACTATGATCTATCCCGCCTAAGCAAAAGTATGGTAAGCAGAATTGCGTCTATTTTAGCATAAAAAACTGTAGATTTACATCAAACTGCCGCAATACATTCTTATAAAAGGCGATCCTTCTCCGTTCTATGAATCTTCCTCGTCATCGCAGATCGTTCGGACTAAGGAGCCCTTATTTCGCAATTTCAGGCTATTTTGCTACACTATCGGACTCAGTTGCACCTATTCACGCAAATACACCCTATTTTTAATAGAAATTGTGGAAATAAGAGCTATGCAGTCCGAAAAGTCTGCGCATCCTCATATTCGCCTCCGCAGATCGCTCAGGACTCAAGAGTCCCCATTCCGCAAATTCAATTCATTCTGCTACACCATCATTCTCTGCTCCCTGTCCGCAACATATTACAGACGCCTAACCAAACCGTACAATAGTTTTTTTTCATGCGAACAATTGTTATACTCGTTCTAATAAGCCTCAACTCAACAAGAAAAACGCCTGGGTAGAGTTACAAGCTGAGTACATCCGTAATTCCATACTCGTATCCATATACACCTTCGTAGTGAGGTTCCGCTTACGGACCGAATGGCTTTATTTTGATGAAATGAGCACATATATTAGGGACGGACCGTATTGCACTTATTCCCTAATAACAAGCACCTTCCCGGGTGATCTGGGGCGAATAACAGCGCTGGCTCATTTACGTTACCGGCGGCACATTGTATTCGGTTTTTCGCATACATTTGGCTCATTTACGTTACCGGCGGCACATTGTATTCGGTTTTTCGCATACATTTGGCTCGTTTACGTTACCGGAGGCACATTGTATTCGATTTTTCGCATACATTTGGCTTGTTTATGTTACCGTCGGCACATTGTATTCGATTTTTCGCATACATTTGGCTCATTTACGTTACTGGCGGCACATTTGTATTCGGTTTTTCGCATACATTTGTCCGTAGGCTCGACTAAAACATGCATTTCGGAGGATATAAGGTCCGCTCGGTTTTTAGAATCTGACGGATGACTCCTCGTTTATTTCATGTCTCCTGCTTCTTCACGTTCACCCCTCCTTCCTCTTTCTTCGGAGTTATCCACATTTTTTTTGTATTGTATAATTTCCTAAACAATAAAAAAAGGACTACAGCAGTAGTCCAAAGGAGAAATATAACATGATAGCTAACCTCAAAAAAACAGATGATCATTATGTCGCTCGTTTCGAACGTCAACTAAAACATCCCGCATCAGAAATATGGTCCTTTCTGACAGAGAATGAGAAGCTTGCTTTATGGTTCACTGAATTACGTGTTGAAGACCTGCGTGAAGGGGGATTAATCAAGTTTGATATGCAAGACGGAACCTTTGAGGAAATGACGATTACCGCCCTGCAACATGAATCTGTTCTTGAATTTACGTGGGCTGAAGATAACGTTCGCTTTGAGCTATATCCTAATTCAGAAGGATGTTTACTCGTCTTGAATGAAACGATCCGAACGCTCACGCCACACACACCCCGAGATTTAGCTGGCTGGCATGTATGTCTGGACGTGATCCAGCATCTTCTGGATGGTACGACGCTGGAGTCACGAAAAGCTGAATGGAACGTTTGGTATGAACGATACCGGGAAGCGATCTCTAAATTAGGATAATAAGGACTCTGCTCCATCAATCACAATTTGCGCACCTGTAATATGAATAGATTCATCGGAAGCCAAAAAAGAAACTAGATCGGCAACATTATCCGGTTTACCCGGCCCATCCGCCAGCGGCTGCGCACCATCGGGAAATTCAATCGGAATGACGATCGCTTCTACTTCTTCGTTCATTTCCGTGGTTTCATCTATATTGGTAGCAATCGCCCCGGGGCAGATCACATTCACTCGAATTTTAAACTTAGCTAGCTCAAGTGCAGCCATTTTGGCAAAAGCTACCTGTCCAGCTTTGGTAGTACTATACGTAGACCACCCAAAGCTGGCAAATCTAGTATTCCCATTGATGGAGCTAGTGATGATAATGCTACCTTTCCCTTTATCCTTCAGATGAGGGATCGTATATTTCAAGGTCAAAAAGGTCCCCGTCAAGTTCACCGACATCGTGCGCTCCCAATCACTCAGGCTCAGTTCCTCTATTGGTCCCACCGCACCATTGATTCCCGCGTTAGCGAATACTACATCTAAGCCGCCGAATTGTTCGACAGTCCTGCGAACGGCTTCCTCCATCCCTTTTTCATCTGAAGTATCTACCTCTATGGCCAATGCGCAATCTTTCCGAAACTTGTTCAGCTTATCCGCCAAAGATGAGGTACGTTCAAGATTCAAATCAAAAAGCGCTACATTAGCACCTTCCCTCGCCAGCTTAATAGCGGTAGCCCGACCAATTCCTGAGCCCGCTCCTGTTATAATTGCTGTTTTTCCAATGAATCTTTGTTTCTTAGCTATGTTTGGACTCATATGTAATCTCTCCCTTAAGATCTCTTAGTGATGTACTATGGATCAAGATTACCCAAATACATGCACACTGGAATCATCTTCACAAAAAAACTCCCCGTTCAAAAACTTGAACTGAGAGTTTCATCTAGATCTATACATCTAATTGTCCAGCTTCCGCACATCCACTTTCACGGTCAGAGTGCCCGCTCCACCACGATATACACCTTTTACAGGTACAATATCTTTGTAGTCCCGTCCGTGACCTAACTTAATGTAGCGCCAATTGACCTCAACATTATTTGTCGGATCGAAACCAAGCCAACCTGTACCCGGAATGTGAGTCTCCACCCAAGCATGAGAAGCTTGCTCAAAATTAGCATTACTCCCTTGCAGATCACCAACAAAATGATATCCACTTACATATCTGGAAGGCAGACCGACACTACGGCAGACAGCAATCATTAGATGAGCATAATCCTGACATACACCGCGTTTAAGCTTCAGTGCTTTTTTTACCGTAGTATTTACACTTGTAGCCTCAGGGTCATAGGTGAACTGTTCATAAATCGTCGCAGATAATTTAAGAATCCATTCATACATATCCTCTGCTTCATTAAAAGGGTACTGTGAGGCAAATTCCACTAATTCAGGCGTCACCTCGGTATAACGAGTCGGCAATATAAACTCAATATAACGGTTCTGAAATCCCTCATCATTTAACAATCTAATTTGTTCTTCAAGAGATGTTCTCGGGAGATCTGTCCCCTGAGCTTTATCCAGTGTAACTACAGTAGCTTTAGTGTGGATGACCATCTCCGTATGCGGCTTATTAACCGAATAGGCATGGACCCGATTCCCGAAGAAATCCTCATAGGTTAATAGATTGGCTGGCGGGTAAATATCCACTTCATGGTGATAACAGGATTGGCGATAATTCGTACGTGGCGTGAGTCTGATCTCATTGACACTGTCCGTAACCGGCTCTGGATAGCTGTATGTGGTGGTATGATTGATTTGAATCTTCATACAGACACTCCTTCTCGCCGAAAAAAGGCGCCCTCCATTGTTTTACCAAGTTTCTGACAGGATATCACCAGCGATTTAAGCAAATCTTCCACTAGCTCGCCGGACATTTCTTCCTTTTCCATATAATCCAGTTCTGCTTTTAGCTTACCCGCTTGCCGGATAACCTTCTCATGACCTGAACCTTTCTCTGAGGGATCTAGCTCAAGCTTTGCTAAATGCTCTTCCAGCTGATGAAAAGAAAAACGAATGGAACGCGGAAATTTGGGATTCGCAATCAAGAAATCTAAAATGCTCTCCGGGGACATAGCATCTGCATAATAACGGCGAAACGCCTGGTACCCACTAACGGATTTAAGCACCGCCTGCAACTGAGTATAAACCGCGTCAAGCTCCTTAAATCGGCATGAGGCAATGACCGCCTGCAAGATACGAGTTGTATTCTCTGCCCGCTCTAGAAACCGTCCGCTCTCAATGAAATGCCACTCATTCCCTCTAAGCATTACCGACTGCTCTGCTCCGAGAAACATGGCTGTACGCTCCTTAACCTGCTGATAGAACTGATGTGGGCCGCTCATAATATCTGCAACAGACCGCTCACCAAGCCATAGGTTGAAGCTGTTGACAACATCCCATAATTCACTTGGAAGCTGCTGACGGAGTGTTCGCAGATTATTTCTGGCATGATGTACGCAAGAGAATAATGAATTAGAATTGCCTAAATCAAGTGTGATGAAAGATAGGACATCCTGCTCGGAAAAGGTTTCGAACTGCTGCATATATTCACCTCGAACGCCTAGCGCATCGATTAACCTTGACCATTTATTTCCTTCTTCATGAAAATCCTCTTCCTGCTGGATATGATAATGAACATTGATTAGCCGCGCATGATTCTCTGCCCTTTCAATATATCTGCCGATCCAGAACAAAGCTTCAGCATTTCGATTCAGCATCTCCAGCCACTCCCTTATTTAACAAATTGATGCTGCATTTTGTTAATCATCAACGAGCCTCACTAGATTGTATCAAGCCATGACCCAAGTATCTTTTACGCCACCACCTTGCGAGGAGTTTACGACCAAAGACCCTTCTTTCATAGCCACCCGTGTCAATCCCCCAGGGATAACATGTGGCTTACGGTCAGCACCCATTAATACAAAAGCTCGAAGGTCGATATGTCTCGGTGCCATAGTCCCACCAGACAATACAGGTGCTCTGGACAGAGACATAATAGGCTGTGCTATATAACGTTCCGGATCTGCGATAATCTTCATTCGAAATTCAGCAAGTTCTTCTTTCGTAGCTTCGCTTCCGATCAACATTCCATATCCCCCGGATAAAGAGGTTTCCTTAACAACCATTTCAGATAGGTTCTCAAGGACATATAAACGTTCATCAGGCCTGCCTAGCAAATAGGTCGGGACATTCCCAAGAATCGGTTCTTCATTCAGATAATAACGAATCATATCCGGTACATAGACATACATCGCTTTATCATCAGCAACACCAGTCCCCGGGGCATTAGCAATCGCTACATTCCCTGCCCGATACGCATTCATCAGACCCGCCACCCCTAGAAGTGAATCCGGCTGAAAAGCTAACGGATCGATGAAATCATCATCCAAACGGCGATATAGTACATCTACGCGGCGAAGTCCGTTCATTTCTTTCAAATATATTTTGTGATCCTTTGCAACCAAATCTCGTCCTTCAACCAAATGTATACCCATCTGTTGTGCTAGAAAAGCATGCTCATAATAAGCAGAATTATATTCCCCAGGTGTAAGGAGTGCTATAACCGGATCTGACTTTCGTGAGGGTGATAAACTACGTAGAACGGATAAGAAGCGATTCAAGCTATGATCAACATCTCGGATGGAGCTGGCAAAGGACAATTCAGGAAACAACTGATTCATAAGGGTTCTGCCTTTAAAAAGATATGAAAAACCTGAAGGCGTTCGTAGATTATCTTCAAGCACATAATATTGCCCATCATGATGGCGGATCAGATCGATTCCCGAGGTAGTGATGTAGGCTCCACCAGGTACCCTTAGACCAGCCATTTCTGGCCGGAAATAACAGTTAGAGATGATCATACGCCTTGGGACTATTCCATCCTTTACGATGTACTGCTCATGGTAGATATCATGAATGAACAGATTCAAAGCCGTGATACGCTGAATAATTCCAGCCTCTAGCCTCTCCCATTCATTCTTAGGAATAATGCGTGGAATCATATCGAAGGGAATCGTACGCTCCATGGGATGATCCTGAGCCGGATTGTATAGCGTAAAAGTAATTCCTTCCTCCATCATCCTGCGCTGCATCAAATTCTGCTTACCCTGCAGCTCTTCGGAGCTCATTCCGGAAAACATGCGATTCACATGTCTGTAATGCGGCCGGACATTTCTCTTATCTGCATACATTTCATCGAAAAAATGTTGCAGCGGATACGGAGACAGACCTGGCAGAGGATCTAATTTGGACATGAGCCCGACTCCTTTCGATAAATGTTATATTTACTAACAATTCATACTTTAATTTCTGAAAATATCCAAGAAAATATTGTTTTGTATTCCCATAATACGTAAATCCTATTACCTATGTCAATATATATAACAGAGAAATGCGATCTCTGAATATTTCCGTGTTTTGGAATCGCTTCCTTTCTCACTTATATAGGTTGCAGGTGCTGAAATCTAGTTTCCTCATTGAATTGTATGCAGGAGTAGTGACAAGCATTACTATTATGAATTTTTCATATGTTGTATTTTTTATATAGTTGTCTGGGAAGGTGATTTCAGTTATATGGTATAATTTGGAGCGTTAGGAGAGTGAACAAATGGATCACAAATATACTATGACCATGGAGCAGGAAGAGGCTAGGCGGGATCATATTTTTCTTTTATTTGGCTTGTCAGAAGCTGGTTCGATGAAGGTAGCACTTAGTCGTGTAGGCAGTCGTCATTTAATAAGAGTACTTTCATTTAATGAGACGTTCTCTGCTGGACCGCTGTGCAAATTACCTAATGATGAAGGGTGTCAAGCCCGTGAGTTATGGTTTCAGGAACGATTTCCGGATCAGGGTTATCATCTCAATCCCCAGCATAAACTGGGAGCCATGATTCAGACCTTAAAAGAAATTCCCGAGGACAAAAAAATCACTATTTGGTGCGGAAACAACTCCCATGATCAGACAGGTTTACGATTTGCACTTTCTGTTCTTAGTGAGAGGAAGCAACCTATTTATGTTATAAATCCAATCGAAGCTTATGAGGAGCTTCCCGGGATTGCTGAACAATTTACCATGAGCTTATCTCCCCAGTCCCTGGGTCAGCTCCCAAACGAAGCTGTGCAAACTATTATCAAAAACACCGAAAATACGCACCCCCTTACCTCCGCGCAGAGAAAACAGTATGAACTGGAGTGGCAAGAAATCAGCAACACTGAGGATATGCTTCGAATCTGGTCCAATGGTCAGCTAACGAATGTTCCCGAAACATACTATGACGAAGACATTCTATCCTTAATTCTGCAACTGCAAAAGAATGAACAGGGAGATCATTTCGTAAATGCAGGACTTATTGTAGGTGCAATTATAGGGCAGTGGAATTTATTTATCAGTACCTCATTTATAGAATATCGCTTCTGGAGGCTTATTAGTGAGGGAAAGCTGTTATTTAAAGGGATACCCTACGCGATGCATTTGTACTTTTTAAGAATTCCTTAGAGGTCACTACATTAACAACTAACAAAACATTTTATAAAAAAGGAATGCCCTCATAAACTAAATATAGCTTCGAGGACATTCCTTGTAAATATGACTTCTTTATGATCATGTGTAGGGATGGATTACACTTACTCTTCCGATTCTTCTGACTCTTCCTCAGCAATTAATCCGGCAAAAAGAGCATGCACGAACTGCTGAGAATCAAATGGCTGCAAGTCTTCCATCTTTTCTCCGAGCCCTACGAGCTTCACTGGTAAGTTCATTTCCTGACGAATGGCTACTACAATTCCGCCTTTAGCTGTACCATCCAGCTTCGTCAAGACGAGCCCTGTCACCCCACTCTTTTCACCAAATAGCTTGGCTTGAGTAAGCGCATTTTGACCTGTGGTCGCATCTAGCACCATCAGTACTTCATGCGGAGCACTAGGAATTTCTCTTTGAATGACACGGAAAATCTTGTTGAGCTCTTCCATCAGATTGCTCTTATTCTGAAGTCTACCTGCGGTATCACAAATCAAGATATCCA
>Ga0153923_100141_pt1 | contig 33443 bp, 30 predicted proteins | sample TSNJ007MetaG_FD_104682 | JGI IMG/M metagenome (GOLD analysis project Ga0153923, IMG submission 104682) | Attine ant fungus gardens microbial communities from New Jersey, USA - TSNJ007 MetaG | ecosystem: Host-associated > Fungi > Mycelium > Unclassified | place: USA: New Jersey, Brendon T. Byrne...
CATGTTTGGTGGCGATAGCGGAGGGGTTCCACGCGTACCCATCCCGAACACGACCGTTAAGCCCTCCAGCGCCGATGGTACTTGGACCGAAGGGTCCTGGGAGAGTAGGACGTTGCCAAGCACACGAAGCCATTGTTGATTTATCAACAATGGCTTTTTTGTTCCCTTTATCGCTTAATTTAAATAATGTGGATAAGTCATGGGGAAATAACGAAAAAATAAAAGTTACTAACATGTGGATGGAATAATAAAATATATTCAAAAATGAAAGTAGTCCCCAATTTATGTGGATAGAGCAGTGGTATATGTGGATACTTCAAGTAAATGCAAGGATATTCTGCATGGCAGGAGGATAAACAATGGACAACAGTAGTAATCTTGTGTGGATAGAAGATTTTTCTGTACATGCGAGCGACACGGATTATCGTTCACAGGGTAAGTTATCCTTTATTCTGGATATCATGCAATGTGCGGCAGACTTCGCAGTGGGTAATTTGGGGATAAGTGTGGAAGAAATTCTGAGTGCAGGAATGGGCTGGATGATGATTACGTTAGATCTTGATTTTAAGCGTATTCCTCGCCCAAATGATGTGCTTAGTGTACATACCTGGAGTAAAGGTACTAAAGGGGCTTTATGGCAACGGGATTATCGTATTTTCGATGCAGATCAAATAGAGATTGCCACAGCGCGTTCTATATGGGCTTTAGTAGATATTGAGAAGAGAAAGATACTCAGACCGAACGCTCTTCCAGTTCAGGTTAAGCACTATAATGGCGATTCAGTAGGGGATATGCCTGTTAAGGTAACGATCCCTACTGATATTACTATGGAAGAAGCTTATCGGTATCAGGTAAGATATAGTGGGCTGGATAGCAACGGACATCTGAATAATGCCCGATACGGAGATTTATGTTGTGATGCACTCAGTTTAGCGGAATGGGATAATACAGAGTTCATACGCTTCCGGATTACTTATCTACAAGAAGCTAAGTTTGGGGATGAACTGACTATTTTACGCTCAGCTGTAACGGATGATGGTATATATGTCCGTGGCCAGAATAGTGATATTGTATTTTTTGAAGCATGTATTGAGTTGAAAAATATAAATAAGTAAAAAGTTTATAAATATGGAATATTATTATAAAAGCGATTTTTCCGAGCATCAATCGGGGTAGTCGCTTTTTTTGTTGAAAAACAGATGGTGTTTATAACATATTTGGAAAAATTTTTGAGCCTGTCACAATTAAAGGGATCACAATCGTTATATAGTTGTAGTCAATAACAAGGAGGTGATTCTTTGGAACGTCGCAGCCCCGGGGTCCAAGTGAATCAAACAATAATTGAAGAGGCTATCGATCAGGTTCTTGCGGGTAACCGCGAAGCCTATAGAACTATAATAAAAGCCTATGAAAGAAAGATTTATACGTATTGCTATTATATTTTGAGAAGTCATGAAGAAGCAGAGGATGCTGTGCAAGATATATTTGTAAAAGTGTATCAGGAACTCAGACGTTATGAGAAACGAGTCTCTTTTAATTCATGGCTGTATAAAGTGGCCTATCATCATTGTCTGGATCAGGTTCGCAAACGCAAACGAAGAAACCGTCTGTTGTCGCTATATAAAGAGCAGCAGCCGAAAGCCTATTATAATCCTAACGATGAGGAGCCATTGCAGAAGTTATTTATGGATGATCTGACAGCTGAAGAGAGCAATCTTCTGATTCTTAAGGTAGTAGAGCAGTACAGTTTTGAAGAAATGGGTCAGATTATGGATTGTAATTCAGCTACTTTACGCAAGAAATTTGAACGTCTACGCAAAAAGTTAGTCCGGCAAAGAATAAATGAAGGAGGAAGCCCCCATGGAGAAATGGCAAGATCCAACTGAAAGTCAGAAGATGGAGCACATTCGTCAAACATTCCAAAATCATGAAATGCCGGTAGACAGTTTCAGCGATTCAATTATGAAGCGAATAGGAGACGAGGGAATGGAAAAGCGAGCGTCAAGAAAAAGTGGGAATAAGTTTCTGAAAAAATCATTGGTGGCTGCCGCGGCAGCAGCAGTGTTGGGTGCGGGAATAATCGGTAGCGGATTTATATCCCCAGTCATGGCTGAAACGTTAAAGCAGATTCCTGTTGTAGGAAGTATTTTTAAGGGGATTGACGATAAAGGTCTAAATGCTGCTAAAGAAAAAGGATTATCTACTGCGCCTAACCAAAGCGTTACCCATGATGGAGTGACCTTGAAGGTTACCGATGCCTATTATTACGGCTCGCGGTTGGCTTTTGCGATTGAACGGGAAGGCATTGATAAGGATAAGATGATGGCAGAAATGATTATTGAACCGATTGAATTCGATCCAGCGGTAAAAGAACAGCAGTATGCGAAAGTGACAATGAACCAGTCCGAAAAAGGGTTGTTGGGTTCAGCAGAAGTGAAATTGCCGAATGGAAAGAATCTGGAGAGCCAAATGTCGTCTTTTGGCGATGTTGAGGGTAAAAAGAATGCTATTTTATACGATTATAGAAATCTAAATAATGTAGAGGCTTTGGGGAATGAATTTGAATTAAGCATCACTGTGCCGGTTACACAAATCGCAGAGCCTTTTGAAATCAAGGTGCCAGTGAAAAAAGTAATGGAAGGAATTATCAAGCTTGATCTGAACCAAACAAAAGAGGCAGAAGAATTCAGTTATACGATTACCAAGCTGGAATTAACTCCAGCCACAAGCAGATTACAGCTCAGCGAAGAAGGTAAAGCGCCAACTGTGAAAGAAAAGGATGGATACACAACCTCTGAAATGTTCTATGAAATTGTTGATGAACTAGGCAATGCATTTTCTTCGAGTGGGTCATTCAACTTGCCGGCTATAGTCTATCCTATGGTAGATAAAGATTTCAGTCCGTTCCCACAAACACCAAAAACAATTATAGTTAAGCCGTTTACTTACTCCATTGATGAGAGCCATAAAGCATTAAGAGATAAAGAAGGAAAACAAGTTAAACATTATTATCCGGAGCTTGAACAAACGATTCAGGTGGAGCAAGAGTAACTATTAATCCCATAAGCAAAAAAAGTCCGTGTCTGCATAGCAGATACGGGCTTTTCTAATGGAATGAAGATTTCACTCACTGAGTTTTCGTTGTTTGATTTATTTAGTGTATAACGGAGTGACCCGGTAAGGCCTGACGATATTTGCTAACATTCATTTAATGATATAATGAAATTTGATGTGGAAAGGGGAGCATTATGAAGACATTAGTTTTGGCGGAGAAGCCGTCTGTTGCACGCGAGATCGCACGAGTCATGGGATGTAATAATAAACAGAAGAGCTATATTGAAGGTCCAAAATATGTGGTTACCTGGGCGCTGGGACATTTGGTCGGCCTGGCAGAGCCTGAGGATTATAATAAAAAGTTTGCAACTTGGGCTTTGGAGGATCTGCCTATTTTGCCGGAGAAGGCAAAGCTGAAGGTGCTGCGTGAGACCAACCAGCAATACAAAGCTGTTCAGCATCTAATGAAGCGTCAGGATATTGAGGAGCTTGTGGTAGCTACGGATGCTGCTCGTGAAGGAGAGCTGTTGGCACGTTGGATTATGAATATGGCGGGGTGGAAAAAGCCATTCCGGCGGCTGTGGATATCCTCGCAGACTGATAAGGCGATTAAAGAGGGATTCGCAAAGCTCCGCCCAGGTCGCGATTTTGATCGTCTGTATGAATCTGCACGTTGCCGCGCAGAGGCGGATTGGATGATTGGACTGAATGTCACGAGAGCTTTGACATGTAAGTTCGGTTCGCCGCTCTCCGCAGGGCGGGTACAAACGCCGACATTAGGGATGATCATGGATCGTGAACAGGAGATTACGGGTTTCCGTTCCGTTGATTTTGAGACGCTGACTGCTGATTTTGGGGATTTCCAAGCGGCATGGCGGGCCAGTAACGGCGATGGTCGGATATTTGAAAAGGATAAGACGGCAAGTCTAAAGAATAAGCTTACTGGACGCAGCGGCCGTATTAATAAGGTACAAAAGAGTGAGAAGAGCGAACCTCATCCACTCGCTTATGATCTGACTGAATTGCAGCGCGATGCGAACCGGAAGTTCGGCTTCTCCGCGAAGCAGACCTCTAGTGTGCTTCAGCGGTTATATGAGCAGCACAAGCTTGTCACTTACCCGCGTACGGACAGTCGTTACTTAACATCAGATATGACGGGCACACTCAAGGAAAGATTAGACAGTGTAGCTGTCGGCCCATATGCAGCTTTGGCACGTCCACTGCTTCGCAAACCGCTGCCGATTACGAAGCGGATCGTGGATGATAGCAAAGTAAGCGATCACCATGCTATTATTCCGACAGAGCAGACCGTATTGTTAAATGGTTTGAGTACTGAAGAACGTAAGCTGTATGATTTGATCGTGCGGCGTTTTATCAGCTTGTTCTACCCACCAGCTCGCTATGATGCGGTAGCTGTCACCGTCAACGTGGAAGGCGAAAGCTTCCATGTCAAAGGGACGACGGTAAAAGATGCCGGTTGGCGTGAAGTGTACGGCGGAGATATGAGTAACGATGATGACGAGGAACCATCGGACGAGCCAGCAGCTGGGAGTGTGAAGCTACCTGAGCTGCGCGAAGGAGCAACTGTCACGATTGGCCGCTGCATGGTTCGTCCTGGACGAACACAGCCACCGAAGCGTTATAATGAAGCTTCGCTGTTGACGCAAATGGAGAAGCATGGCCTTGGAACCCCGGCAACCCGCGCGGATATTATCGAGAAGCTGGTTAGCTCCGACACCATTGAACGCCAAGGGAATCTGCTGCATCCGACTGGTAAAGGCAAGCAGCTTATTGAGTTGGTATCCACACAGCTCCGGACACCAGATCTAACCGCGCGCTGGGAAGCCGAGCTGGAGAAAATAGCGCGTGGTCAAGGCAAGCCGGAGCTCTTCTTGCAAGGCATCCGCAGTATGGCACAGGAGCTGGTAACTGGCGTCAAAACTAGTGGAGCAGAATATAAACCGCATAATGTCTCGAACAGTAACTGTCCGGAATGCGGTACAAGACTGCTGGAGAAAAAGAGCAAACGTGGCAAGCTGCTTGTATGCCCAGCAGATAACTGTGGTTATACCCGTGCCGGAGAGAAAAGACTATCGAATCGCCGCTGTCCACAGTGCCATAAGAAAATGGAGCTTAAAGAGGGTAAAGCAGGCATGTTCGTACAATGTTTGGGCTGTGGAATCACAGAAACCTTGGATAAGGATCATAAGCATGTGAATAAACGCGAACAGCAAAAGCTGGTACAGCAATACAGTAAGCAAGAAAGCATTGGTTCTAACCTTGGGGAACTGCTGAAAGCAGCGCTTGAAGGGCAAAAGAAGGAGAAGTAGAGAGGTAGGCTAACCTGTTGTTGCTACTAACTTCTGCTTAAATAATGAAGGCTGCTGAGTGTGCTCAGTAGCCTTTTTTCTGTCCGCGTAAGTTTTTGTGGTCTACAGATAGGCTTTGAATTAGAATGTTAAGCAAATACATAGAGCAGGTGATTAGGGTGGCAGCTGAACAACAAGTGGATCAACTAAAAGCAGCAGGTAGCCCAGAGGGGCAGGGAGGCAGTAAGTTTTTCTTTCTCGTTATTGTATTTATGTTTTGGTTCTCTTCTTATATTTATGTTCCGGTGCTTTCCCCTTATGTGGAGCATTTGGGAGCATCATATTTTATGGTGGGCATGGTGCTGGGCGTATATGGGTTAATGCAGATTCTGTTCCGACTGCCGATTGGCATCGGTTCGGATTATTTGAATCGGCGTCGTCCGTTTATCTACCTGGGACTGATTGCGAGCGGAGCCAGCTGCTTTCTTTTCATGTGGGGAGCACAGCCTGGGTGGGCATTGGCAGCACGTGCGGTATCCGGTATAGCGGCTTCGGCATGGGTTGTGTACACTGTGATGTTCGCGGGATATTTCCCGAAAGAGGAAGCTGGAAAAGCGATGGGCATGCTGCAATTCACTACGGTGATTGCCCAATTGACCAGTATGATGATCAGTGGCTATATGGTGGAGCATTGGGGCTGGAATACCCCGTTTCTGATTGGAGGAATTGTAGCGATTGCGGCGCTGCTGCTTGCGCTGCGGCTGCCTGAACAAAAACAGGAGAAACGGCAAAGTGCGATCCAGATCAAAGACTTAGCAGGTGTTATGAAGGAGCCGCTTCTGGTAAGAGTTTCTCTGCTGTCAGTGTTGGCACACTGTGTGCTATTCATAACGATGTTCGGATATACGCCAAACCAAGCTCTGAATATCGGAGCAAGTAAAGAAAGCTTGGGCTGGCTGACGCTCGCTTTTATGATTCCGCATGCTGTCGCGACCCTCTATGGCTCACGGACATTTGGTAGGCTGCTAGGAGACCGGGGCACGCTTCTCTTAGGCTTCGCGGGAAGTGCATTGTTTACACTTCTTATTCCTTCAATGCCGACGCTAGCGACGCTCTGTCTGACTCAGGTAGGAAACGGATTTATGCAGGGACTGATTTTTCCATTGTTGCTAGGCAAATCGGTGTCAGAAGTAGATCCATATAAGCGTGCAACAGCTATGGGCTTCTATCAGGCGGTTTATGCAATAGGTATGTCGGCTGGGCCGTTCGTGGCAGGCTGGATGAGCGCTCTTTATGGCTTGACCGGAGGGTTCTGGCTGGGTGGAATTGCGGCGGCGTTGGCTGCGGTGTTGTCATGGATATGGATGAAGGATGCGAAGCAGTGAAAAGAAAGAGGCAGGTAGCGAAGTTATCAGAGCGTGTAAGGATGATTGGTTTTTTGTGAAAAAGAGGAATATAATAGAGATAGATAGGAAGCAAGGAGGAGAGCCCGGGAGAATGGTCAAGGTTATAATGTTGTGGTTTGTGGTAATTAATATTATCGGATATGTAGTGATGTCCGAAGACAAGAACAAAGCCCGTAAACGGCGAGAACGTGTACCTGAGAAGACACTTTTTCTGCTGGCAGCTATGGGCGGGGCACTAGGCGTGCTGATTGCCATGTATCGTAAGCGCCACAAGACGCGACATATGTCCTTTAGGATCGGAATTCCGTTACTTCTGTTGCTGAATATCTTTTTGTACAGCTATTTTTTAAGGTGATAGTCTTAATGATTACAAACTAGAAAAAGAGGTGGCGTACATGTTATTCTCTAAAATTTTACTCGCCTATGATGGATCTAAGGCTTCTAATCAAGCATTGGAGCGCGCAATTGAACTCGCAAAAGTAACTCCGGGCTCTACGATGCATGTCGTACACGCATTTGAATTTCCAAGATTTTTTATCGGAGAAGCTCTGGCACCACTACCGGCTTCAGTAAATAAAGAATATTATGATTTAGCAGTGCAGACTACGGAAGAAGTCAAGGGACGCCTTGAGGCTGAAGGCTTGAATGCTGAGGTTGAGCTATTACAAGGATCACCCGCGGAAGTGATTTTGAAATATGCTAAAGAACATGCTATAGATGTAATTGTTATCGGCAGCCGCGGACTTGGCGGAATACGTGAGTTTGTTCTGGGCAGTGTGAGCCACAATGTAGTACAAAGCGCCCGCATTCCAGTGCTGGTAGTAAAATAATATATAAAGTTAAAAGGGACGCTTATGGCGTTCCTTTTTTCATCAATAAGAAACGAAATGACTAAATTCATATCCAGTAAAGGAATTATATGTATTTCCATGAAGCCTATTCTACAGTTAATATAACATCTGTTGTTAGAGCTAATAGTGTACGGAAAGAAGTCTTTATCATCAAAATAAGTGGTTATTGAGAAATTAAATACGCCTAAAAGCGAACGATTATTAATCGGAATTTACCAATGTTCGTGTTTGAGTTGACATCCTGTGTAGGGGATTGTTAAACTGATGTCATGAGCAACTCGTATAAAACCGGGGATATGGCCCGGAAGTTTCTACCCGGGAACCGTAAATTACCGGACTACGAGGAAATAGGATGATAGAATGCGGCAATGCGGTCCGGGTAACGGAATGATGCATTATGCCATTTTCCGCGCTTAATGCAGCCTAATGATAGGCACGCGGATTATTTTTTCCTAATTTCTTTACTAGTCCGATCCTCCCGCAGCAAAATGCGTCTGGTCATCGGGCTTTTTTTATTCGAATTTACAAGATAAAGATATCCATACTAGTGACTGGAAGGTAGGTCGAATCATGTCTGTGCAGGTAGCTGTTATCATGGGCAGTAAATCGGATTGGGATACGATGGAGCACGCTTGTGCGGTGCTTGAAGAGCTGGGATTATCTTATGAGAAGAAGGTAGTATCTGCGCACCGGACGCCGGACTTGATGTTCAGCTATGCGGAGGAAGCCGCGGGCCGGGGTATTCGCGTCATTATTGCAGGAGCGGGCGGTGCAGCGCATTTGCCGGGTATGGTGGCAGCAAAGACGATCCTGCCTGTGATTGGAGTACCAGTGCAGTCGAAGGCGCTTAATGGGCTGGATTCGCTTCTCTCCATCGTGCAGATGCCAGGAGGCATTCCTGTGGCAACGGTAGCCATTGGTAAGGCAGGAGCCATTAATGCAGGCCTCCTGGCTGCACAGATTATCGGAGCATTCGATCCAGAAGTGCAGCAGCGCGCGCAGCTGCGGCGGGATGCGATTCGCGACGAAGTCCTTGAAAGCAGCGACAGCTTATGAGACCGGAGGAGCTGAAGCTGCAGGAGGCTGGCGGCGTTACTTCGCCAGCCGCCATGGATGCGTCCGGCACGGACACCATCCGGACGCTACTGCCCGGCGCGACCGTCGGCGTGCTCGGCGGCGGGCAGCTCGGGCGCATGATGGCGCTGGCTGGCAGCGCCATGGGGTACCGCTTCGTGGCGCTGGACCCTGCGCCGGATGCGCCTAGCGGTCAAGTCACGCCGCAGATTACAGCGGCGTATAACGACCGGGACGCGGCGCGGGAGCTAGCCCGCCGCTCGGACGTCATCACGTACGAGTTCGAGAACGTTGACGCGGGCGTTGCTGCGCTGCTGACGGAGGAATCGTACGTGCCGCAGGGCAGCGCGCTGCTGTATACGACGCAGCATCGGCTGCGCGAAAAAGCCGCCATCGAGGCGGCAGGCGTACCCGTCGCCCCGTACCGGAAGGTGGATAGCCTTGCGGAGCTGAAAGTGGCGGCGGCTGAACTTGGACTACCTTGTGTACTGAAGACAGCCACAGGCGGTTATGACGGCAAGGGACAAGCCGTGATCCGTCAGGTAGAAGAGCTGGAAGAAGCCTTCCGGCAAGTAGCACCCGGATCCGTTGTGCCGGAGCTGGTGCTTGAGAAGTTTGTAGCTTTTAAGTGTGAAATATCCGTTGTTGCAGCACGCAGTGCTTCTGGTGAGGTTAAGAGCTTCCCACCCTCAGAAAATATTCATGTAAATAATATTTTACATCTGTCCATTGTGCCTGCAAGAGTGGCAGAGGACATTCAGCGGAGAGCATGCGAATTGGCAGAGACATTAATCGCTGGACTTGATGCGGTTGGACTGCTGGCAGTAGAAATGTTCGTCACAGAGGACGGACAATTGTACGTCAATGAGTTAGCACCAAGACCGCATAACTCTGGGCATTACACCATGGACGCTTGCGCGACCTCACAGTTCGAGCAGCATGTCCGGGCGATTTGTAATCTGCCGCTGGGCGATACAACGCTTTTGACACCTGTAGTTATGGTAAATGTACTAGGCCAGCATTTGGATGGCGCGATTAAAGCGACCTGTACACAGGACGAAAAAGATAATAAGCTGGGTGTTGTACCTAAGCTTCATATATATGGCAAGACTGAGAGTAAGACCGGCCGCAAGATGGGCCATATCAATCTGCTCTGCAAGGATACCGGAGACGGCTTGTCCTGGGTGGAGCAATCTAAACTTTGGAGGAACTAAAGAATATGATCGAACGTTACAGCAGACCTGAGATGCGAGCTATTTGGACGGAGGAAAATAAATTCAAGGCGTGGCTGGAAGTTGAAATTTGCGCTTGTGAAGCATGGGCTGAGCTGGGAGTAATCCCACACGAAGACGCAGCTAAATTGCGTAAGGACGCTAAATTCGACATCGCACGCATTGATGAAATAGAACAAGAGACTCGCCATGACGTTATCGCATTTACACGCGCGGTTTCCGAAAGCCTAGGCGCAGAACGCAAATGGGTTCACTACGGTCTTACTTCTACTGACGTGGTAGATACGGCACTGGGTTACTTGCTTCGTCAAGCCAATGAGATTCTAGAGAAGGATATCATCAACTTTATTGAGATCCTTAAAGATAAAGCTATTGCTTACAAGGATACGCCGATGATGGGCCGTACGCATGGTGTTCATGCCGAGCCAACTACCTTTGGTCTGAAAATGGCTCTATGGTACGAAGAAATGAAACGTAATCTGGAGCGTTTCCGCCATGCTGCGAACGGTGTACAGTTCGGAAAAATCTCCGGTGCCGTTGGTACGTACGCTAACATCGATCCTTTCGTAGAAGAATTCGTTTGCCGCAAGCTTGGCACAAGCCCAGCTCCAATCTCTACACAAACGTTACAGCGTGACCGTCATGCTGAATACATGGCTGCTCTTGCTTTGGTAGCGACATCGTTAGACAAGTTCGCTACTGAAATCCGCGCTCTGCAAAAGAGTGAGATTCGTGAAGTGGAAGAAGCCTTTGCCAAAGGTCAAAAGGGTTCATCCGCTATGCCGCATAAACGTAATCCGATCGGCTGCGAGAACATTTCCGGTCTGTCCCGCGTCATTCGCGGACATATGGTTACAGCTTACGAGAACGTGCCACTCTGGCATGAACGCGATATTTCGCACTCCTCTGTGGAACGTATCATCCTTCCGGATGCGACAATGCTGCTCAACTACATGCTGAACCGTTTCGGAAACATTGTGAAGAACCTGACTGTATTCCCAGAGAACATGAAGCGTAACATGAACCGTACCTTCGGTGTTCCTTTCTCCGGTCGGATCTTGACTAAACTGATCGACAAAGGCCTTAGCCGTGAGCAAGCATACGATACCGTTCAACCGCGTGCTATGCAAGCATGGGAAGAGCAAAAACAATTCCGCGATATCGTGGAAGCTACACCAGAGATCACTAACGTTCTTACCCCAGAAGAAATTGAAGATGCATTTAACCCTTCTTGGCACCTTAAGCATGTGGACACCATCTTCCGCAAGCTAGAGCTGCTCTAAAAAATAGGTGCGTTAATGGTTGGGTCGATAAGGAACGAATTCCTCGGAATGAGACCTTAGAGATCCTAAAAAGATAAGTTAGTGGTGAACTAAGGAACGCTGCAATAAATGCAAAGCTGGATGGGGGAGCACTGTAGAGGAAGTTTGGAACTGTAGAAGCGTAGCGTTCGCCTTTATCCTCGGATTTCTACCGCGAGAAGCGGTTCAAATCAAGAAATCTGAGGATAACAGCGTTCGGAAGTCCAAACATTCCTTGGAAGTGCTTCCTCCTAGACCAGCCCAACTTAGGAAGATCATTAGTTCAAGGGAGGAAAGGTCATGACATCGTCGGCCGTATCCACAGCCGTGGAACTCATCAATGCGCCGCTGCTCTATAAAGGGAAGGTTCGTGAGCTATACGATTTAGGGGAGAATGTACTGATCGTCGTCACGGATCGGATATCTGCTTTTGACTATGTGCTGGACCCAGCGGTACCTGAAAAGGGCAATGTGCTTAACCGTCTGAGTGCGTTCTGGTTCGGAAAGACCAAAGAGCTAATGGAGAATCATGTCGTTCATATCGATGTGGATCTGCTCGGAGATATCGTTAAGGACAAGGAAGCTCTCAGAAACCGTGTTATGGTGGTACGCAAAGCAGAGCGCATCGATATCGAATGTGTTGTGCGTGGGTGCATCACCGGTGGGGGCTGGAGACAGTATCAAGAAACTGGCAAAGTGAATGGTATTGAGCTTCCTAAGAACTTGCGCAAAAATGCGCTGCTGGCACAGCCAATCTTTACCCCTGCGGCTAAAAACGATGTAGGTCATGATGAGGATATTCCTTTTGAAAAGATGCAGGAGCTAATCGGTGCTGATCTGGCACTCGAGCTGCAGGAGAAGAGCTTGCAATTGTTCTCTTTTGCCAGAGAGTATTGTGCTGAGCGGGGAATCATTCTTGCAGACTGCAAATTCGAATTCGGCTTGCTGGATGGCAGGGTGATTCTAATTGATGAGATTTTTACGCCGGATGCTTCACGTTTCTGGGCCAAGGACAAATACGCTCTTGATATCGAAATTGATAGTATGGATAAAGAACCTGTTCGTACGTATCTATCTGCATCCTCCTGGGATAAAAATAGCAAACCTGATCCACTTCCGCTAGAAGTAGTTGAAGAAACAACGCGCCGTTATCTGGACATTTATCATCGTCTTACTGGCAAGTCTTTATAGCTCAACATTGTGTGTTTACTCATGGGAATAAATGAAGTGTATGTTTTTAAAGCTAGAGTTACTTTTAGTAGAGTTTCAGCTTTCAGAAAGTATATACACATAAAAATTTAGGAGGAACTACAAGCATATGTTAAAAGCGACGGTATATGTCACCATTAAGAAGAGCGTTCTCGATCCACAAGGTGTAGCAGTGCAAGGAGCACTTCATTCGGTAGGTTTTCAAGAAGTTGAAAGTTTGCGTATTGGGAAATATATGGAGCTGACTTTGGACACGGATAACCGTGCTGAAGCAGAACTGCGACTCAAGGAAATGTGCGAAAAGCTACTTGCCAACACGGTGATCGAGGATTACCGCTACGAATTGGAGGACTAAACGACATGAAATTTGCTGTACTTGTCTTCCCAGGCTCTAACTGTGATATTGATTGCTACAAGGCGGTAGAGGACAGTCTCGGCGAACCAGTCGATTATGTGTGGCATACAGCGACAGATTTGTCGGCGTATGATTGCATTTTGGTTCCAGGCGGATTCTCATATGGTGATTACCTGCGCTGCGGCGCGATTTCAAGATTTGCTCCTGTAATGGCTGAAGTTGCTAAAGCAGCAGAGCAAGGTAAATTCGTGCTAGGCATTTGCAATGGGTTCCAAATTCTTACTGAGGCTGGTTTGTTGCCAGGCGCGCTGCGTCGTAACATGTCCATGAAGTTCCGTTGTCATGATACAGTGCTTAAGGTTGTTAATAACGAAACCCCATTTACTATTGATTATGCTAAGGATGAAGAAATCATCATCCCAATCGCTCACGGCGAAGGAAACTATTACTGTGATGAAGAGACCTTAGCAGAACTGAAAGCTAACAATCAGATTGTGTTCACATATAGCGATAATCCTAACGGCTCTGTAGCTGATATTGCGGGTGTTAGTAATGTGCAGGGGAATGTAGTCGGCATGATGCCTCACCCTGAGCGTGCAGCTAACAGCTTGCTCGGATCTGAAGATGGCAAACGAATGTTCACATCTATACTGAAGACTTGGAGGGATCGTCATGACGCAGCAAGTATCCGTTAAGGAACCGACCGCAGAACAGATCGCAGAGCAGAAAATTTACAGCCAATTCGGTGTGTCGGACAGCGAATATGAGCTCATCAAGTCTTTTATGGGACGTTTGCCGAATTATACTGAAATCGGCGTATTCAGCGTAATGTGGTCCGAACACTGTGCATACAAGAACTCTAAGCCATTGTTGAAACGTTTCCCAGTTACTGGACCACGTGTCCTGATGGGACCCGGCGAGGGCGCAGGGATTGTAGATATCGGAGACAACCAAGCGGTTGTATTCAAAATCGAAAGTCATAACCACCCCTCTGCAGTAGAACCTTTTCAAGGTGCGGCAACAGGCGTAGGTGGTATCATTCGTGATATTTTTTCCATGGGCTCAAGACCTATCGCACTGCTGAATTCCTTGCGTTTCGGCAAGCTGGAAAGCGATCGCGTGAAATATTTGTTCGAGCATGTCGTGTCTGGTATTGCTGGCTATGGTAACTGTATCGGGATTCCAACCGTGGGCGGCGAAATCATGTTCGATGATAGCTATGACGGTAACCCGCTTGTTAATGCAATGTGTGTCGGTCTGATTGATCATGATAAAATCCAGCGTGGTGTCGCTAAAGGTGTAGGAAACCCAGTCTTCTACGTAGGTCCTCCTACTGGACGTGATGGGATTCATGGGGCTACTTTTGCATCCGTTGAACTAAGTGAAGAGTCCGAAGCAAAACGTACAGCTGTACAAGTAGGCGATCCATTTATGGAGAAGCTCGTTATGGAATCTTGTCTAGAGTTAATCGACAGCGGCATTGTTATTGGGATTCAGGATATGGGTGCGGCTGGACTTACCTGCTCTAGTGCTGAGATGGCAAGTAAAGCGGGCAATGGTCTGGAGCTGTATCTTGATCAGGTGCCACAACGTGAAGACGGCATGACCCCTTATGAAATGATGCTTTCGGAATCGCAAGAACGGATGTTGTTCGTAGTAGAACCGAAGGATGAAGCTCAGGCGCAAGAGATTTTTGATCGCTGGGGTGTAATCTGCTGTAAGGTCGGTAAAGTAACGGATGATGGTCGCTTGAAGCTATATCATCACGGTGAGGTTGTTGGCGACATGCCTGTAACAGCGCTCGTGGATGAGTGCCCAGTATATAACAAACCATCTGAGGTTCCTGCTTATTATGTAGAAAATGAATCGGTAGATACGCTTCGTTACGCGGAAGTTACAGATCTGGGCGGCGCACTGCGTACAGTGCTTGGATCGCCAACCGTAGCAAGTAAAGCTTGGGTATACAACCAATATGATTACATGGTTCGGACTAGTACGGCTGTTCGACCTGGATCTGATGCGGCTGTAGTTACCATTCATGGTACACGTAAAGGACTTGCGATGACCACGGATTGTAACGGGCGTTATGTTTATCTTGATCCTGAAGTGGGCGGACGGATTGCAGTCAGCGAAGCGGCTCGTAACATCGTTTGTTCGGGTGCTGAACCGCTTGCTATTACCGATAACCTAAACTTCGGAAACCCTGAGAAACCTGATGTGTTCTGGCAAATGGAGCGTGCGGTTGATGGTATGGCTGAAGCTTGTCGTGTGCTGGATACTCCGGTTATCGGCGGGAATGTCAGTCTTTATAACGAAAATACTATGGGATCCATTTACCCAACGCCGGTTGTCGGCATGGTTGGTTTAGTAACGGATACGGATCACATTACGACTCAAGGCTTCAAACAAGAAGGAGATTCCATCCTTCTGCTAGGCGTAACAAAAGCTGAGCTTGGTGGTAGTGAATTTCAATATGCTGTTCATGGTGTAACCGAAGGCCGTCCTCCAGCTTTGGATTTGGCTACTGAGAAAACACTGCTGAGCGCAGTGCTTACCTCGATTCGCGGCGGTCTGGTGCGTTCGGCACATGACTTGTCCGAAGGCGGTCTTGCTGTAGCACTTGCAGAGAGCTGTATCAGTGGTGGTATTGGTGCGAACGTTGAACTTTCTGCTAATGGACTTAGATCCGATGTAGCTTTGTTCAGTGAGAGCCAATCACGTATCGTGCTGACGGCAGCACCTGAACGTGCGGAAGAGCTGAAAGCAGCGATTGCTGCCAGCGGCGTTCCAGTGGAAATCATCGGAACTGTAGGTGGAGACAGACTGCGCGTAAATCTGGACGGTGCATCCGTATTAGATGAAGCTGTAGCAGAATTGAAATTCGTTTGGGAGGATGCTATTCCATGTCTTATGAAATAAAGACCGGGAAAGAGCAGGAGACTCCTATCCTGTGGACTGGTGACTTTTACAATGAAGGAACGGGCTCGGGAGATATTTTTGACACATTAAAAGAAGAATGCGGCGTTTTCGGGGTCTTCGGACACCCGGAAGCGGCGTCCATGTCTTATTACGGCTTGCACGCCTTACAGCACCGTGGGGAAGAAAGTGCGGGCATCTGTGTAGCAGATGGTCGTGATTTCAACTATCACCGCGGGATGGGGTTAGTAAAAGAAGTATTCGACAAGGACAAAATTGCCTCACTGGTTGGAGACATGTCCATCGGGCATGTACGTTATTCCACCAGCGGAGACAGCCGCTTAACTAATGCACAGCCGCTCGTATTCAAATATCGTGACGGTGATTTGGCGATTGCTACAAACGGTAACATAGTAAATGAACCGTTGATTCGTAAACAGCTTGAGCAAAGCGGATCGATCTTCCAAACCACAAGTGATACAGAAGTGCTAGCGCATCTGATTGCGCGTTCGTCTAAGGATTTTGTTGAAGCGGCTAAGGATGCGCTAAAACAACTGGTTGGCGGATTTGCTTTTCTGCTTATGACGAATGACAAATTAATTGTCGCTTCGGATTCCCATGGTTTGCGTCCGCTTGTAATGGGACGGATCGGCGACGCCTATATTTTTGCTTCCGAATCTTGCGCCTTAGAAGTTATCGGAGCACAGTTAGTACGCGATATCGAACCTGGCGAACTGCTCGTGCTTGATAAAAATGGCCTGTTAGAGGACCGTTTTACCGAGCCAAAACGTAAAGCGCTATGCGCGATGGAGTATATTTACTTCTCTCGCCCAGACAGTGATATGAATGGCGCTAACCTGCACACCGCCCGTAAGCGGATGGGTAGCCGAATGGCATTAGAAGCTTTCGTAGATGCTGACCTCGTAACTGGTGTACCGGATTCAAGTATCTCGGCAGCGATTGGATTTGCGGAGCAGACGGGCATTCCTTATGAGCTTGGGCTCATTAAGAATAAGTATACAGGCCGGACCTTCATCCAGCCGAGCCAAGAGCTGCGTGAGCAAGGTGTGAAAATGAAGCTAAGTGCCGTGCGCAGTGTGGTCGATGGCAAACGTGTTGTCATGATCGATGATTCCATCGTGCGTGGAACAACTTCACGGCGTATCGTCAATCTACTCCGTGAAGCGGGAGCCGTAGAGGTTCACGTGCGGATTACATCGCCGCCCTTCAAGAATCCTTGCTTTTACGGCATTGATACCCCAGACCGCCGCGATCTCATCGCGTCGTACAAGTCCATTGCGGAAATGTGCGAAGAGATTAATGCCGATTCCTTGGCATTCTTGTCACCGGAGGGCTTAATCACTTCTATTGGTGGTCACAACAAAGATGATTACAAAGGCGGGCTATGCCTTTCCTGCTTCGATAATGATTACCCGACACAGGTTGATTTTGGCGGGGCGGAAAAAGATGGCTGCGGCTGCTAGTTAGGGGCCATCCCCCTAAGTTCCCCTTGCAAAGGTGTGGGTGTTCGCTTGTTTCGCTAAAGGAGGTGCATGGCGCAGCTCATGCACCGAGGTCTTGAGGTCCGTGTGCAAGGCGCGCACTGCGGCTTGCAGTAGGGTGAAAGCGGTGGTTGGAGGGAGTTATGGAGAGGAAGTTTGGAACTGTAGAAGCGTAGCGCTCGCCTTTATGTTTGGATTTCTACCGCGAAGAGCGGTTTAAATCAGGAAATCCAAACATAACAGCGATCGGAAGTCCAAACATTCCTTGTAATAGCTCCCCTATAACCACCAAAAAAATCCCGAATGCCCCACAAACGCGCTCTAAATTAAAATAAGATGAGGTGTCCCAAGTGTCGGAAGCTTATAAAAACGCCGGAGTGGATATTGCGGCTGGTAACGAAGCGGTAGAACGCATGAAAAAGCACGTAAAACGTACTTACCGTCCAGAAGTAATGACGGATCTTGGTGGGTTCGGAGCGCTGTTTGGCCTCAATAAAGATAAATATGAAGAGCCAGTGCTCGTATCGGGAACTGATGGTGTAGGCACGAAGCTTAAGATCGCGTTCGCTGCGGATCGCCATGACACGATTGGGATCGACGCTGTAGCTATGTGCGTGAACGACATTGTAGTGCAAGGCGCGGAGCCGCTATTTTTCCTCGATTATCTGGCTTGCGACAAAGTCGTACCGGAGAAAATCGAAGCGATCGTAGCAGGAATCGCAGAGGGCTGTCACCAAGCAGGTTGTGCGCTGATTGGCGGCGAAACGGCTGAAATGCCGGGCATGTATTCAGCGGGTGAGTATGATATCGCTGGATTCACAGTTGGCGTTGCTGACAAAGCGAAGCTGGTAACAGGCGCTAACATCGCTGCTGGAGACACAGTGATTGGTTTAGCTTCTAGCGGCGTGCACAGCAACGGCTTCTCACTTGTGCGTAAGCTTTTGCTTGAGGAAGATGGCTATGGCCTGAATGATGTGCTTCCGGAGCTTGGAGCTCCGCTTGTGGATGTACTTCTTGCACCAACTAAGATTTATGTGAAGCCTTTGCTGGCGCTGCTGGAGCAGCTTCCGGTGAAAGGGATGGCACATATTACGGGTGGCGGATTCATCGAGAATATCCCGCGCGTATTGCCTGACGGTGTAGATGTGGAGATTAATTACGGATCGTGGCCGATTCTGCCGATCTTCGGATTGATGCAGAACAAAGGAAACGTAAGCAACCGTGATATGTTTACTACTTTTAATATGGGAATTGGACTTGTTCTGGTAGTAAGTAGCGCTGATGGAGAACATGCTCTTGAACTGCTCAAAGCGAGCGGAGAAGAGGCTTTTATCATTGGTAAAGTGACAGAAGGGGAACGCAAAGTAACCTTTACTGGAGCTGAAGTGTGATGCAATGGAGTCGAATCGCTGTTTTTGCTTCTGGGCAAGGCAGTAATTTTGCTGCACTGATCGATGCACAGAGAGCAGGCTTGCTTGGTGAGGGCAATATTGAGTTGCTTGTATCCGACAAGCCAGAGGCACCTGTAGCTAAGCGAGCTGAGGATGCGGGCATTCCCGCCCTCTTGCTGCGGCCAAAAGACTTCGCCAGCCGTGAACTCTACGAAGCAGAGATTGTAGCAGAGCTTCAGCGGCGGGAAATCGGGCTGGTTGTGCTGGCAGGATACATGCGTCTTATTACGCCAGTGCTTTTAACGCCGTATGCTGGACGAATTATTAACATTCATCCATCGCTGCTGCCTGCTTTTGCAGGAAAAGATGCAATCGGACAAGCGCTGGATTATGGCGTGAAGCTGACGGGTGTTACTGTGCATTTTGTCGATGGAGGTATGGATACCGGGCCTGTTATTGCTCAGCGCAGCGTAGCCCTGCAGGATAACGACACGGCGGATTCATTGGCAGAACGTATTCATAAGGTTGAGTATGAGCTGTATCCCGAAGTGGTTGGCGCTTTTGCCAGCGGGAAAGTGGAACTGAGTGGAAGAAAGACGATAATCCGCGAAAAGTAAGCTGCACCACAGCCATTCGAAGTTTTGGATCGACATTTGGTGACAGACCGAGATGTTTCAGGGTATTTCTCGGGAAATATTGCATAAGCGGCGTTATGTGTCGCGTTGTGGGTTTTCTTCATATTAAATCGCACGTACAACCTGAAGGAGGACTATTCAAAGTGAGTATCAAAAGAGCGCTAGTCAGCGTATCGGATAAACAAGGTATCGTGGATTTTTGCCGCGAGTTGTCTGCATTAGGCGTAGAAATTATCTCTACAGGTGGAACAAGCACGCTTTTGGCTAAAGAAGGTGTTCCAGTTATCGGGATTTCCGATGTGACAGGATTCCCAGAAATCATGGACGGACGTGTCAAAACCTTGCACCCTGCTGTACACAGTGGATTGCTTGCGGTTCGTGATAACGAGGAACACACGCGTCAAATGAAGGAGCTTGGTCTGGACTACATCGATCTGGTTGTTGTGAATTTGTATCCGTTCGCGGAAACGATCGCAAAACCTGACGTATCTTACGAGGAAGCCATCGAGAATATCGATATCGGCGGACCTACGATGCTGCGTTCTGCGGCGAAGAACCATGCTTTTGTGAGTGTAGTGGTGGATGCTAATGACTACGCTACTGTACTTGAAGAGGTTCGCGCAGGTGGAGATACAACGCTAGAAACACGCAAACGTCTTGCGGCAAAAGTGTTCCGTCATACGGCGGCTTACGATGCCTTGATTTCCGATTATTTGGCTAACGTTACTGGCGAGCCTCTGCCAGAGCGCTACACCGTGACTTATGAGAAAATTCAGGATCTGCGTTATGGCGAGAATCCGCATCAAAAAGCGGCGTTCTATCGCAAGCCATTGGCGGCACTGGATACACTCACTGCGGCTGAACAATTGCACGGCAAAGAGTTGTCTTATAACAATATCAACGATGCTAACGCAGCACTACAAATCGTGAAAGAATTTGAAGAGCCTGCTGTCGTAGCGGTTAAACATATGAACCCTTGTGGTGTAGGTGTGGGTGAAAGTGTGTACGAAGCTTATCAAAAAGCTTACAATGCGGATCCAACGTCGATCTTTGGTGGAATTGTAGCAGCAAACCGGATTATCGATGCAGACACAGCGAACCTGCTGAAAGATATTTTCCTCGAAATCGTGTTGGCACCAGGCTTTACGGAAGAAGCACTGGAAATCCTTACGAAGAAAAAGAATCTCCGTTTGCTCAAAATCGGTAACCTTAGTACGGCTAGTGCGCGTAAGAGCAGCTTTGTAGTTACCTCTATTGATGGAGGAATGGTTGTACAGGAGAGCGATGTGCACTCTGTGAACCCAGATGATCTACAAGTCGTTACGGACCGTAAACCAACCGAGGAAGAATTGAAACAATTGTTGTTCGGATGGAAAGTAGTTAAGCATGTGAAATCTAATGCGATTGTGCTGGCTGCTGATGATATGACCGTTGGCGTAGGTGCAGGACAGATGAATCGCGTTGGTGCAGCTAAAATTGCAATCGAACAAGCTGGTGAAAAATCTAAGGGAGCCGTACTCGCTTCCGACGCGTTCTTCCCAATGGGCGATACGCTTGAAATGGCAGCAAAAGCAGGAATCACTGCAGTGATTCAGCCAGGAGGCTCCATTAAAGACGAAGAGTCAATTAAGGTCGCTAATGAGTATGGTATTGCTATGGTCTTCACAGGCGTCCGTCATTTCAAACACTAGAGCACTGGGAGGATCATATTCGGATGGATATTTTAGTGGTTGGCGGCGGCGGCCGGGAACATGCGATGATTTGGAGTCTATCCCAAAGCCCCAAGGCAGGTAAAATCTATTGCGCACCCGGCAACGCCGGGATTGCGCAGTTAGCCGAATGTGTGCCGATCGGAGTATTTGAGTTCGATCGTCTGACGGCTTTTGCGAAAGAGAAGGAAGTAGGTCTTGTTGTAATCGGTCCAGATGATCCACTCGCTGCTGGGATTGTGGATGCTTTTGAAGCACAGGATATTCCTGTGTTTGGCCCACGCAAGAATGCGGCAGAGATCGAAGGCAGCAAAGCCTTTATGAAGGATCTTTTGCATAAATATAATATTCCGACAGCAGCCTATGAGAAGTTCGACGACTATGAAGCTGCGCTAACTTATTTGCGGGAACAGCCGCTGCCGATCGTAATCAAGGCAGATGGTCTGGCTGCAGGAAAAGGCGTGACGGTTGCTTATTCGTTGGAAGAAGCAGAGCAAGCGCTCGCTGATATTATGGTCACTAAGGTATTCGGTGAGGCAGGCGCTCAGGTTGTTATTGAGGAATTTCTAGCTGGACAGGAAATGTCGATTCTGGCTTTTGTCGATGGAGAGACGGTACGTCCTATGGCTGCTGCCCAGGATCATAAGCCCGTATTTGATGGGGATAAAGGTCCTAATACCGGCGGAATGGGTACCTATTCGCCTTTACCACATATTGATGAGGCTATTATCCAAGAAGCGATCGAGACCATCATTAAGCCGACGGCAAAAGCTATGGTAGACGAAGGTCGTCCCTTTAGCGGTGTACTATTTGCGGGACTGATGATTTCTCCTGAGGGTAAACCAAAGACGATTGAGTTTAATGCTCGTTTCGGTGATCCTGAGACTCAGGTCGTGTTGCCTAGACTCAAGAGCGACTTGCTAGAAATCTTTCTGGCGGTCACAGAGGGTAGACTCGCAGATATCGACATTGAATGGAGCGACGAAGCGGCTGTATGCGTAGTTCTCGCTTCGGGAGGATATCCAGGCCCTTATCCAAAGGGTGTACCGATTGAAGGTCTTGAAGACAGCCAAGGAGGGCTGATCTTCCATGCTGGTACGGCGCGTGGTGAAGACGGAAGCTGGGTGACGAATGGTGGTCGGGTGCTAGGCGTGGTAGGCCTAGGTGCTACGATTGCTGAAGCTCGTGTTGCAGCTTACGCTAGAGCCGAAGGAATTTCTTTTTCCGGAAAACAAAGCCGCAGCGACATCGCTATGAAAGCTTTGGTATAAGGATAAAGAACTGTATCTAGCATTTTTTGCGCTTAAAGTCCTAAAAAAGGACTGACAAGTGATAGAAGAAGTGCTATAATACTACACGTACGGGGGAAAATGTGCGGATATATACAGATAAGGGTCTTTCCGATCATGGGAAGGCCCTTTTAAATCGGAGTCCTTCAGACTTTGTGAAGTAACCTTATAAAGGATGCCTCGTGCCTGGAAATGATGATACTTATAGTGCATACTAGCGATACGCTTATGGCGAATGGCTACTCACAGATTTAAGGAGGAATTCGTTTTGAGTAAGATTGGAAGAAATGATATGTGTCCTTGCGGAAGCGGGAAAAAATATAAGAAATGCTGCCTTGGTAAAGAAACTTCTGCAGTAGAGTCCATCATGCAACTTGTAAACAAGGAAGAAGCGGCAGCTAGCGAGACTGTGGCTGAGAAACAGGAACCCGTAGCACAACCTGAAGTGAAGCTAACTCTTGCTACGCTCAGAAAAAAAGTGTCACGTGATCTGAATTGGGAGCATCCAGCACATGAACAACTGGCGCTGCACCTTATTGAGAGCATGAGAGAAAGCTATGATAGAGAGCTTATTTGGGAAGCTCTAGTTCTGTGGAATGGTTATTCCCGTAAGACTAAGCCTGCTGTGAAGAAAATGGGCTCTTTCTGCGCGGCGATCGAATTTATTTTGTCTGAAGAATATGGCTTCTCCCTAACACAAGCGGATCTTGCTACCAAACATGAGGTTACTACGCCTACCATCTCTAGAAAAGTCAAAGAGATGCTCAATTACATTGAGGAATACGGCATGGGTGGTGCGGAAGAAGAATTACTTTTGCTGAATATCTCAGGCAGTCCGAAGGATCAGGAGCAAGCACTATTACAAAAGGCTATGCAAACCAATTCATCCAACCGCCGGATACAGTTAGCTGAAGCCGCATTAGAGGTTTATCCGGACAGTCCGGATGCTTATCTCATTTTGGCTGAGGAAGCAGAGAATGAAGCAGATGCTCGTGCTTTTCTAAAAGCAGGGATGGATGCAGGTGAACGTGAGCTTGGAGAAGCCTTTTTCGCTGAGAACAAAGGACATTTCTGGGACCTCCACGAGACTCGTCCATACATTCGAATTTGCAAAAGCTACGCCGACTCTTGTTGGTTTAGCGGAAATGCAGAAGAAGCACAAAAAGTACTTGAGCACATTTTAGAGCTGAATCCTGAAGATAACACTGGTGCGCGTTACCTTTTAACGGCTGCGTATCTCTACACCAACAAGCTCAAGAAGACAGAAAAGGTGCTGGAAAAGTTCGGCAATGACGCAGCGGCGACAGTAGCTTACGACCGGATGGTCTTAGAATATAAGAAGAATGGGATTACTTCCCAACTGAAAATGTTGTACCGCGTAGCGCGGAATGTGAACAAGCATGTGCCGGATTATTTGTTAGGGATCAAAAGATTGCCGCATAACCTTCCGGATTTTGTGGGAATGGGCGACGCTAATGAAGCTATCGAATATGTGATTGTACACTCGCGTTTGTGGACAAGCCTACCTGATCTGCTGAAGTGGATGCTGAAGCAACAGGATTAGTAGAATTCAGATCTTGGACGGACATGAACTTAAAGAGGCTATGGGAGATTCCTGTAGTCTCTTTTTTAATATAAGAAAATAAGATTTGCATCAATAATTGTATTGCATACAGCGGACAATGCTTGAAAAAATGTCTTTGGGAGAGTATGTTTACAAGAAGTAGAATGAATAGATGATAGTGAGGCGAGAGGGTTATGAGAGAAGAGGAAGACCGAATCGTAGGAATGGAAGATATCGTACGGGCTCATCACGTACTGCGGGAGGTCATCATCCGGACTCCACTACAGCGTGACGCCGTACTATCGGCCAAGTATGATTGCGATGTATATTTGAAGCGCGAAGATTTGCAGATTGTCCGTTCTTTTAAAATCCGCGGAGCTTATAATATGATTCGTAGTCTATCCGCAGAAGATAGAGCCAAAGGTATTGTCTGCGCGAGTGCAGGAAATCACGCACAAGGTGTAGCCTATTCCTGTAAGGCCCTTGGGATTAAGGGCAAGGTCTATATGCCAAGCACAACACCTAATCAAAAGGTCAAACAAGTACGGCGGTTCGGTGGCGAGTTTGTTGAGGTCATTCTGAAGGGCGATACCTTCGATGATGCTTATGATGAAGCGCTGCAAGCTTGTATAGACCATGGTATGACGTTGATCCACCCGTTTGATGAGCCGAGAATTATTGCAGGCAATGGAACGATAGCGATGGAAGTGATGGAGAACCTGGATCACCCTGCGGATTTTATGTTCGTAACGATTGGTGGGGGCGGTTTGGCAGCAGGAATAGCCACTTATGTGAAGACGGTGAGTCCATCTACTAAGTTGATTGGTGTGGAACCGCTTGGTGCTGCTTCAATGACTGAAGCGATCAAGCTTGGAGAAGTGGTAACGCTAAAAGAAATTAACAAGTTCGTGGACGGAGCGGCTGTAAAGCGCGTTGGTGGACTGACTTATGATATTTGTTCCCGGCATCTGGATGACATCGTGATGGTACCTGAAGGCAAGGCTTGTACCACCATTTTGGAGCTGTATAACGAGAATGCTATAGTGGTTGAGCCAGCGGGATCCTTACCTATCGCAGCACTTGATCAATACCGCGATCAAATCCGCGGGAAGACGGTCGTCTGTATCATTAGTGGGGGTAACAACGATATTGACCGTATGCAGGAGATCAAAGAGCGGTCACTGATTTACGAAGGCTTAAAGCACTACTTCATGGTGAACTTCCCACAACGGGCAGGTGCCCTGCGTGAGTTCTTGGACGAAATCCTCGGTCCAGAGGATGACATTACCCGTTTCGAGTACATCAAGAAGCATGATAAAGAGAATGGTCCCGCGCTTGTAGGCATAGAGCTATTGTCCATTGAAGCTTATGAACCACTTATCGAACGGATGCAGCAGAAGGGTGTAGATTATGTAGAAATCAATAAGGATTCCAATCTCTTTAACATCCTTATTTAATTTCTTTCATCACTTTAATCATTTCGTTAATGAACATAGAAAGGCCCGTCCCAGAATGAATGGGGACGGGCCTTTTGTAGATCATACTAGAGAGGTAATTCAGTCTTACGGTATTGTTCGACTTCATCTGTTAATTTATAATCTTTGTCCTTCATCAATTTCATGAAGCCATCTAGTTTCTGCAGGAATGGGCTGTTGTCTTTATTCTTGGTGAGAATGCTAGAGTAGGCTTTCTGCGCCTCCAAGTCCATTTCAAGATTGTCATAATGGAAAAGGGGCGTGTTATTCTGGCCGTAAAACGTATTGTTAACATAGATAGAATATAAGGATTTCACAGCTGAAATTCGGTTCGATTTCGGATGATTTTGAATAAATTGCTCTTGAGATAGTGCTCGCGCAGCTACATCGGTCCAACCAATGACCAGCCCGTTATCCTTGGAGGAGGGCAGATCAGACTCCGTAGCCATAATGGATAGATACGCGCTGATATCGTCAGTGACATAAAGCTTATATTTGCGGTAAGCCTCATAATCGATCACCGGGAAAAAAGTGCCTTCCGCGGTCTCCAGTTTATATCCATTTTCGCTGGCACTCTTCAGCAGTGTGCGCAGAGTGAGATCTTCTGTGGCATCAGCAAGGGTCTTCATACTAGCGCCAGCCTTATAGATGGCGGTGAGCTTCCGCTGGACATTGCTGGTACTGAATTTGCTCTCCCACGCCGGAAGCGCCGCCTTGTGCAAATTCTCAAGCTTCAGTGTCATTATCGTGGCACGATACGAACCTACCGCATACATATTGGCGTTCAAATATTTAATAGCTTCGGGTAACTTGTTAGAGGAAGACAACAGCGGCAATGCTGCTTTATAGATAGCCTCCGCATGATTATTGTTTGCTGTCAAAGCATTTGCCTTAGTGCCTCCCACAGGAGGGCTGGCAGCGCCTTCAGCTTGAATCGTTCCTATAGGTACCGCGCCTAGTCCCAATGTTACTGCTAGAACAGAATAGAGAATATATTCCTTCTTATTCATGAAAGTTCCCCCTGTCTATCGGATGAAATATGGGTGGAGCATGACTTTTATTTTCTAAAAAATATAAACTTTAGTCCAATTGCCCCAATCAGGGAAACAATTAAGCTTACCCACGGGGATAAAGCAATGACCGGAAACAATCGGTCGAGGTACAAGCCAATGAATACGGCAACTACGGCGATTCCGATATAGACGCCAAGGCCCTTGATATCAAAGGGCTTGGCTTTAGGTGCATCCCCCTCAGACAAGGAGGTTAACCATTTCATAATAAGTTCTATCAAGATAATGGAACCTGCCCCAACAGCGAAGAGGGTGAAGAGGCTAATCTCTCCGAACATCCCAGGTGATCCGTTAGTCCATTGCAAGAAGAGTCCACCTATAGCAAAGATCCCGAACAAACAGGTTAGAGCCGCGCAGGGAATCATCAAGTAATAGTTCCATTTGCTGCGTGCTGAGCGTGTGGGAACGCTGTCTATGATCTCTTTAAAATAATCATCCGGATTCTCGCCAAACACCTGTTTAGCGTTTTTACCTTTTTTTTGTTCTTTCAGAAGCAGCTTGGCTGCATCCAGTAAAAGTTCTTCAGCGCGGAGAGCTTCTACCCTACTGGCGCGCATCGTCAGGATCATATCTTCAAAATAGGATCGATTGAAAGGCGTCATCTGCTCACGCAGGGCGTTATTTTCCTTAATCATATCTTTCACTTTCATAATAGGGATGTAAACCTCCAGTAGTGTTAATCGGTATAGTCTTTAACCTAGAGTATACGTTTGCCTGACAGGTCAGCGCAAGGACAAGCATTTCTATTTTCCTATGCATAATCCTTTTATAAGAGTGAACACTGATAATGTTGTTGCTTGATCAATATAGCTTTGGGAAAGGTTGGGAGCTTTATGGAACATGAGAACAAGAAAGAACAGGACAGTGTCATGGGCAACGGTTTCGAGCCTACGCCCAATCATTCAATGGGGGATTGGGGCGGCTCTGATGGATTCAGCATGTGGAATTCCACAGAAGAACCAGCAACAGAGGGCGCGCTTAAGGATTGGGAAGGCAGTCAAGAAACCCATGAGATGTTTAACGACAGCTATGATTGATTGACGGCCCTGGAAGCTCATCATGCGATTGAAAAACAGCCAGTCTCCATTATATTAGAGACTGGCTGTTTGACGTTCCGGTTTATACTCCGAATTTGTTCTTGTAAATTACTAAGATCTGTCCCGTTTCTGTTGACAATATGAACGAAATCTTTATAATAAGAATATAATTCACACTAAGTTAATCGGAATTCTAATAAATTAAAATAATGATTAAATATAGGAGGTTACGGCAATGGAACGGAATATTGTAATTCGGCATAACGGCGAAGAATTGACAGCGAGCATCCATTATCCGAGTAAAGAGAAGGGAACTTCCACACGTTGCAAGGACAGATTGCCATTAGCTGTAATCTGCCATGGATTTGTGGGTAACCGGATTGGAGTCGATCGGATATTTGTCAAAGCAGCTCGTGAGCTGGCGCAAGACGGGTATATGGTCATTCGATTTGACTATGCGGGCTGCGGCGAGAGCAGCGGTAATTACGGCGGGGAGGATATGGATTCGATGATCGCTCAGACTAGAGCGGTGCTCGATTACGGAATTAGCTCTGCCGATGTGGATCCACAGCGTGTGACGCTTATTGGCCACAGTCTGGGTGGGGCGGTTGCGCTTCTGACAAGTATTCGTGATCGCCGCGTGAAGAATCTCGTGCTGTGGGCCTCCGTGGGTTACCCCTTCAATGATATTGTGAAGATCGTAGGGCGGGAGGCGTATGACCGTTCGGTGAAGAATGGATCGGCGGATTACGTGGGTTACTCGTTCACACCGGTATATTTCAATTCTTTGGCGGCCTTCCAGCCTTTCCAAGAAGCTAGTAAATTCAGCGGTGATGTGCTGGTTATTCATGGTACGTCTGACGATGTCATCCCCGTGGATTATGCATTCCTTTACCAGAAATTATTCTGGACACGTCCTGAGGGACGATGCGATAAAGAGATCATTTTTCAAGGTGATCATACCTTTTCTTCTGGGCCAGCACAGCAGCAGCTGCTTAAGCGGACAAGAGAGTGGATGAACGAACAGGAGCATGTGCAGACAGAGTGGCAAAATTGGATGATATAGGTGATGGACTTTACTCGCAATAACTTGAAATTAGCGGTAAAATAAAGATGCACACCATATACTGGGTTATGGAGGTTGGCATCCTATGAAATTACCGTCATTTTTTATCGCGCACGGTTCTCCGCTCCTCGCACTGGAGGATAACGAGTATACCCGTTTTCTGGAGCGGCTTGGTCAAGAACTAGAAGCACCACGGGGTATAGTAGTATTCTCAGCGCACTGGGATAGCCCAGAACAGCTACTCACCATGGATGAGAAGCACGAAACACAACACGACTTCTACGGATTCCCTGAAGAAATGTATACGCTGACCTATCCAGCCCCAGGCGATCCAGCTCTAACCAAGCGGATTTCCGAGCTCTTTAAGGGTAACAATCTTTCACATCAGCCCGTTCTGGGGCGAGGACTCGATCACGGAGTCTGGGTAATACTGAAAAAAATGTTTCCGAAAGCCGATATTCCGGTAGTCGCTTTATCCGTCGATTCACTACGTTCTCCCAAAGAACAGTACAATATCGGGCGGATGTTAGCCCCTCTGCGTGACGAAGGCATACTGCTGATAGGAAGCGGTGGACTTGTTCACAATTTGCGGATGCTTAATGAAAGTGATCAGCCTGAAGAGTGGGCGCTTGAATTCGATGCGTGGATTGCCAAGGGGTTAGAATCTTGGGATTTACCTTCACTGTTTGCTTATGAGAAAAAAGCTCCGCATGTTCGTGATGCGGTTCCATCTTACGGAAGAGAGCATTTCGCACCTCTCTTTTATGCGATGGGAACAGCGGATGGCAGCAGGAAGGCAGAGCGAATATTTCAAGCGTATCAATATGGGACATTAAGCCTCAATTGCTGGAAGCTAGACTAAATGGATAAGATACACGCAGGGTACAGCCGGAGATCGGCTGTGCCCTTTTTTTTAAAAAAAGAAAGTAAAAGTTTCACGCTATGCATTATCCTTATATTTCTCGCTTAAACGTATATCGTCCTAATAAGGACGCTGAAGTCGATTACACTTGATGCAAGCGGATCAAGACAAATGGGACTGGCTGTGATTAAATGGAAGAAACCAGTTAAGATACATAAAACGTTTAGGAGGAACTACAAGCTTATGAAAGTAAACTGCTCTTCTTCCCGTCTATTATCTGCCCTTGTACTAAGTACCCTATTGCTCTCCGCTTGCGGAACAGAGAGTGCAAATAATGTAATTGCCCCGACACAGCAACCTACAGCAGATCCCGCGCCTATTGAAACGATCCAGCCATCGCCTACTGCAGATCCATCTGCTGAACTCGTTTCCGGGTTAACAGGTCTTCCCGTTTCTGAAAACAGTCTCCCACGTCCCTTAGCTGTTATGATTAATAATGCTCCAGCGGCCCGGCCACAATCGGGGGTAAGTGAAGCGGATATTTTATATGAGGTTCTTGCTGAAGGTGGCATTACGCGGTTGATTGGTATTTTTCAAAGTCATACCGGAGTGGTCAAAATCGGACCGATTCGCAGTATTCGCCCTTATCTGCTCGATATTGGCGAGAGCTACGGTGGTGTGACGGTGCATGCCGGGGGGAGCCCCGCGGCTTATGCCATTTTGCAAAAAGAGAAAAAAGCAGATATGGACGAAATCGGTCGTGCCGGAGCTTATTTCTGGCGGGACAAAGCACGTAAAGCCCCTCATAATCTCTACAGTAATGCAGCGAAGCTGCGGGAAGGTGCCGAGAAGCTGGGTTATGAGAAAAGTGTGAAGGTGCCAGGGTATCTTTTTAACAATCCAGATTACATACCAACAGGCGGAGAACAGGCCGCTGAGTTTAGCGTAAACTTCTTACTTAAAAGCTATAAAATTGACTATAAATACGATACTCAGCTCCAGACCTATCAGCGTTACGTGAATGGTAAACCACATTTGGATTTGAATAACAATAAGCCAGTAGAAGCTGCAAATGTGATGGTGATGGGTTCCGATCATAAAGTGCTTGATGATGTTGGAAGACTTCAGGTTGACGTGGAGCTTGGTGGAGAAGCGCTGCTCTTTCAGCGGGGACAGGTCACAAAGGGCAGATGGTCGCGTGAGCCAGGTGATGTGATTCGGTTTGTGAAGGATGGTAAAGAAGAGCTAATGTATCCAGGGATCACCCATATTTTGGTCGTCCCTAATGCACCTTCATTTAGCAGTCATGTGGTATATGGCGGAGCAGATAGTGCAACCTAAGAAAGTCGGAATATCCAGTGTTATACAGATTTGTGTTCGGAATTATGGGTAAGTGTTAATAGAGTGTAAAAAAGTTCATTTCTATAGCTTCTATACCTTCTACGGATATGTTAAGATAACAAGGGTTGTCATTCATTTTCATGCTTTTTACATATGGGTGACTCTGTACTCACGGTAATATTATGTAAAGGGGTTTAAAACAATGAAGTTGAGAAAAAAGGACATATTCTTTGAGACGCTGGAAAATATGGCGGATACCATTGTCCAAGCTGCAGATTATTTTGCTCAGAATATCACTGATCTCCAGAATAATGTCGATAGTTTCGCTGCAGAGATGAAGAAGTACGAATCCCAATGTGATACTTACACGCACACCGTAATTAAGGAATTGAATAAGACGTTCATTACGCCACTTGAGCGTGACGACATTATGGACTTGATTACAAGCATGGATGATGTCATTGATGGCTTGGAGGCATCTGCCTCACGTTTCTATATGTACAACCTTCTTGACCCGGATGAATACATTGTACAATTCGCCGAAATCCTTCGTCAGTGTGCTTATGAAATCCAAAAAGCGGTTCATTTGCTCTCACAGAAGAAGCTGCTGGCCATTCGTGAATATACGATCCGTTTGAATGACCTTGAGAATCAAGGGGACGAAGTCCTTCGTATTTGTACCAAAGCTCTATTTGAAACCGTTAAGGACCCGATTGAGCTGATTAAGCGCAAGGAATTATATGAGCGACTCGAGACCACTACAGATAAATGTGAAGATGTAGCCAACATGTTGGAATCGATCATCATGCGCAACTCATAAGGGGCACTAGAATATGGAAACATCGATATGGATTCTTGGAATTGTTATATTTCTCGCGCTTGCGTTTGACTTTATTAATGGTTTCCATGATACGGCCAACGCGATTGCTACCTCTGTCTCTACACGTGCGTTAAAACCTCGAACAGCTATTATTATGGCGGCACTGATGAACTTTGTCGGAGCTTTGATGTTTACAGGTGTAGCTAAGAAAATTGGCGGAAGTATCACAGACCCCACGTTGTTGGAAAATGGTCTGGATATCATAATAGCCACGCTGATTGCTGCGATTATTTGGAATTTGATCACCTGGTGGCTCGGAATTCCGTCCTCCTCCTCTCATGCACTGATCGGCGCTTTGGCTGGTGCAGTATATGTGGGTGCAGGTTCGTCGCATATTAACTGGGGCGGATTTGTGGAAATTGTCGAGGGCTTGATCTTCTCGCCAATTATTGCATTTGTTATCGGTTATATCATCATGACAGTCCTGAAATGGATTTTTGCAAAGCGTAGTCCACATACGGTTAACAAGGGCTTCCGCTCCATGCAGGTTGTGACGGCGGCATTACAGTCGTTTACTCATGGTACGAATGATGCGCAGAAGGCGATGGGGATCATTACCTTTGCCCTCGTTACATCAGGACGCCAAGAGACTATGGATGTAATCCCTCTATGGGTTAAGGTTGCTGCGGCTACGGCTATGGCACTCGGTACCTCCATTGGTGGTTGGAAAATTATCAAGACCATGGGTACGAAGATTTTCAAAATCGAGCCGATCAACGGCTTCGCGGCTGATATTTCCGCGGCTTCCGTTATTTTCTCGGCAACACTGCTTCATTTGCCAGTCAGCTCCACACATGCGATTACTTCAGCAATCCTGGGTGTTGGCTCTGCGAAACGCTTCTCTGCCGTGAAATGGGGAGTAGCTGGACGTATTGTAGTTACCTGGTTTATTACGATTCCAATCAGTGCGGTATTAGCCGGTCTGATTTTCAAAATCATTTTTTAAATCCCTTTAATAAAAAGATGTCAGTTAGCCTTTGGCTGCGGACATCTTTTTTTGTTGTTTGGGTGGTGCGGGGGAGAGCGGTATAAATCCCGTAGAATTGACGGGATTCGGCGATTGGAGGAGAAAGAGCGGTATAAGTCCCGTAGAATTGACGGGATTCGGCGATTGGAGGGGAAAGAGAGGTATAAATCCCGTAGAAATGAGGGAATTGGGCGATTGGAGGGGAAAGAGCGGTATAAATCCCGTAGAAATGAGGGAATTGGGCGATTGGAGGTGGAAGAGCGGTATAAATCCCGTAGAAATGGTGGGATTCGGCGATTGGAGGGGAAAGAGCGGTATAAGTCCCGTAGAATTAGCTAATTTACGTCGAAAAAGCATAAAGAGGGGCATAAATACCCCAGAATTGAAAAAATAGCGACGAAGAAGGGAAAAGAGGGACATTTATACCCCAGAATTGGTGAAATAGCGTCGAAGAAGTAGAAAGAGGGGCATAAATACCCCAGAATTGGCAAAATAGCGTCGAAGAAGGGGAAAGAGGGACATTTATACCCCAGAATTGGTGAAATAACCTCGAAAAAGCATAAAGAGGGGTATAAATACCCCAGAATTGGCGAAATAGCGACGAAAAAGCAAAAAGAGGGGCATAAATACCCTAGAATTGGCGAAATAGCGTCGTATAAGCAAAAAGAGGGGTATAAGTGCTCAAGATTTGCAGAGTCTAGCTCGTACAACCGAGAGTGGTTAAAGCTTGGATAAGATGCTTATGAGCTTATGACTGGACGTAGCTATTTGGCATCTGTCGAATCTAAGCGGCGGGTTAGAATTTAAACTAACTAATCATTAACAAATCACTTGATATGATTTGATTAAGTACGGCGCCAACCCGACGCCACCCCAACCCACACACCACCCCCACACCACCCCCCCACCACCACACACCTCCTACCCCCCTCCCCACCCACACCCCAC